>Ga0255343_1000935_pt1 | contig 42410 bp, 45 predicted proteins | sample wastewater_treat_4_FD_192413 | JGI IMG/M metagenome (GOLD analysis project Ga0255343, IMG submission 192413) | Wastewater microbial communities from Lulu Island WWTP, Vancouver, Canada - plant16 | ecosystem: Engineered > WWTP > Wastewater > Unclassified | place: Canada: Vancouver, British... | reverse complement strand
CGCATCAGTACCAAAACATTTTTATCCTCTTGTTTAGATAAAATCTCTTTTTGCAACTTTTGCAGTTCTTCCATCGGCGATTGGTCAGAATTAACAGTTTCGTCGATTTCGTTTTGCTGTGCAATGTTTTGTTCCATAGCGGGACTTACGGCATACACACCTATAATATCGCTTGTCGGGACAGTAATTAAACCTCTGTTTTCGCCTTTTTCATCCGCACTGATAACCGCTCGAACCGTGTCGGCTTGCGTGGCAGGCGGATTTTCGGTGTAAACCGCCATTGTTTCCGTTCCTAAAAAACGGATATGCAGCATATCGCCTTCTTGCAAATCAGAGATGTTCTTGTTCTCTTGAAATTGAGTTCGTTCCAACTCCGACAGTAACCACGGATTGTTGATGTGAGATGTAATCTCTTTTAAATGCAGGTTTTCTTCATTGGGTTGCCTTTTTTCTATATTTTGCTCTATATCAATATCTTCATTACTCGCAACACTTGTTCGATAGAGTTGTTTATCCAATCTATTATTTACATCGACAAAAAGCTTTCTTGTCAAATCATCAGCAATGCCGTCTATACCTTTTTCGTGGGTATAAACCCAACAAGGTTTGCCGTAAGGGTCGGTATCCATCGTTTTATCGGTAGCGACAAGACGACTTTTTACTTCATCGCTATCTCCCTCGAAAAGTGCGTTATGATGAAAAGCGATGTTGAAACCGTCGCCTTTTGGCACGCTGAAAGATTGAGTAAAAAGTTCTTCCGTTTTGTTTGCAATACCTTTTCCTGTCTGTTTTTGTAATACTATCAAATCACTTCCGACATCCGTTCCGGCATTTTCGTTAAACATCTTATCGGGCAGACGAAGTGCCGAAATAAGTCGGCTGTTTTCCATTAAATAACGACGGATTGGTTCATTTTTCGGACTATCGATACACCGATACTGAAAGACAGTTTGTATCAGACAGAAAATTTTGAACAATCAACTACCTAAAATCAATAACTATGAAAAATGAAAAAGAACAAAGTCAAGAAATCCTTCCACCGGAACAGACCGCTCATTCGACGCAAGGAGAACAAGAAAACAGCGGAAAACAAGACAAACCCGACAAAAGAGACATCGTTAAACAATTGTCGCCACAAGATAAAGAAAAGCTAAAAAAAACAGTTGTTTTCAGTGCAATGGGTATTCTTTTCGTCCTGTTTATGTGGCTTGTTTTCAAACCATCATCAGATGAAAAGAAAAAAGCGGAAGAGCAAATCGGATTGAACGACGATATTCCGCAAGCATCCAATCTCGACTTGCCCGACGATAAACTGAAAGCCTATACACTTGGTACAGACGAAGAAAAAGAGAAAAATCAACAAGGAATGATAGGCAGCTTGTATGATTATTTCGACCGTGAAAGCGAAAACAGGAACGAAGCTCTATCGGCATACAAAACCGACAACGACGACCCTATGTTAAAATCGGTCAATCAGTATCAAGAAACTACCCGAATGTTGCAAACATTTAACGAACCGCCTGCTCACGACCCTGAAAAGGAAGAGTTATGGCGAGAAGTAACGGAACTTCGTGATAAGCTTATTGAGTTGGAAGAGAGTAAAAATGAAGAAGACGACCACATTGCTTTAATGGAAAAGTCGTATCAGTTGGCTGCCAAATATATGCCGCAAAATCAGCAAACGGCAACAACAAATCCTTTTGAAACTGCCGTTGAGCGAGAAATGGACGAACCGTTGCCTAATGCTCACACCAAAGCGGAAGCTAAATCCAAAGAGCCGATATTTACCGTACTGCCCGAAGTAAAAAACGTGGTTTCGGCACTCTATCAAGAAGTACCGGATAGCGTGTTTATGGCAGAACAGTTGCAGGAACGTAATCGCTCTTTCTTTTCCGGTACGGAAAATATCAATGAAGCCTTGGATAAAAACACGTTGAAAGTATCGGTTCATGAAACGATAACCATCAAAGACGGCGAAACTGTTCGATTGCGTCTGTTGGAAACAGCACGAGTAGCCAATCTGCACCTTCCGAAGAACAAAATCTTGACTGCCATTGCCAAAATACAAGGTAATCGTTTGACGCTTTCTGTAACAAGTATTGAGCAACAGGAACGAATTATCGCCGTCAATCTCTCTGCGTACGATATGGACGGACAGCAGGGTATTTTTATTCCCAACCACGAAGAGATGAACGCCATAAAGGAAGTCGTTGCCGGAATGGGACAATCGGCAGGAACGAGTTTCACGTTTAATTCATCCGCAGGACAACAATTGGTTGCCGATGCAGGAAAAGGTGTAATGCAGGGCGCATCGCAATATATTAACAAAAAAATGCGGGAAGTAAAAGTTACGCTTAAAAGCGGACATTTGCTCTATCTGACAGACAATAAATAAGTTAATTACAAATCAAAAAAAATAACAACAATGAAAATCAAACAACTATTTTTAGCTACCATTTTATTGGCAGGAAGTTTTCTTGCTAACGCCCAAATCGGTTCGGGCGACCTGTATCAAGGCATGAGTCGTGCTATTCCTAACGGAAGAGTAGTTCTGCCTTACGGATTGCAAATCACATTCGAGAAAACCGTTCATCTGATTTTTCCCGCTCAAATCCGTTACGTCGATTTGGGAAGCAGTAACATCATTGCAGGGAAAGCGGAAGATGCCGACAACGTACTTCGTGTAAAGGCTGCCGTGCGTGATTTTGAAACGGAAACCAATCTTTCGGTTATTTGTGATGACGGTAGTTTTTACAGTTTCAATGTAAAGTATGCGGAAGAACCGGAACGCCTGAATATCGAGATGCAAGATTTTTTGCATTCGGGTATAAATAATCTACCCACCAACAAAGCCGATATTTATTTCAAGGAGTTGGGTAATCAATCGCCTGTGTTGGTCAAGCTGATAATGAAAACCATTTGGCAAAACAACCGCAGAGAAATCAAACATATCGGCTCAAAAAAGTTCGGTATTCAGTTCCTGTTACGTGGGCTGTACTCGCACAATGGACTGCTGTATTTTCATTTACAAATGAAAAACCGAAGTGAAATGCCTTACAACATCGATTTTATCACGTTTAAGGTGGTCGATAAAAAAGTAGCCAAACGCACTGCCATACGGGAACAAGTTCTGCAACCATTAAGAGCCTATAACGATGTTATCCGTATCGGTGGATTACAGACACAACGCTCGATATTTGCATTGGAACAGTTCACTTTGCCGGATGACAAAGTATTGGAAGTAACGCTATTTGAGCAGAACGGCGGTCGCCATCAGACATTTGTCATGGAAAACGAAGATTTAATCCGTGCAAAAAACATTGATAACTTAAAATTGAAATTCTGATGAGACGGATACTTCTATTTTTCGTGATTACGGTGGCGATAGCTACTGCATCACACGCTCAACGACTTATTCCCGGACAACGTGGTTTGCAGTTGTCCATAGGTGTTCCGATTACTGAAAGCAAGCTGTTTGAAAACGGTAATTTCACTTTGGAAATGGCGATGACAATTAACCACAAACGAGCCAATCAATGGTTGTTCGGATTGGAATATGCGAAAATGCATTTTGCTTATCGTGAAATGCAAATCCCTTCCGAAACGGTTGCTTTTGAAGGCGGCTATCTCTTAAATCTCTTTTCCGATGCAGGAAAGAATGTATTGCTCAATACCGGAATTACTGCCGTTGCAGGTTATGAAACGGTTAATCGAAATGAAAAGCTTTTACCTGACGGTGCAACACTATTGACACGAGACCGCTTTGTTTACGGCGGTGCTTATCACTTGGCATTAGATGTGTTTGTAATCGACAATCTTGTGCTTTTCGTAAAAGGAAAATGTAATGTGTTGTGGGGAAGTGATGTGGAGATGTTCAGACCTTCTTTACAAACGGGAATAAGGCTTATTTTTTAGCCCTCTAAATCTCCCTAAAGGGAGACTTGACAAAAATAAAAATCAACAAACAAAAAAGAAATAAAAATGAAAATAAAACAGAGATTACTTAAAGATATTTGGGTAGTGGGAGTGCTACTCATTGCCGGGTTTTATCTATCTGCTTGTGATAGCAAATTGGATATTCAACAGGCTTACGAATTCGATATTCGCACGATGCCGGTGCGTAAAGACATCAAGCAAAACGAAACCGTCGAAATTAGATGTACCTTAATCGAAACAGGGAACTTTGCCGATAATCGTTATACCATCCGTTATTTCCAAAGTGAAGGCTACGGCGAGTTGCGATTAGGCAAAGATGGTAAAGCTTTTTTGCCAAACGACCGCTATCCTTTACCGAATAAAGAGTTCCGATTGTATTACACTTCACGCTCAGACGATAGTCAGCAGTTTGAAGTGGTTGTGGAAGATAGTTTTGGAAATAAAAGGAAGTTAGAGTTTCAGTTTAATGCGGAGGATGAAGATAAAAGGGAGTGATATCCCAAATTGTTTCATACATGAAAATTAAATAAAGAATGGGAAAGCCCTTACTTGTGGAGTGTAATTTTCTCATCAAAATACTCGTATAAATTCTAAATATTTTTCATTATAAGGCAAGAATATCAAAATATTTTTATATTTTTGTTAATCAAATAAGAAAACGAAAATGGCAGGAGCAATAGCAGGAACAGCAATAACTAATTCGTTAAAGTCATGTTCCAAACAAAAAATAATAACATTGACAATTAATAATTTCTGCAATTATAAGTGTCCTCACTGTTATTTAGATTATCAAAGTTCTGAAAAATATATAAGTCTTAAAGTAGTAGAAAAGCTTTTCGAGTTGGAATTTGAGCATTTAGTTGTTGCAGGAAAAGAACCTTTTGCAGATAACCGTTCATTAGAGATTTCTAAGTTGTTAATTGAACTATGTTATAAAGCAGGAAAGACTATTAGCTTTATAACTAATGGGGTAAATCTATATTTATTAGAAAATATTGATTTACAAAAAATTAAATACATCGATGTTAGTTTCGATGGAGGAATTAATTCATATAAACAATATAGGGGTGGAGATATAATAAAGATACTTCATAATATAAATACATTAAAAGAAAGAGGTTTAAAGAAAATAAATGCATTGCATATTTTAAGCAAAAAAACTATTGCAAACCTCTCGGATATGCTTATGCTCAATTACTATGCAGATTTTGACAAAATGATGTTTTCTCCTTATCTTGACACTCAAGGTTTTGTTCATCGAAATGAAAAGGTATTACCTTTGGTGGATATTATTTCAGCATTACAAAGCAATGAGTATTTTCATAGATTTGAAAACAGTTTTCTTCTGTTAGATAAATATAACTTTGAAAAAGAACGAGAATTATCAATAGAAAATATTGATGAATACCTTAAAAACAAGGTGATTGCTTCTAAAGTTCTAGTTGTCAAAAAAGATCCAATTGAGTATGGTTTTATTCGTGTTACTTATAATGGTTTTGTATTAACTCCTACCGACTCTTTACATACAGCTAATTATGGTGTAAATCAAGTTCCATTATCAGAGTATAACAATAATGTTTTTAGTGAAATGCTTAATGATGAAAAAGTAAGACATAAATTAACTATATGAAAATTGAAGGGTTGTACTTTGCATATCCAAATAACAATCAGATTTTTTCTAATTTTAGTTTTAAGTCTGATTCTGACTTTATAATTCTTAAGGGACCTTCAGGATGTGGTAAAACTACGTTATTAAAACTGATATCTTCTAACTTAAAGCCTGACAAGTATCGTATTTTTGAGAGCCCTTCTAAAGTGAGTATGATTTTACAAGAAGATGCTTTGTTTCCATGGATGTCAGGTTTTGATAATATCATTAAAATGATAGATGTAGATAAGCGAGTTATCTATAAGCATCCCATGATGGATCATGTAAAACATTTTATTGAAAAGCCTGCATATGAGATGTCTTATGGACAAAGAAGGTTGATTGAATTGTTTCGAGCAATCTTATATAAACCGACTCTACTATGTTTAGACGAGCCGTTTAATTATTTAGATCCTATAAGTAGAGGTATAATAACTGAATGTATTAATCCATATAATGCAACCAATAAGACTAAGATAATAATGTCTACCCATTATAATGAAAAAAACTTAAACTTCACAAGCGAAGTTTATTATTTTGATGGTAAGTTTCCCATTTCTGTATTAACTGAAAAAAATGTTTTTAATGAATAATAAAACAAGCCGTCTAATATCTTTTTGGGGAATATTGTTTATTCCTATAGTTTGGGTGTTTTGTAAAGATGTACTAAACATTCCAGATAGATATTTACCTTCAATACTCCAAGTTATCTCTGCATTTAAAGATATTGAACCTAATGTTTTTGTTCATTTTTTTGTAACCTTGTCTCGTCTTTTAGTAGGAATGGTGCTTGGCATATTAGTTGGAGTTTTTTTAGGGATATTATTGTATTATTCATCACGTTTGAACGATTTTTTATCGCCATTTATTCAGAGTATAAGGTCTATTCCGGCAATAGCTACTGTTCCCTTTTTCATTTTGTGGTTTGGCTTTTCTGAATTTGGGAAATATTTTTTAGTCACTCTGGGAATTTCACTTAACATTGCAATTTCATCATATCAAATCCTATCCAAAATGCCGGAAAAATATTCGGTATTCTCTAAAGGCTTTCAGATAAAATTGAATAAAAAAATTCGACATTACTCTTTGCCTACTGTTTTAGAACATATATATCCAACGATTCGATTTAGTTTATCTACAGCTATTGGACTGGTTATAGTTTCCGAATTGTTAGGTTCACAAATTGGATTGGGATATCTGATACAAACCTCTCGCTCAACATTTTCAATTCATGTAATTTTTCTAGCTGTTATTCTTTTAGGAATAATGAATTTCACTTTAGATTTAACAATTAAATATTTATGGAAAAAAATAATTTTTTGGCAAAAAAGACAATAAGAGTTTTATTGGCAGCATTATTAGTTGTTGGACTTGGTCTTACAATTTTCTACTTTGCACAGCAATCAAAAGAAAAAGAAACTCCTCCTTTGGTTTTAGCTATTTCGCCTTATCAAGATTTAGCGATGATAGTAAATATTGATACTTTAGATTTGCAAAAAAAATACAATACTAAAGTTAAGCTAGTGTCTATGGCGTGGGAAGAGATTTTAACTTCTGTTGCAAGTTCAGGAAAAACAGTTGATGTTGGGTTTGGTAGTTTGGTTGAATATATAACACAAGAAGCAAATCTTAATCAAGGTAATGATGATGATGTGATATTTTTATATCCTGCATATATCTTCAAAGGTGGGGGATTTGTTTCATTAGATAAGAAATCACCTGTTTTAACAAAACAAACAGTAAATGATCCTGTTCAAGCAAAAGAATTTCTTAGTAAGCGTATAGGTGCACAAAAGAACTCTATATATGAAATGATGATATATAGCCTTGCAAATCGTCATGACATCAGCTTAAAGTCAATAAAATTATATGATATTCCACTAAATGATGGTATATATGCGCTCGAAAATAAAAGTTTAGACTTAACTTCGGCAGGACTTACCCAAAAAAATGAAATCATTAATCTTGGTGGAGAAATAAATTTGACAATGGATGAACTCGGTTTTGCAGATATAACAGGCTTTATATGCAAAAAGAGCACATATAGTCAGAAGAAAGACCAAATTGACAATTTATTAAGAATGTGGTTTGACTGTGTTGCTTTTGTTATGGCTGATTTAGATCAAAACTCTAAGAAAAGTATGGAATATTTAAGAAAAAATGCTTCCACCAAATATACTATTGAACAATATAAAACAGCTTTAAGTCAAGAGTACTTTCCATTAAGCATTGCGGAAACAAATCAGGAAATAATTAGCGATACCGGAAAGTTTAGTTATAAAAGCATTTCGGAAGATATTGCGAATTACTTGTTAACTACAGGAATTGCTAAGGAAAAACCTCAAACGCCGACATTTATAGAACTGATGCATTAAAATGAAATTTCGTCAAAACATAAAGGAATATTTACAACCACTAATGGATAATGATGTTGTAATTCATTATCCTTTTTTTGCTAATGTATATGTGTTACCATATTTTTACTCTAAAATAATACAAGAAAATAATAAACAGGGTGATTTTATCAAGTTGTCAGAGTGGGGTAAAGATGCCAATACAGACATAATAAGAAATATTGAAAATGATTCTAGACAAATACATCTTTTCTATTCATTAGACATTGGTGAAAAAGTTTCCAAATCATTGAATACTAAGTCCGATTGGTATTATAAGAAAGTTCTTTTTTGTAAGTATTATCCAATGTTTATTTTTTTTGATTTTTCTGTTGATACTTTTCTGAAGTTTTATGAGAAAGAGAAGATTTCAAAATATAACTCTACATCTGATTTTTTAACAGAACATTTTGTCGATATTATTCCTGAAATATCATTTGATAGTTGTTTTTTTTCATATTTAGATGAGCTAAAAGTAGAATCTATCAACATCTATTCAGATACTCCAGAGGAGGCAGATATCATTAAAGAAATGATAGATAAATCTCAGAAAAAAATAAAAGGCAAAAGACTACCCATATCTGTGGTAAGAGAATTTGCACTAAGAAGTTCTACACAACAAAACTCGTTCAATATTTACTATTATAGTGCTCCCTACAATATTATTTTTCTACAAAACAAATATCAATATCTACCATTTAAAATTAAGGTCATAGATGTTGATTATGATAAATTCTCTACTTATGCTTTTATTATTGGGAAAAAGGTTCAAGAGGTAAGTAATCTTGAAGAAATTATTAATAATATTGGAGACAAAACAGAGGAGTTTTTTCAATATGTTTTTTGGAAAGCTAAAGAAACTCCGGAGCATTTTGCAGAAGTAACAGAATCTTTTAATAAACATTCTGCTATTATACATCCGTCTATTATTTTTGACAATGAATATTCATTTGCAAAGTGTCTTTCGCTTCACGTTGATCCCGAGTCTATAAATGAACCTATAAAAATTAATAAAGAAGAAAAACGCATTTCAAAAAGATTGGTATTCGAATCGTTATTTGGATATGCTTATTCTCACAATATACATTACTATCAGGAAAAAGAACTTTTGCTGTCAAAAAATATAAAGCAAGTTTATTCATTAATAGCTTTAAACTATTTAATGGATAATACAGAGAAGATTAGTAGTTTTAAAGAAAAATCTTTTACGTCCATTTGTGAAGCACTTAATGATGCTACTTTTAATGAAGGTTTTTACGACAGAGTATTTAATTGTTTTATTGAAATTCAAGTAGAGGAATTTATTGTTAATTCTAAAAAAATAAAAAATAATCCAATTTGTGATGCTATAGATTTAAACATTTGGAATATAGATGAAAATAAAATTAAACATCGTTTAGTTGCGGAAACGAAGTATTATTTTGATAAGTTTTTAATCAAGGAGTGTATGGCAGAAGATATCTTTTTAGTTGATACTGATAAGTTTGAACTGCAAAGATTATTTGATTTATATAAAAGCACTGATACTATTCTTTCTGAGAAAAAAGCATCTATAACTTATCTTAAAGATATTTTTAATCACGTTTTGATCATATCCTCTAATTATTATGATGATATTGTTGCTTCAAATATCTTTAATTTATCAAGTACTTTCAAAAACACTGAGGTTAAAAATCTTATTTTATCTAAAACATTAATGATACAAGCATCTTATAAAAAAAATAGTTAATGAAAAGAAAAAACATTCTTATAGACATATTAAAAATAGGAAGAGAATCTTTAGAAGAAGGAAAAGAAATTACAATTAAAGAGTTAGAGGAAAAACTAGAGAGTTTGGGTTATGAAAAGTCTCTGATTTGTAATGCGCTGGAGCTTTTTTATCCTGAGAACTTTAAAGGTTATTATGGGAAAGGCACTTGGTTATCCTCAGACGGTCATATAAGATTATTGCAATATGAAAGTCTAAAAGCATCTAAAAAAAATCTCAATATGGCAATATGGATGTTAATAATAGCATTTCTTACATTGTTCACTTCTTTAATGTTTAATGATAAAGAAGTTGTTTATAGTATTAAGTCTATAGAGCAAAAGCAAGATAGTATATTAATGGAGTTAAAAAAAATCAATTATATTTACATTCCAGATACATTAGTGAAAGAAGTATATCCAAGTTCAAAGAAAATTATTTTAGATTCAAAGAAAATGAAATAGAAGTGAGCATTCCACTCCGTCCCGGCAAATTTCTTTTGCTGTCAGAAAAAAATAAAAACATCAAGCCGTCATCCGCTTTCGGATAAGGTGTGCGTTACGGTTTACCAAATCGATAATTTGTTCGTGATATTCGGTGTTTTCGTTGCAAACGCCACGTGATTGAATAACTTTCAAGGTTTCTAACGAAACTTCCACCGTTTCAGTTCGTTTGCCGTTTATTTGTGCAGTAAAAACAAGTGTGTCGGGTTTCAGAAAGTATTCGTTCGTAAATACGCAATGTTTAAGGGCGTTTCCTTCTTCGTAAAACTCGTTTACATCTTTCAAAACTCGAATGTACAAACTTCCTTCCAAAAATTCCAATCCAATAAATTTTGCTTTCAGCTTTTGATACGTTTTTTCGTTTTTCAATAAGCGTTTACGCTCTTCTTCACGCTTTTGGCGTTCTTGTCACGCCTTTTTCTTTTTCATCCAACGGTCGTGTTCGGCTTTTAAATCAGTCGGACAAACAAATTTTGCATTCTGCACATCTTTCCCGAAAAATCGCAACAAATCCAAATAGTCGCACCAAAGTGATGCATCTGAAACGGTGTACTTATTACGAATGCAAATTTTAATGCTTGCCCAATATTCTTCAAAGCTTTGTGAACATCTAACCGAAAAGTGACGTAATAAATCGTATTGTTCCGCTTTTAATAAGGTTTCCATTCGACTATCCGAAAGGATGTTGCAAAACAGTGTTCGGGGCGATAAGTGATGAAAATTTCCCTTAAAACCGTTGCGTTTTACTTCGAAAATATAGCGTTTGTGTGGATAAAATGCTACGGGTGAAATATGTTGTGAGTGATGTTCACGGCGTATTTCGAGTTCTGACGACCAACTCCAAACATCGTAATAAAATATACTCATATTTCTCGACCGTGCCATTATCTCACATTTTCCGCTTGGTGTTATCCAATGTTGCACCACTTCGCGACAAAACAGACGTGCCGGATTACCTACTTGACAATGTTTCTCTAAAAAGAAATAACGCAAGACTTGAAAGCCACCGCAAACGGTTATTACTCCAAAGTATTCGGCATACTTAAAAGTCTGCTTTTGGCTATTGATTACCTTTAACTCTGTTCCGCAATTCGGACACGTGCAACCGCAAATACTCTCTGCTAAAACGTGTCCGCCTTTCCACGAGTGTCCGCATTCCAAACAAGTCAGCTTTCCGCTTTTCAGTCGTCGGGCTTGCAGGTCAAAACAGTTTTGAAACGCCCAATCTTTCTGTCTTTGGGTAATTGGTGCAAGTCGGTTACTTTGTTCGGCGACTTGCTTTTGAAGTTTTGTTTTAGGTTTCATAGGTCAAAAAGGCTTTTTTGAACGCACGGTTGAGCTTGTACATTCTGACATTTCCTGCTTATTGTCATACGATTGTAAACTTCATTTTCAACTCGTTTGATTGCGTTTTGACGTGCTTGTTCCTTTTCTTCGGCAGTCAGTTCAATAGTATGATTTACGACCACTTGGCAGTTGATTGGATTGCCGATTTCAATATCTTTTTCGTCATAATAATGCACTGCCAACGAGTAAATTTCTTCATCGGCAAAACCGTTGCATCCGCTCTGTTTTACCCAATTAAGAATGTAGGTACAACAATCGTTGATATTCTTGTCGGGATTACCAAAAGATACGGCAAACAGCTTGTCCGTTTCGGCTCTATCTCTCAGATAGGTCTCTATGGTGTTTTTGAAGTGTTCTGTTGTTTTCATTTTTCTGAATGTTTGTTGTAGATTAAAATAAGCGTTTGATTGCAATCGTAGATTGATGATAGTTCAAAACACTTTTGATTGAAAAATCCGAAGTGAAAAACTCATCGCCGGAATGCTTTCCGTGTGCAGAGTAAATTGCCGTTCCATGCTGATAGAACGACAATTTGTAGTTGTTCAAACAGCTTTCGGGTATGAGAAATATTTCTTGCTCGTTTTCGTCCAATTCCACAAACGCCCAATCATTATTGCCCAAAATTTGGTCTATTTCGCTTTGGGTGTTTTCGTCTGCACAATAAAAATCAACCGATGTATCGTAATAGTTTAGCGATATAAATCCGGGTTCGTTTTCAACTGACTGAACGGCTTTAAGTCGTTGTATCATTGTTTCTCGCCAATCTTTTGTGCAATGGATGATAGCGAAGTGGCAGTTGTCCCAATCGCTGTCTGTATCGGCTTTTACCAAAATATAATCAGTGATGTTAAATGCTTTTTTCATATTTGTAAATAATTTATCTGAATTAGAATAATGATATTAAAATCAATCCTATTAAGGCAATAATAATGACCCATTTCAGCACTTTGAAAACGATATAAAGCGTTGCTCGGATGATGAATTTCAGTAGCATAAATGCCGTTAAAATCATTGCAAGTATTATCGTTTCCGAAGTAGCGATAACCGAAACGGCGTAAACTGCTCCGATTATCAGAAATAAAGCTACTATTAGCCGTAAAGGGATTGATTTCATTGTGTTATTGATTAGTTGTTAATACGTCTTTGATTTCTTGCCAATCCATCCACATTCGTAGGAACTTTGAGAAAGAATTACCATTGTAGTTCTTGGATTGTAATATTCTGTATTCACGAAAGTTACGTGCTTGCGTGATAACAATTCGGTGTGATAGTCGGATAATTTTCATACGGCTTGATGTTCTTTAATAGGTTCGTACAAGGCTTCGCCATTACAGAAGTTGGCTATTTTACGGACTTCTGTGTAACCGTAATCATCACGTATTTTATCGAGAATTCTATCGGCTTCAACTTTTTCTAAGGCAAACAGAAACTCGAAAAGTGCATCATAAGGCTTATAATTTCCTAATTTGGCATTGTAAGCATCTCTCACAAGTTTACGCAATTCACGTTTTTTTGGCTTATAGGCTTTGAAGTCGGCATAAATATCATCGAATATATCATCTGCATCACGGTTTGAAACATAATTCCTACACTCGTAAATGCAGTCTAAATACTTGTCATTGGGTGTATAATCAATACAAGCACCCGAATAATAAGCTGCCGTTATCACAATATCAAGCGTATAAAAGCGGTGTCTATACTTATCCAAATAGTAACTCGGATAGTTCCGGTTACTTCCTTGCACGTATTCAATATGTTTGGGTACATTCTCAAATGTAAAATCATCGTCTTCCACCACTATACAGCGGTTTTCAAAAGCAAAATTATTGGTACTCATAGCTTTTCTTTTTAAGTTGTTCCACACAATATTTCACTATTTCGCCCACAGGCACAGGGTTTTTACCACAGTTTATGCGGTAATGGGAGGAGGTGTCGTTTCGTTTTCCGAAATCTTTTTCTGTATATACTTCTGACTGTTTCATAACTTCTGACATTTTTTTTGCGTCCAAAGGTCGGAGTATGCCTGTTTCGTTTCGAGGGCTTCAAAAAGGTAGTGGCTTCGGCAAAAAGCAAGGTTTTGGCAAAAAATACGCTCACCACGAAGTGGAAAGAGGAAGATTTTTTGGACAAACCCAAAGGGCTTGACCTTGCGTTTGACGAAACACGTTTTACCTTTGCCCGCCGAACGAAACAATACTCGTCCTTTTGGAAAAAATCGGGAAGAACAAAAATGAGGTCAGATTATAACCGGAAAGTGAGAAAACGAAAAAAGGATAATTTCTTGGTAGAAACTATCCCTTTTATGAAGTAAAAAAACTAAGGTTATGCTTTCAGGCTTTTCAGAAGACTGTTGTTTTCGATAACGAGTTGTATCACACCTGTAAGTTCGGTGTAAAGCAGGCTGTATTCCGGCTTTTCATCGAATTTGTCGTCGGGGCTGTATTTAGCAATAGTTGCTTTTACTGTATCATTTTTTAATAGTAATAAGCTCAATTTCTGAGTAAGTTCAGGAGGAACTTCATCGGAAAATTCGTTGTCGAGAATTTGTTCGATAAAAAAGTATTCAGAAAAATGCAATCCTTCAAACAGCACTTCCAAGGCTGTTGCATCTGCTTCATCGGGCGATGCACCCGATAGGAAACTTTCTTCATAAGCCTTTGCCGAAGCATCTGAACGAGCAGTGATAAACCTTTCATCCGATAAGCGATGCGGATGATAATCTTTCAAATAAGTTTCCAATCTTAGTCGGTAGTACGACAATTCTTTTTTTGTTGTTTTCATAATGTGGATGTTTTAAGGGTTAATATTCATTGAATCAGTAAATTTATCTAATTTGGAAGATAAAGCCAACATGTCTGCTTCTAACTTTTTGTTCGTTATTCTTGCATAAATTTGAGTTGTCTGTATTCTTTGATGCCCCAGCATTTTAGAAACGGTTTCAATGGGTACACCTTTACTTATGCTCATTGTGGCAAATGTGTGACGAGCGCAATGGTATGTTAAGTTTTTATTTATTTTACACACATCGGCAATTTCTTTTAAATAAGAATTCATTTTTTGATTTGAAAGTATGGGTAATAGCTTTCCGTCTTTTCTAACAGAAGCATATTTTTCTATGATCATTTTAGGAATATCAAGCAAGATAATATTAGTGGCGATTTTGGTTTTTTGTCTTTTAGTCATAATCCATTGTTTACCATCCAATTCAACTATGTGGTCTTCCGTGAGATTTGCTACATCTATATATGCAAGTCCGGTAAAGCAAGAGAAAATGAAAATATCGCGAACCAACTCTAAGCGAGGTGTAACCATTTCTTTTTGCATTATTGTCTTGATTTCATTATCTGTCAGAAAACCACGGTCCACGGGTTCTAAATGAAAGCGAATTTCACGAAAAGGATCATGTGTTAAGAAGCCGTTTTTACGCCCAAATAAGATAATTGTTTTGAAAAATTTTAGGATTTTTGTAGTTGTATTAGGCATACATTTCTTAGTTGTCAATAAATAAATCCTAAAATCGTGAATAACGATAGGTGTTACTTCGGATAGTTTTAAATCTGTACGACCGTATTTCGATTTAATAAAATTAGAAAAGTGGCGTTTACAGTTTTCATATTTTTGCAATGTTGCGGGAGCAACTCCAACTCCTATTTGGCTTTTCATATCATTATTGTGCTTTTCAAATAGTGTCAGAATTGTTTCTGTTTGTTCCTTCTTGCCTAAATAGTGAGATTTTATCATTTCAAGGCTAATATCTTCTGAGATTTCCAGCCGACGAAAAATATTTTGCAATCCAGCTTGAATGTTATCCAACTGCTGATTAGTTTGTAATATTTCCGTTGTACGTCCTTTAAGTCTGTTTTTAATGCCATCCCATTGTTTCGGGTCAACGGAAATACCGGTGGAGCCTAGAGAAAGCCTTTCATTATTCAAGTAAATACGAATCATTACAGGCGACAACCCTTCTCTGTTTGTGTAGTTACTTCTTAAATAGAAGACTGTTCGGAAAATTGTTTTCATTTCTACTGTTTTTTAATTGCCTTGGAAGTTTTTGAGTAAAAAAGAAGATAATTTATTGTAGCCATAAAGCTATAAAAAACATCATTATTTTTTTACTTTTTTCTAAAACTTGCCGATGCAAAGTTCGACATAATTATTTGAAAAACAGTAATTTGATAGTCGTCTATACGAGCTCTGAAAGTACTCTTGGCTACAATTGTTTTTTTGTAACTTTTTTTGTAGCCATATTGTAGCCAATTAAGAGTATTTTGAGATAACTTCAATGTCCTAATGCTACTCTAAGCAATTAGTGGTATTAAAAGAATAAGTGTCGTAACTCCTTAGAATTACGACACTTATCCGTATTTGTTTGCATTGTTAAAAGCTCTTTTCAGAGCACTTCAAAATGTTTTAAGCGGAGAGAGAGGGATTCGAACCCCCGGAGGCTCTCACCTCAACGGTTTTCAAGACCGCCGCAATCGACCACTCTGCCATCTCTCCTTGCTTTTTGCTCAAAAGCGAGTGCAAAGGTATAATTATTTTCGAAAACAAAAAAAGTTCTATCGAATTTATTTTGCGACAGAACGTCGGCCACAGGTAAGAAAAAAGAAAATAAACATTATCTTTGTCCAAATTATAGAAAATCGAAAATGTTATTTACTGAACTTCCGCTGTGCGAAGCTCTTTTAGATGGTTTGCAGGCAATGAATTTTAAAGAAACCACACCTGTTCAGGAGCAAGCCATACCCGTAATCCTTCAGAAAAAAGATGTTATTGCTTGCGCACAGACGGGAACGGGTAAAACGGCTGCCTTTCTGTTACCGTTACTCAACAACCTACAAGCCGAGCCACATGAAGAACACAAGATAAATGCCATTATTATGGCTCCCACAAGAGAGTTGGCGCAGCAAATAGATCAACACATGGAAGGGTTTTCGTACTTCACTCCGTTTTCGTCGGTAGCAGTTTATGGCGGCAACGACGGCGATGCATGGGATGTTCAAAAGCGTGGTCTTATAAACGGTGCCGATGTGGTAATAGCAACGCCGGGCAGGCTGCTATCGCATATAAATTTATACCAGATCGATTTTTCGGGAGTCAAGTATTTTATTTTAGACGAAGCAGACAGGATGTTGGATATGGGTTTTTACGATGACATTATGAAAATCGAAAAACTCCTTCCCAAAAACCGTCAAACAATAATGTTTTCGGCCACGATGCCACCTAAAATACAGCAACTGGCAAAGACCATTCTGCAAGATCCCGAGGAAATTATCATTGCCATTGCCCGTCCGCCCGAAGCCATTCTACAATCGGCTTACATTTGTTACGAACCGCAGAAAATAGGAATTGTAAAACAACTGTTTTCCGATAAAAAGCCCAACAAGGTAATTCTCTTTTCGGGGAAAAAACAAAAGGTGAAGGAAATTGCTAAAACACTGCGCCGGATGGGATTATCGGCTGATGCCATGCACTCCGACTTGGAGCAATCGGAGCGCAACAGCGTAATGCACGAATTCCGCAACGAAAGAGTGGATATTCTGGTGGCAACCGATATAGTTTCGCGCGGTATAGATATTGACGATATTTCGCTTATCATCAATTTCGATGTGCCTTACGATGCTGAAGATTATGTGCACCGTATCGGCCGCACGGCTCGCGCCGGCGATTCGGGAATGGCCATTACATTTGTTTCGCCCGATGAACAGTTCCGTTTCTCAAGAATTGAAAAGTTTCTGCAAAAAAACATTTACAAAATCCCTGTTCCTTCGGAATTGGGTGACGCTCCCGAATATAATCCCGAAAAGTGGCGGAAAGAAAGCAGAAAACATTCCGATAAACCCAAAAAATATTTCGCCAAAAAAAAGCGTTCTCAGAAATCAACGGACAATAAAACGCAAAAACCGTCACGTAAAAAGTCGCGGAGCCGGCCTGACAAAAAAAGTCAAACCGGCTCCTGACAGCATTATTTTTTGTTAATTACGTTCCTATTTATTCTGCTTTCTGCTCTAACTCGATAATTTCCATGCCTTTAACAATGGCCTGTTCATTCATTGGCAATAGTTTATGATGGCGTTCGGGCAGTGTTTGTTTCAGTCCTTCCATTACGTTTTCTAACTGCACCATAGGTGATATTTTCAGCAATCCACCCAACACAATCATGTTGAACACTTTTGTGTTGTTCATCTTCAGCGATTCGTCCATCGCCTTAATCTTGTAAACATTGATATCCTTACGTGTGGCTTTGTGCCGAATTCCGTAGTTATCGTAAATGAGCGTACCACCGGGCTTAATTTTTTCTTCGAATTTATCGAGCGACGGCTGGTTTAACACGATGGCTACGTCGTACTGATTTACAATCGGTGAACTGATGGGTTTGTCGCTGATGATAACGGTAACATTGGCGGTTCCGCCGCGCTGTTCGGGTCCGTAGGCGGGAAACCATGATACTTCTTTGTTTTCCATAATACCGGAAAAGGCAAGAATTTTACCCATCGATAAAACGCCCTGACCGCCAAATCCTGAAATAACTATTTCTTGTAACATATGTTTTTTAGTTTAATGTTCAAAGTTTGGTGTTTAAAGTTCAGTTGTTCAATCGTTTTACAAAAACTGTCAACTGATACTAAAAACTGACAACTTAGATATTTTTTAAATCTCCAATCGGATAATAGGGGAACATATTTTCCACCATCCAGTCATTTGCGGCAGCAGGAGTCATCTTCCAGCCTGAGTTGCAGGTTGATACGACTTCTACAATGGATGTGCCTTTACCGGCCATAGCGTTTTCAAATGCCTGTTTTATCATTCGTTTTGCTTTCTTAACTGCGGCTGCAGTATGAACACTTACCCTGGTTGCCAAACAAACTCCATCGAGTAATGCCACCATATCCAGAATTTTAAGCGGTGCACCCATGGTTTGTACATTACGTCCCTCGGGACTGGTAGCTGTTTTCATTCCTTCGAGTGTAGTGGGGGCCATTTGACCGCCGGTCATTCCATAAATTCCGTTATTGATGAAGATGATGACGATATTTTCGCCGCGGTTGGCGGCATGAATAGTTTCCGCAGTTCCGATAGCAGCTAAATCGCCGTCACCCTGATAAGTGAATACCATTTTATCGGGATTCAGTCGTTTTACAGCGGTAGCCAATGCGGGAGCACGACCGTGAGCAGCTTCCTGCCAGTCGATATCGAGGTATTTGTATGCGAAAACCGCACATCCAACCGGTGCAATACCGATGGTTTTTTCCTGTAGGCCGAGTTCTTTTATTACTTCGGCAATTAACTTGTGAACAACGCCGTGCGAACAACCAGGGCAATAATGCATGTAGTTGTCGTTCATAAGTTCCGGTTTGTCGTAAACCAAGTTTTCGGGGCTAACTATACTTTGTATATCCATAATAGTTTTATCTTTTTGAGAATCTGTATAAAAAATAACAAACAACGGCGCAAGCCCCTGTAATCCAAGTTAGTTTCATGTTCTTATCAGAAACAAAATAAACAACTATTGTTGCTAAAAAGAAAAGCAAGAATAGTATCGAAAATAATTGTTGCAATTTAGGACTCACGGTTATAATTATTATTTTACGATTTTTTCTTTTAATGCATCCAGTACTCCGTCGGGTGTAGGAACAATTCCGCCCAAGCGTCCATAGTGTTTAACGAGAACTTTTCCGTTTACAGCCAGTCGAACATCTTCCACCATTTGTCCGGCGTTAAGTTCAACAGTGAGCATACCTTTTACTTTGTCGGCATATTTATTGAGTATTTTACTCGGGAAAGGCCACAATGTAATGGGGCGTAACAATCCGACTTTTATGCCTTCTTTTCTTGCCAAATCGATAGTTTTTAGACAAATACGGGCTGCAGAGCCAAAAGCTACCAGCAAGTATTCGGCATCTTCGCATTGGGTTTCCTCATAACGAACTTCTTCTTGTTCAATTATCCTGTATTTGGCTTGAAAACGCTCGTTGTTTTTTTCCATTAACGCCGCATCCAACTCCAACGATGTAATGATGTTGGGTTTTCTGTCTTTTGTTTTTCCCAGCGTTGCCCATGGGCATTGTTCGCGTATTTCCTGTTCGGTACGGCGGCGTTTATATTCGGGAAGTTTTACTTTTTCCATCATTTGTCCGATAACACCGTCGGTGAGTATCATAGCCGGATTACGATATTTGAATGCCAAATCGAAGCCTAACGAAACGAAATCGGCCATTTCCTGAACGGAATTAGGAGCCAGTGTAATCAGTCTGTAATCACCATGTCCTCCACCTTTCACGGTTTGGAAATAATCGGATTGCGAAGGCTGGATGGTTCCTAATCCCGGACCTCCGCGCTGTACGTTTACGATAAGACAAGGCAGTTCTGCACCGGCAAGATAAGAAATTCCTTCCTGCTTAAGGCTTACGCCTGGACTTGACGATGTAGTCATGGAATATTTTCCGCAAGCGGCGCCGCCATAAACCATATTAATGGCTGCCACTTCGCTCTCTGCCTGAAGCACTACCATTCCCGTGGTTTTCCAGGGAGCAGCTTCCATGAGTGTTTCAATAATTTCGGACTGAGGGGTAATGGGATATCCGAAGTATCCATCCACGCCGTAGCGGATGGCCGCGTATGCGACAGCTTCGTTTCCCTTCATCAATGTTACGTCTTCTGTCATAATTTAAAAATTCATTTTTTTTGATTTTCTACTTAGTATAAGACTTAAGAATCAGAACGTTTACTTATCCAATCGTTTCCGATAGACTGTCAAACACCCGTCGGGACAAACGGTTCCGCAATTGAAGCATCCGATGCAATTTTCGGGATTTTTCATGTAAACATAATGATAACCGCGATCATTTACTTCGCGCGGCTGCAATTCAAGCACGTCTGCGGGACATGACACAACGCAGAGATTGCAACCTTTGCAACGCTGCGTATTAACAACTACATAACCTTGTACTTTTGCCATTTTTTATTTATGTGGTTTTTGTTGGTTTTCGCAAAATTAGTTTATGTTTCAATAATTTTCAACTTTTCTACGTTAAATTTTATGCATAAGTTATTTAAAACTATTTCGATAAAGAATCGATTTATAATTCATTTTCACTTTTTCGCAACAAAAAGGTGCAATTTCTATCAAAAAACGAGAAACAAAAACTGAATTAAAAGAAAAAGATTCAAAGTATTATTTTAAAAATATTTTTCGTTTACCAATAAAAAGCATCATTCACCATCCATTTACCCTGAACTTTCATTATTTGTTCAATTACATCGCGGGCAACACCTTCTCCACCGTTTATGGGAGAAATGTAAAGCGATATTTCCTTAATTTCAGGACAGGCATCGGCAGGTGCAACGGGCAATCCTACTTGCTTCATTACCAGATAATCGATAATATCGTCACCTACATACATGATTTCTTCCGGTTTGAACCCCGTTTCGTCCATGTATTCTTTCAACTGCTCGGTTTTATCATACGATTTCAGATAAATGTGCTTAACCCCCAGCGATTCCAGACGGTGACGAACAATTTCCGATCGTCCACCGGTTATGACAGCCACATCCAATCCCGATTTCATGGCGAAATGGATGGCGTAACCATCTCTCACGTTAGTTGTCCGCATGGGTTGTCCATCTTCCGTGTGTGAAACGGTTTGACGGGATAAAACGCCGTCAACATCAAAGATAACCGACTTTATTTTGGTAAGATCATAATTAATTCTACTCATTCAGACTTTTATATTTTTGAGTTTTTAGACTTATCAATTTCACTCAGAACCATACAAACACATGGCCGTGTGTCTTTATTATACTTATAACCTATATGTATTTTTGCACACTCTATTTGGGCATATTTATTGTGCGTAGAATACAACTGAAAAATAAATTATAATGCTCTGAGACTTTTCGGAGTAAACTCAAACTTTGAACTTTAAACTTTAAACTAATTTTTTAATCCATATTTCCCTGTCGCCCGGAAGGAGGTCAACAACGGGTATTTCTATCAGCGTGTAAGCGCCCGGTTTTTGCTTTGTGGTGGCTCTGGCACACCCAACCATAACTTGCGCGGTGAGTGCGGGGTTGTTTATGCGCATATCGAACTTGAAAAGTTGATTCTGCGTGTTCCCTGAAACGCCTTTGCGTTCTATCAACACACCGTGTCCCATATCTTTTAATGCTCCCACGTTTTCCACCTGAAATACGTGAGTTTCATCGTGTGCAAAATAATCGTCAGATTTTATGGCGTTCGCCACTTGAGCGAAATCGTAACTGTCTTTTAGTTCTATGTAAACCATCCGACGATGGACTCCCGTTCCGGTTGGGATAGTTATTGAGAGTGCAGCTCTTACGCCATTGACAGTCTTCACCGCCACGGTGTGTCCCATGCTCATTCCGGGGCCAAAATTGGTATAGGTTATACCTTTCGGCGCCATGGCTTCCATTAGTGTACGAATGACGGAATCGCTTCCGGGATCCCATCCTGCGGAGATGATGGAAACGGCATTATGTCGCTTGGCAGTCTCGTTCAACGAACAGCGCAAATCGACAATTCCTCCGTGGATGTCAAAACTGTCTACTGTATTAATTCCTGATGCCAGACATTCTTTGGCAAACTTTTCCACGCTTCGCGTAGGCGTGCAGAGAAGCGCAACATCTACTTTTTTCAGTTGTGATATTGAGTTTACGACTTCATATTCTTTTAGTTCGACAGGAATATTCGTTGTATCACGACGCACAATTCCCGCAATTTCAAAATCGGGAGCATCCATCAACGACTCCATCACGTATTTTCCGATATTACCATAACCGATAACGGCAGCTCTAATCTTATTCATTTTCTTGTAATTTTAAAGTACAAAAATAGTAAAAAGATAAGAAAAGAATGTGATGCTGTTATTATTATTATTAGGTTGTATGTTTTATAAACTCAAAATTATTAGAGATATTTCGCACGAATCCATTAACCACTAATTTAGTTTTTAATTACGCTTGATAGATAGTTTGTGTTTTTTCTTGAATATTAGAAAATAATAATTTAACTGCGATTTTACAAATATCTTCTACTGGGGTTGGGCTAATAAGTCGTTTTATAAAAAAAGATATTTGATTTCCAAGTGATTATGATGTTAAACCTTCTGGTTTTAGACTTCTTCAAGTGGACTCTTATATTAAAAATACAGGAAGTCCAATCATTTGTTGCTGAACCTGTACCGGAATTTACACTTAAAAAATAGGTGAAGATGAAATTTCTGAAGACTTTTAATTTCTCCAAATTATAATTTGATTTGTCATTTTCCCTTAAAGTCAAAAAAATCTCAAAAATTATCTACTCCTCATCAAATTTATTGATTCACTTCATTTTGCAAAAATATTCGAAAAAACACTCCCTATTATTTGCATATTTTATTGATTATTTGTAATTTTGTGCCGTTTTTAACCCCAAAAATGGCGGTTTTTGACGTTAATCATCTGATTATATTTGAGTTATAATTGGATATGTTTATGTATAGGAATTTAATTTATCAGTAAAATAAAAGACAAAAAGAAAGTAGAAATATGCCTACAATTCAACAATTAGTAAGAAAAGGCCGCACGGTTATAGAAGAGAAAAGTAAATCTCGCGCACTCGATTCATGTCCGCAACGTCGCGGCGTGTGCGTAAGGGTTTATACCACTACTCCCAAAAAACCGAACTCAGCAATGAGAAAAGTGGCTCGTGTTCGTTTAACTAACTCTAAGGAGGTGAACGCCTACATTCCAGGTGAAGGGCACAACTTGCAGGAGCACTCCATCGTATTGGTGCGCGGCGGTCGTGTAAAAGACCTTCCGGGTGTACGTTATCATATTGTTCGCGGAACGTTGGATACCGCCGGCGTAAACGGCCGTACTCAACGTCGTTCTAAATACGGAGCTAAGCGTCCGAAACCGGGAGCAGCTAAAAAGAAATAATCCCGGCTAGGATAATGCTTTAATTTTTTTAAATTATTATTAATGTAAAATCGCTGTTGAAATTTTTGGGAAAAGCTACTATAAGGTTGAGTAAATAATTCAGAGGAATTGTTGAAGACAAATAAAACGGCAACCAAACACAACACAAATTATTTTAAACAAATGAGAAAAACAAAACCTAAAAAAAGACAGGTTCTGCCCGATCCCGTTTATGGTGATGTAAAGGTAACAAAGTTTGTTAACCACCTAATGTATGACGGAAAGAAAAGTATATCGTACAGTATATTCTATTCCGCGTTAGATACAGTAAAAGCTAAATTAGCTAACGAAGAGAAATCGGCTCTCGAGATTTGGAAAGCTGCTCTCGATAATATTACACCGCAGGTTGAAGTGAAGTCACGCCGTGTTGGCGGAGCAACATTTCAGGTGCCCACAGAAATTCGTCCCGAAAGAAAAGAATCCATTTCAATGAAAAACCTCATTCTTTATGCTCGCAGAAGAGGAGGAAAAACTATGGCAGACAAATTGGCTGCCGAGATTGTTGATGCGTACAACAGTCAGGGTGGATCATTCAAACGTAAAGAGGATATGCACAGAATGGCAGAGGCCAACAGAGCTTTTGCACATTTCAGATTTTAACAAAGGCCGATAGATAAAAAATGGCAAAAGGTTCAAAAGAAGCATTAATTTTCACTCGCAACATCGGTATCATGGCGCATATTGATGCTGGCAAGACTACCACGTCGGAGCGAATCTTATTTTATACGGGATTGACCCATAAAATAGGAGAGGTGCACGATGGGGCTGCCACGATGGATTGGATGGAGCAGGAACAGGAACGAGGTATTACCATCTCTTCCGCTGCTACCACTGCGAATTGGAAATATAATGATAAAACATACAAAATTAACCTGATTGATACCCCGGGACATGTGGACTTCACCGTTGAGGTTGAACGTTCGTTGCGTATTCTCGACGGAGCCGTGGCTGCATTTTGCGCCGTAGGCGGAGTTGAGCCGCAATCGGAAACCGTGTGGCGTCAAGCAGACAAATATAAAGTGCCGCGAATTGGTTATGTGAATAAGATGGACCGTTCGGGTGCAAACTTTTTCGAGGTAGTTCGTCAAGTAAAAGAAGTGCTTGGCGCAACTCCTTGCCCCATTCAGATTCCCGTAGGCGATGAGGAGAATTTCAAAGGTGTGGTGGATCTGATTACAATGAAAGCGCTATATTGGCATGATGAGACAATGGGTGCTGAGTATCACATAGAGGAGATACCTGCGGATTTGTTGAATGAAGCCAACGAGTGGAGAGAAAAAATGCTCGAAATGGTAGCTGAGTTCGATGATGTGCTGATGGAGAAGTTTTTCGACGATCCAAGCACCATTACACCGGATGATATTAGATCTGCGGTGAGAAAAGGCACGCTTTCCATGCAGATAAATCCGATGATTTGTGGTTCTTCATTCAAAAACAAAGGAGTTCAAACACTACTTGATGCCGTTTGTTCTTACTTACCCAGCCCACTTGATTCGGAAGCTATTGAAGGCACAGATCCGAGAGATCCCGGCAAAGTTGTTGTTCGTCGTCCCGATCCAAGCGAACCGTTATCGGCGCTTGCATTTAAAATTGCAACCGACCCATACGTGGGGCGTCTTTGTTTCTTCCGTGTTTATTCGGGAGAGCTGGATGCCGGTTCTTACGTTTACAATTCTCGATCGGGTAAAAAAGAACGTATCTCACGTTTGTTCCAGATGCACTCTAACAAACAGAATCCGAAAGAATTTATCGGATGCGGAGACATAGGCGCCGGGGTTGGATTTAAAGATATTCGCACGGGTGATACGCTTTGTGATGAAAACAGCCCCATCGTCCTGGAATCGATGGATTTTCCCGATCCGGTTATCGGCATTGCGGTCGAACCTAAAACCCAGAATGATTTGGATAAACTTTCCGTTGGTTTAGCAAAATTAGCGGAAGAAGATCCGACGTTTACGGTTAAGATGGATGAAGAAACTGGTCAGACGGTTATTTCCGGGATGGGAGAACTTCATTTGGAAATTATTATCGACCGTTTGAAACGTGAGTTTAAAGTTGAAGCCAATCAAGGCCGTCCGCAGGTTTCTTACAAGGAAGCCATTACCAAACCGGTTGAATTGCGTGAGGTTTACAAAAAACAAACCGGAGGACGTGGTAAGTTTGCCGACATTATTGTTCGTGTTGAGCCTACCGATCCCGATTTCGAAGGCGAATTGCAATTTATCGACGAAGTAAAAGGCGGAAATATTCCGAGAGAATACATTCCTTCCATTCAGAAAGGTTTCCTTCGCGCGATGAAAAATGGTATCCTTGCCGGTTATGCACTCGATAAACTGAAAGTTACTGTGATTGACGGTTCTTACCATCCGGTTGACTCCGATCAATTGTCGTTCGAGATTTGTGCAATGCAGGCATTTAGAAGCGCTAGCGAAAAAGCAGGCCCTGTTTTGAAAGAACCGATCATGAAAGTTGAAGTGGTTACTCCCGAAGAAAATATGGGGGATGTAATCTCTGACTTGAACAAGCGTCGCGGACAAATCGAAGGAATGGAATCGAACCGTTCGGGCGCCCGCATCGTAAAGGCAAAAACACCGCTCTCCGAGATGTTTGGTTATGTAACCGCTTTGCGTACCATCACTTCCGGACGCGCAACCTCAACCATGTCTTTCTCACACTACGAAGAAGTATCTTCTTCCATCGCCAGAAAAGTATTGGAAGAGAGTGGAGGACGTGTGGATTTGATCAAATAATTCGCAAATATATTATGAAGATAATTTATTTATTTGTTTTTTGTATATTTTTATTAAGTTGTCATGAATCTGAAAACAATGAACTATTGGAATTTAATAAGGAATATGTTAATTTAGGTGGGGTATGTGTTATAAGTCCATTGATGCTAAAAGTTATTTAGGTGAAATTTTATCATGGAGAGATTCTTTTCCTGCTGTTACTAGAAATAGTTCTGGAGACACTTCTGACTCAATTACATCAGGAATTTGGTCTGAAGTAATAAATAATGATAATTCAGATATAAAGATTATTATTCAGAAACAACCCGATAATTATAAAAATTGCACAACCTATTATTCATTTGAAAATGTTATTGTTGCGCAATATAATATTGAAATTTTAGAAAAAAAGTGGTGTAACAGGTATAAAATATATAAATGCTAAAACGAATGATTTTTTTGAGATAAATATAGGTAATGGATGGTAAAATAATTACAAAATTGACTACTAGAGGCTTTTTTGATAAATGGACAAAACAAACCTCAGACTGTATTGTGGATGCGTATAAAAATCACGGTTGGCAATCTTGGACTGCTGTTATTGGAACAGCTCTCATGGGGGAAGTTGCAGGGGCTATTACTGCTATTTGTGCTGTAGGAAATGCAATTGAGTTAATTTAATTAGTCCTTATAAGTTAGATATTATGAGTATGTTTTTTATTAAAAGGGTCATTTATCTTATCTTTCTTTTTTTAGGAATATTTGTAGTTGTTTTTTTAATGAAATCAAACGGTAGTTCTGTAGGAGTATTAGCATTATTTACTTACGTATTTATTTATAAACCAATATGTGACGCTATCTTTTTGCATCTTTTTTACAACTTTAAAGTTAAAGATTTGAAAAAAAAATATCCTTATTGGTCATCTGAAATAAGAAGAAAACTATATTTCGAAAAACAGCCAAAATAAAAATAAATTATGAGCCAAAAAATCAGAATTAAACTGAAATCTTACGATTATAGCCTGGTGGATAAATCGGCGGAAAAAATCGTAAAAACCGTAAAAGCTACGGGTGCAGTAGTTAGCGGACCTATTCCGTTGCCCACGCACAAACGCATATTTACAGTGAACCGCTCTACATTCGTAAACAAGAAATCGCGCGAGCAATTCGAACTTTCGTCTTTTAAACGACTGATCGATATCTACAGTTCAACGGCTAAGACCGTTGACGCGCTGATGAAACTCGAATTGCCGAGTGGGGTGGAAGTAGAAATTAAAGTGTAAGACCTCAGCCCGTCTGACCGATTGTCGGTCTGACGGATAAAAAGAAAAATTGATGTTTCGCTTTGTTCAACATGACGATTAACTATGTTGTCATTCTGAACATAGTGAAGAATCTAAACAATAAACAATAATTATTCACAGCCCGATTAGGGCTTAAACAACAGAGAAATGCCAGGATTAATTGGAAAAAAAATCGGAATGACATCCGTTTTCAGTGCCGAGGGAAAAAATATTCCATGCACTGTTATCGAAGTAGGTCCTTGCGTGGTTACTCAGGTTAAAACCGTTGAAAATGACGGTTACGACGCTATTCAGCTTGGGTTTGAAGACAAAAAAGACAAACACACACCCAGCGGCGAAAAAGGTCATTTCAAAAAAGCCGGAGTTAGCCCCAAGAGACACTTGGCCGAGTTCAAAGGATTTGGGAACGACTACAAGTTGGGTTCCGAAATCACTGTTGATCTTTTCAACGATGTAGTTTACGTTGACGTAAGCGCAACATCGAAAGGTAAAGGTTTTCAGGGCGTGGTAAAACGTCACGGATTTTCAGGTGTAGGTGAGTCGTCACACGGACAGCACAATCGCTTGCGCGCACCGGGTTCCATCGGCGCCGGTTCTTCACCGAGTAAAGTTTTTAAAGGAATGAAGATGGGCGGGCAAATGGGTAACAAACGGGTAACCGTACAAAACCTTCAAGTAATTAAAGTGATACCCGAACACAACCTTTTAATGTTGAAAGGTTCGGTTCCGGGAAGTAAAGGTTCAATCGTATTAATTGAAAAATAAAATGGAATTAAGCATATACAATATCAACGGAGAGGTAACAGATAAAAAGGTGACACTCAATGATTCCATTTTCGGAATTGAACCTAACAATCATGTTATCTGGTTAGACGTAAAACATTATTTGGCCAATCAACGTCAGGGTACACACAAAACCAAAGAAAGAAACGAGATTGCAGGAAGTACCCGCAAGCTCATTCGTCAGAAAGGAAGCGGCGGCGCCCGTCGTGGAGATATTAAATCTCCGATTATGGTAGGTGGAGGCCGTGTTTTCGGACCGAAACCACGCGATTACGGTTTCAAGCTCAACAAAAAGGAAAAAGCACTGGCTCGCCGTTCTGCTCTTTCGCTGAAAGCAAAGAACGATGCTATTTTGATAGTTGAAGATTTCAACTTCGATGCACCCAAAACAAAGAACTTTGCAGAGCTTACAAAAAAAACTGCAACTTGCTGATAAAAAGCTACTTTTCGTTTTGCCAAGTCAAAATAAAAATGTATATTTGTCGGCTCGAAATTTGCAGGGTGTAGAAATTATAACTGCCTCAGACATAAATACATACAAAATAATGAATTGTGGGAATTTAGTGCTCACAGAATCGTCTGTTGCTGTAATTGATGATTTACTTAAAGCATAAGGAGAACAAAACAATGAGAGTAATTATAAAACCAATATTTACGGAGAAACAAACCGCGGTTACCGAGAAGTTCGAAAACCGTTACGGTTTCATTGTAGTTCCCGGTGCCAACAAAGTAGAAATCAAAAACGCAATTGAATCACTCTACAATGTTCACGTAGAACAGGTGAATACAATGAAATACGATGGCAAGCTGAGAAGCCGCTACACTAAATCCGGTGTTGTTACCGGTAGTACGCCATCTTATAAGAAAGCAATTGTAACCTTGAGAAAAGGTGAAACAATCGATTTATTCAGCAATATCTAATTTAAAATGGCAATACGTAAACTAAAGCCCACAACACCGGGGCAAAGACACAAGATTATCGGTTCTTTTGAAAATATCACTGCATCGGAACCGGAAAAATCTCTTGTAGTTGGTAAAGGGAGTACGGGTGGACGCAACCATCGTGGTAAAATGACCATAGGTTACATTGGCGGCGGACACAAAAGACGCTTTCGTTTTATTGATTTCAAGAGAACAAAAGATGGAGTTCCTGCCGTTGTAAAAAGCATTGAATACGATCCAAACCGTTCGGCACGCATCGCATTGTTGTATTACGCCGATGGGGAAAAAACGTATATCCTTGCTCCCAACGGATTAGAAGTTGGAACCACAGTGATGTCGGGACCGGAAGCCGCTCCCGAAGTTGGTAATACACTGCCCTTGGCAAACATACCCCTTGGTACGGTAATTCACAATATCGAGTTGCGTCCGGGACAAGGTGCAAAAATGGTACGTTCTGCAGGAACGTTCGCGCAATTGGTATCCCGCGAAGATAAATATGCGGTTATCAAAATGCCGTCGGGCGAAGTTCGTAAAATTCTTGCTACATGTAAAGCTACTATAGGAAGTGTTGGTAATTCAGACCATGCTCTGCAACAATCAGGTAAAGCCGGCCGTTCACGTTGGCTCGGACGTCGTCCACACACACGCGGGGTTGTTAAAAACCCGGTTGATCACCCGATGGGTGGTGGTGAAGGACGCGCCTCGGGAGGCCACCCACGTTCACCCAAAGGCATCTATTCAAAGGGCTTGAAAACAAGAGCTCCTAAAAAGCATTCTTCTAAATACATCGTAGAAAGAAGAAAGAAAAAGTAATCTGATTAACAAGTAATAATTATGAGCAGATCATTAAAAAAAGGTCCGTATATCAACATAAAATTGGAGAAGAAAGTGAGTGATATGAATATGAATAAATGGAGAATACATTTGCTTTCATTTATTATTTATATCTAATGTAATTCTGTAAAAATGAAAAGAGAGTAAATAATTATTAATCAGTTAATCTTATAACGTTAACAAATATGTATGTAAATTTCAAAAAAAGTACGAAAGCGTTCTTGATGACAGTGTTGTCGAGTATGCTAATGATTTTATCGGTTAGCGCTCAAACGGGCACTACGATAAATGTGCGGGGAACGGTAAAAGATGTTGCCGGCGAACCGATTATCGGCGCCAATATTCTTTTGCAAGGAACATCATCGGGTACCGTTACCGACTATGATGGAAACTTCACACTTCAGGCTCCAGCAAACGGAGTGTTGGAAATCAGTTACATCGGTTACAGACCACAAACCATTTCTATTAACAACCAAACGAATTTAAATATCGTTATGGAAGAAGATACGGAGCTATTGGACGAAGTGGTGGTTATCGGTTACGGAACTGTTAGAAAAGACGACGCAACCGGATCAGTAACTGCGATTAAGCCCGACAATATCAACAAAGGGCTTGTAACCAACGCTCAAGACATGATGACCGGGAAAATAGCCGGTGTAAACGTTGTTTCGGGTGGTGGAACACCGGGAGGCGGTGCTACTATACGTATCCGTGGTGGTGCATCATTGTCGGCAAGCAACGATCCGCTTATCGTGATTGATGGCTTGGCAATGGATAACGATGGTATTAAAGGTGTTGCCAATCCATTAAGTATGGTAAACCCCAACGATATTGAAACCTTTACGGTTTTAAAAGATGCCTCTGCAACAGCCATTTACGGTTCACGTGCATCGAACGGCGTTATTATCATTACTACCAAAAAAGGACGTGCAGGAAGCAAGCCTACGGTTCAGTACGAAGGTAATATGTCGTTGAGTAACGTAAAGAAAACCATCGATGTGTGGAATGCCGATCAATTCAGAGAATATGTAACGAATCTCTATAAAGGAGTTAACGACGAAGCCATAAGCAAGTTGGGCAACGCCGATACTGACTGGCAAAGCAAAATCTATCAGGTTGCTGCGAGCACAGACCATAACATAAGTATTTTAGGTGGCTTAAAAAACATGCCTTATCGTGCATCGATAGGTTACACACACCAAAATGGTATTATCCGTACTTCGGAGTTCAATCGTGTTACGGGTTCACTAAATCTTAGCCCTTCATTATTCGATGACCACTTAAAAATGAATCTGAATGCAAAAGGGATGTACATTACTAACCGTTTTGCCGATACAGGCGCTGTGGGTTCTGCAGCTGCAATGGATCCAACACAACCCGTAATGTCAAACGATGCGGTTTATCGTAATCTTTTCGGTGGATATTTCCAATGGTACACAACTACTGAAAAAGACGGTGTTAAACAAAACAACTTCAACTCACTTGCTGTAAGAAACCCGCTGGCAACGCTCAATCTAAAAAAAGACACATCTGCGGCGAAAAACTTTATCGGAAGTGCCGACATCGATTATCGTTTTCATTTCTTACCTGACCTACGTGCTCACTTGGGTTTAGGAATTGACCTTTCCGATGGTAAACAAGACCTATATGTTGACAAAGCCAATGCTCAAGACCATCCGCACGGTCGCCAAGGCTGGGAAAAGATTTTCAAAACAAACAAATCGTTGAATTATTACATGCAATATGTAAAGAACTTCAACGATATGCATAATTTGGATATTATGGGTGGATATGAATGGCAACACTTCTATCGTGAAGGTAACAACGATTATATCGGTCTAGACGGTTACTTACCCATCAAAAGAGAATGGAAAAGTGAAAACTATCTGGTTTCATTCTTCGGACGTTTAAATTATAGCTTGGCTAATAAATACTTGTTCACAGCTACGTTGAGAAACGACGGTAGTTCTCGTTTTTCAAAAGAACATCGCTGGAGTCTTTTCCCATCGTTTGCTTTTGCTTGGAAAATCAACGAAGAAGGCTTTATGCAAGGTCAACGTCTGTTCTCCGACCTTAAACTTCGTTTAGGATATGGTATTACAGGACAACAAAATATTCTTCAAGGAGACTATCCTTATATTCCCGTTTATTCAGAAAACATCGATGGAGCTTACTACCCCATTGGCGATGAGTTTGTAACAACCTATCGTCCCGATGCATACAATAAAGATTTAAAGTGGGAAGAAACCACCACATACAACGCCGGAATCGATTTCGGATTTTTAAATAACAGAATTACCGGAGCATTAGATTACTATCTAAGAAACACCGATGATTTGATTAACGTAATCGAAATTCCTGCAGGAACAAACTTTAAAAACCGTGTGGTAAGCAATATCGGTTCTATGACTAATAGTGGTATTGAGTTTTCAATTAACGGTGATGCAATTCGCACAAAAGACCTTTCTTGGAACTTAGGTTACAACGTAACATACAACAGCAACGAAATTACAAAACTCACTTCGGGCGACAGGGATGATTATGTGGTAGAAACCGGAGGAATTTCTTCAGGAACCGGAAACAACGTTCAAGCTCATGCTGTTGGATTCCCTGCATCTTCGTTCTACGTTTACGAACAAGTTTACGATAACAGCGGAAAACCAATTGAAGGGCTGTTTGTTGACAGAAACGGCGACGGAACCATTAACGACGACGACCGCTATTTCTTCCACAAACCTGTTGCAGATGTTCTGATGGGACTCTCTTCAAAGCTAACCTACAAACACGTAGATTTAAGCTTTACATTGAGAGCAAGCTTGGGCAACTACGTTTATAATGATGTAGCGGCAAGAAGTGCCAATATTGGTATTGGCGGAGTTTGGTCAACATCGGGATTCTTCTCCAACAAACCCGTTTCAGCTCTTGAAACAAACTTTGTAGGTTTGACAAACTACTACTTTTCGGATTATTACGTGCAAGATGCCTCTTTCTTGCGTATGGACAACATAACGTTGGGTTACAACTTCATGCATCTTGCTCCTGCAAGACTTACAAATGCCCGTCTCTACTTTACGGTTCAAAATCCGTTTATATGGACGATGTACAAAGGATTGGATCCCGAAGTTTGGGGCGGTATAGACAGAGATATTTATCCTCGCCCGATGACATCAATCATGGGATTAAGCCTAACGTTCTAATTGAAAAACATTAAAAACAGAAGTATTATGAAATATAGAAATATAAAATTTATAACGGCTGTTCTTGTTGCTTTGCTCACCGTTGGATTCTCCACGTCGTGCATTGGCGATTTAGATGTTGAGCCGATTGACCCCAGCGTTACACAAACATTCAAGCAAGATGGTGTTTTCGCTAAAATATATGCAAGCTTAGCACTTACTGGACAAGAAGGTCCGGCCGGACGTGGCGATGTTGACGGTATTGACGAAGGTACATCGGCATTTGTACGTCTTATTTGGAACCTGAACGAATTGACTACCGACGAAGCTATCTGCTCTTGGGGAGACCCCGGTATTCCAGAAATGAACTTCAACAGATGGTCTTCATCTCATGACCAGATTACCGGTGTTTACGGACGTTTCAACTTCAACATTACGCTATGCAATCACTTTCTAGAACAAACCGAAGACATGACCGATGAAAAAACGGTAAAGCAAAGAGCCGAAGTACGTTTTATGCGAGCATTAAACTACTTCTATCTGATGGACTTTTTCGGAAATGTTCCATTTACGGAAGTAGTAGCTACCGAAGCTCCGGAACAAATCAGCCGTGCCGATTTGTTCAACTATATCGAAAAAGAGCTTACCGAGTGTGAAGCTGATATGTATGAACCAAAGGCTGCTCCCTATTATCGTGTAGATAAAGTAGCAAACTGGCTATTGAAATCGAGACTTTACCTGAATGCTCAGGTATATACCGGAACTGCAAAATGGAACGAAGCTGCCACTTATGCAAAAAAGGTGATGGATTCGGCTTACAAACTCAATCCCGAATATACCCATCTGTTCATGGGTGACAACAATGGTTCGGGTGTTAACAAAGCTCCGCAAGAGATTATTCTTCCCATTGCTGCCGATGGAGTTAAGACCAAAAGTTGGGGTTCATCTCTTTTCCTTATCGCATCAACAAGAACGAGTGGTATGCCTAATTGGGGCTCTACCGAAGGTTGGGGCGGTAATCGCGCTCGTGCAGCATTAGTGAAGAAATTCTTCCCTGACGGAAACATTCCTGAAAATGCAAAAACTTCACCTTCAACAACCGGTGCAGCAGATAAAAGAGCACTATTCTTCTTTGACGACCGCACACTGGAAATTGAAAAAGTTGAAATTTTCAAACAAGGTTACTCTGTAATGAAATTCAACAACGCGAGAGCCGATGGTGCATCTCCAAGCGACACTCAATTTCCTGACATGGATGTTCCATTCTTCCGTGCAGCAGAAGCATACCTCACTTTTGCCGAGGCAACACTTCGTGCAAATGGTAACAGCAACGATGCACTTACCGCAGTGAATGCCCTACGCACACGTGCCAATGCAACGCCGTTTACTTCTATTGATTTAGACAGAATCCTTGATGAGAAAGCTCGTGAATTTTATTTCGAAGGACAACGTCGCACCGACCTTATCCGCTACGGATATTACGGTGGAGGAGACTACAATTGGGACTGGAAAGGCGGAAGCCCCGCAGGAACTAAGTTTAGCGAAATCTACAACTTATTCCCCATTCCATCTACTGATATAAATTCTAATCCGAACCTGACACAAAATCCGGGTTATTAATCGGTTTAACAAATGAAAATAACAACAAATATGAAAAAAATAAGCAATATACTGTTATTGATTTTGGCTCTTGGCTTCTTTGCATCGTGTGCCGAAGAAGAAGTAGGACCGACAATCAATCCTGCCGCAGAAAACGGAACATTAACTTATGTTCTTAATCAAACCCGTTACAGCAATTTCACTTACGTGTTGGAACAGGAAAACGATGCTATGAATATGGACGCGCTGGTTACTACACAACCCGACTACGGGTTTAAAGCTTCTGTTTCGTACTACATACAGGTATCGTTTAATGAAGATATGAGTAATTTAGTTGAATTACCCTCATCGGTTCAAGGAGAAAATGTTGCCATCAATGTGAAGGAAATGAACAAGGCTTTGTTTGAACTTTATGGTGGCGATATGCCTAACCCGAGTGTAGCAACCGATATTTACGTTCGTTTGAAAGCAATTGTAAGCAATGCAACAAAAAACGCCTTTACAACCGAACCAACTGTAAAGCCGTTATTCTCAAACGTAATTAAATTGAACGTTCTACCCTATTACATCGAAAACTTAAAAACCTATTTCGAAGCTCAGGTACTGAACCCATACTATATTATAGGTAATGGTTGGGATAATAGTATAAACGGACTAGGTAAAGATATTATTCCGTTGAGCGTTACCGAAGGAGCTATTTATAATTCCGACGGACAAGGAGTTTATGTTTACACCGGATATTTTGAAGCATCCAAAGGATTCAAGATTATTGGAGTAATTGGAGGATGGACAGAGCAATGGGGTAACAGTGGCGGCGATGGAATCGACAGCCCTGTACATAACGATGGCGGATCGGGCAACTTTAAAGTTCCAAAAGATGGCTACTACACCGTTAAGTTAAATTCTGTACTCAACCAAGTTTCAATCGTTGAAACAGCTATTACGCCCAAAGTTTACGATAATATGGGATTAGTAGGCGCGATGACCGAATGGGGTGGAAAGCCCGATATCGCAATGACTGCTTATCAGGATGTAAATAACCACATGTGGTACGCCGAATACACTTTCGCAAGCGATAGCGAATGCAAATTCCGCTACAACAGCGATTGGGGAACCAATTGGGGGCATAACACTTTCCCATATGGAATTGGTACTCCGGGCGGACCAAATATTCCTGCAAAAGCCGGAACTTACATGATATTCTTTAACGATATTGATGGAACTTATACGTTCATCAAAAAATAAAACAGGAAAAGTAGAGGCGCGTTGCCTCGTGCCTCTACTTGATTTTATCAACCTATAAAAAATTGCATTAAAATGAAAAAAACATTCATATACCTGTTCACACTTTTATTGGCGAGCGTAGCTTTTATCGGATGCGATGATCCGTATGCCAATCAATTTGTTGCTGAACCGGAAGTAAATGAGCAAGGACCTGTACAATCGGCAGAAGGATTTACATTTGCTCTTGGCTCAGGAGTATCGTCGGCAGTTACGTTAACAGATGCCGATTTAGATGCAGCAAAAGCCATCGAAGTGGTTAAAGCCACAGCTACACCTCAGTTGGCAGAAGGAACTTTCCTCAGATATAAAGTAGAAATATCCGACACAAAAGAGTTTAACAAGAGTTTGCCTCTTTCATCGGTAAGTGCTAACAATGCCGCTACTATAAATGCTGCCGATTTGAACGAAGCAATAAAAACCCTGTTCGGGAAAGCACCTTTTGCGCGCGATGCTTATTTACGCATAACGCCTATTTTAGTGGATGGAGGCACAAACGCTCAATTATCTACACGTCCCGTTTTCGGCCCCATTTCAGTAACTCCGGTAGGAATGGTTATTGAAACGGAATATTACCTTATCGGTAATCTTAACGGTTGGAATATCGGGAATTTGGATGGGCACAAATTTAGCCATAGCGGTAACGATGTTTACGAAGACCCCATTTTCACGATTTTAGTACCCTCCATGTTGGATGGCGAAGGAAACGGATACTTCAAAATTGTGCCGAAATCAAGCAAAGATGCAGCATCGTGGAATGGTGTGTTAGGAAATCCGATTGACGGAAATACCGCTTTGACCGGAGATTTGATTGTTGAAAACTCTCAGGCAATGCGTGTAACCGAACCGGGTTGGGTGAAAATTACGCTGAATATGATGGAATATACATACAAAATTGAAATCATTGGCGAAGTACCCCAGTCTCTTTATACTCCAGGCGGATATCAGGGCTGGACACCGGCAACTGCACCAACGGTTTACACACGTAATCTGGACTTCAAATATGAAGGTTATATCTATTTCAAAGAAGCTACCGAATTCAAATTTACCTCTGCTCCTAATTGGGATGGAACAAACTACGGCGATGGTGGCAATGGTACACTATCTACCTCAGGTGGCAACTTATCGGTAGCAGAAGCCGGATATTATAAAGCAAATGTTGATTTATCGGTTACACCTCACACCTATTCGTTAACAAAAACCGAATGGGGATTAATCGGCGATGCTACATCAGGAGGATGGGACAATTCAACACCAATGGTTTATGATCCTGTTACAAAAGTTTGGACAGTAACCACTACTCTTTCTAATAAAAGCTTCAAATTCCGTGCAAATAACGGTTGGGCAATTAATTTGGGTGGTAACTTACTCAACCTTAACTATGGAGGTGATAATATTAGTGTAGCCGAAGCCGGAACTTATCTGGTTACTCTCGATTTATCAGACCCGGCTGCTTATAAAGCATCTCTCGTAAAACAATAATTTGACTCAAAAGCGCGGTCTATTTCCGACCGCGCTTTTTTTTCAGGACACGATGCCTACGGCTTCGTTTTTTAACATATCAATCAACATTTCAAAATGAAACGAGCATTTAAATCATTTACACACACAACAATGATTGATGCGAGTTCCATACGATACATTTGAAAATAATTATTTTAATCGTATGAAAAAAACACTCTTTTCTTCGCTTATTATTTTTCTTTCGCTCGCCGTTTACGGACAGCAAATAAATATAGAGCCCGCCTTTTGGTGGAGCGGAATGCAGGAAACCGAACTGCAACTGATGATTTCGGGTAAAGACATCGCTTCTTACAAAGCCACGATACAATCAAACAATGTGTATTTGAAGGAAGCGGTTACCTTGGAAAGTCCCAATTATCAGATTTTGTATTTGGATATCGCGAACAGTAAACCGGAGAAATTCGACATCGTTTTCACAAACGGAAAAAAGAAAATCACTTACAACTACGAACTAAAAAAGCGCGACCCGAAACGATTGAACATCGAAAGTTTCAACTCGTCGGATGTGCTTTATCTGATTATGCCCGACCGCTTTGCCAACGGTGACCCATCGAACGACCAAATCGAGATGCGGATGCCTTATAAAGTGGACAGAAATGACCCGAACGCTCGTCACGGTGGCGACTTAAAAGGCATTTCCGACAAATTGGACTACCTTTCCGATTTGGGTGTTACCGCTATTTGGCTCAATCCTGTACTGGAAAACGATATGGAAGGAGGCTCCTATCACGGCTACGCCACCACCGATTATTATCGTGTTGACCCGCGTTTCGGCACCAACGAAGAGTACGCCAAGCTTATCAGCGATGCTCATTCCAAAGGAATAAAAGTGGTAATGGATATGATTTTCAACCATTGTGGCAGCGACCACCCGTGGATGAGCGATTTACCTTCGAAAGATTGGATTAACAATCTCGATGAATATGTGCAAACATCGCACATGAAGGAAATGTATTTCGATAATTATGCTTCGGAATACGACAAAAGCAAAATGGTGGACGGCTGGTTCGTACCCACTATGCCCGATCTGAACCAACGCAATCGTCATGTGGCGAAATACCTTATCCAAAACAGCATTTGGTGGATTGAGTTTTCTGGCGTTGACGGCATCCGTCAGGATACTTATCCCTATGCCGATTACGATATGATGATTGATTGGGTAAAAGCGGTTGAAAAGGAGTATCCAAATTATAACATCGTGGGCGAAGCGTGGCTAAACAATCCTATCGGAACAGCATTTTGGCAACGCAACAGCAAACTGAACAATCACGAAGACACCCAATTGAAATCGGTAATGGATTTCCGATTTATGGGTTTGTCGCACTCGGCATTTTTTGAAGAAACCGGTGTGTGGGGAGGCGGATTACAGGGCATTTATGACCACATGACTTACGATTTCATCTATCCCGACATCTACAACGTGTTGCGCTTTTTAGACAACCACGATACCGATCGTTTTCTAAAAGAGTTTCCCACCGATTTATCGGGATGGAAGCAAGGAGTCGCTTTTCTGCTCACTATGCCCGGTACTCCCCAAATCTATTACGGAACGGAACTGCTTATGCACGGCAACAAAAGCAAAAGCGACGGCTATATTCGTTTAGATGTTCCCGGTGGATGGGAAGGAGACAGTGAAAATCATTTTTCGCGTGAAGGACGCAACGACATTCAAAACGAAGCGTTTGACTTTTTAAGTCACCTGCTGCATTGGCGAAAAGGAAACGATGTAATTGCACAGGGTAAAATGAAACACTACGTGTTACAAAAAGGCGTGTATGTATATGAGCGCTATTTAGACAACAAAAACATACTCGTTTTCATGAACGGAACTTCCAACGATGTGGAAATAAACCTTGACCGATATGCAGAGTCTATTAAAAATAGGCAATCCGGAAAAGATGTTATTTCGGGAAGAACAGTTTCGTTAGACAATACGTTGAAATTAAGCCCGAAAGAAATATTGATTCTGGAATAATTACGAAAATATAACCCTTCGCTCCCGCGCGAATTCTTTCGCGAGGTAATCAATCACACGATAGAGACATGCGGGAGCGGAGATTGTGTGCATTTTGAAATCATTACGTATGAATATACAATGTACGCAACCGTCCCCTTAAGTTAAGGGGACGAGCGAACCCGATGAAATCGGGAGAGCGGAGGGGTTATGTGTTGTTTAACAACAAGTTTTCAGGAATAGCATCTGAGTACAAGTATTTCCTAATTTCATCCAACGTTCGTTGCGGATATTCAAAAACCTCAAAGTTTTCGAATCGCAACACACGTATGCCTTTGCTAAGAAGATGATTTGTTCGGAGTTTATCGCGCTCAATACTATATTCATCAAAATGATATTCGCCATCCAACTCAACGGCAAATTTAAATTGTGGACAGTAAAAATCAACAATAAAATGATCTATGCTGTATTGACGAAAAAAACGAACACCATCCAACTGACGGTTACGAAGCATTTGCCAAAGAGCTATTTCAGCCGGTGTCATTTTCCGACGGAGTTCTTTTCGTAATTCTTTTAATGATTGTTTGTTTTTATCACGCATAATGTAAATTCATATTGTAATTTTGAAACAAATAACTACTCTGTAAGTTCATTCATAACTCCTCCCTCCGCTAATCGCGGAGTACTCCTCTTAGTTTAAGAGGAGAGCAGCGAGTCGAGAAATTATAAAAATAAACACCCAATAAAATGAAAAAAAACATCCTTTTTCTACTTCTTACTCTTTTCGTTATCTCCTGCGGAAAAGACCCCGAAATTGAGTTTCCGAAACCGGAACCCAAACCGGAGAACCCCGTTGTTGTAAAAGACGGTTTTTCATGGAGTCCCGAAACAGCAGATGCCGATAAAGAATTAACAATAACCTTTAAAGCAACTTCTTCTTCGCCTTTACACAAATTTACGGGCGATGTTTATGCGCATATCGGAGTTGTATCGGAAGGCATTTGGCAATATGTTCCCGCGGAGTGGATTCAAAACACAGCAAAATGCAAAATGACTAAAACAGAAGAGAATGTGTGGAGCTTAAAGCTCTCTCCTTCTGTTCGTGCATGGTTCAATTCGGGAGAAACTCCCGTCAATAAAATAGGGATTGTTATTCGGAGTGCCGATGGAAGCAAAAAGGGAGTTGAACAAGACTTTTTCATTGCGGTTACCGATAACAAATTCAAATCGTTCCAACCCGGAGCGGCAAAGATGAAAACCATGCCCTCAGGCTTGCAGCACGGTATAAACATCGTGGATAACTCTACCGTTACACTCGTGTTGTGCGATAAAGACAAGAGTGGCGTGCGTAAAGATTTTGCTCACGTTATTGGCGACTTCAATAATTGGACACTCAATAACGACGAAAAATCGCAAATGTATTACGATGAAGCTGCCGGATGTTGGTGGATTACACTTTCGGGATTGGATGCATCCAAAGAGTATGCTTTTCAATATTATGTAGGAAAAACGAACGAAGAGCAGCGCATTCGCTTAGCCGATGCGTACAGTCGGAAAATTCTTGACCCCGATAACGATAAGTACATCTCTTCCACTACTTATCCCGAAAACAAAACCTATCCGGAAGGTGGAATCGGCATTGTTTCTACTTTCAAAATCAAACCCGACACCTACAATTGGCAAGTAACCAACTTTACAGTTCCCACGACCGATAATTTGGTTATTTACGAAATGTTGTTCCGCGACTTCACTTCATCGGGCGATATAAACGGTGCGTTAAGCAAGTTAGATTATTTAAAATCGCTTGGCGTAAACGCGATTGAGCTAATGCCCATTCAGGAATTCGACGGAAACGACAGTTGGGGTTACAATCCCGCCTTCTTCTTCGCGATGGATAAAGCCTACGGAACCGATAAAATGTACAAGCAATTTATCGATGAGTGCCACAAACGAGGAATAGCGGTAATTTTAGACGTGGTGTATAACCACGCCACAGGTGCGAATCCGTTTGCAAAAATGTGGTGGAATAGTAACGCCAACAAAACAGCAGCAAACAACCCCTATTTTAATGTGGATGCGCCCCACCCCTACTCCGTTTTCCACGATTTCAACCACGAATCGGAACTTGTAAGGAATTTTGTAAAACGAAACTTGCAATTTTTATTGAACGAATATAAAATTGACGGTTTCCGATTTGATTTAACCAAAGGGTTTACGCAAAAAAACAGTTCGGAATCCACCGCAGGCAATTACGATGCATCGCGAGTTGCTATTTTAAAAGATTATAACTCGGCGATTAAAGCCGTAAAACCCGAAGCATTAGTAATTTTAGAGCATTTCGCAGATAATAAAGAGGAAACCGAACTTGCCAATGCAGGAATGATGGTTTGGCGAAACATGAATCACGCATATTGTCAATCGGCAATGGGATATTCAAGTGAGTCAGGATTCGACGGGACATACTATAAAACTTCTTCACGACCCACAAACAGTTTAGTCTCTTATATGGAAAGTCACGACGAAGAGCGTGCCGCTTACAAACAGTCGCAATGGGGCAACGGAATTCTCAAAACCGATTTAAACGCCCGAATGTCGCAATTAGGTACCAATGCAGCTTTCTTCTTTACCGTTCCCGGTCCGAAAATGGTATGGCAATTTGGTGAAATGGGATACGATATCTCTATTGATGAGAACGGAAGAACCGGTAAAAAACCAATTAAATGGGAATATT
>Ga0255343_1000924_pt1 | contig 42765 bp, 42 predicted proteins | sample wastewater_treat_4_FD_192413 | JGI IMG/M metagenome (GOLD analysis project Ga0255343, IMG submission 192413) | Wastewater microbial communities from Lulu Island WWTP, Vancouver, Canada - plant16 | ecosystem: Engineered > WWTP > Wastewater > Unclassified | place: Canada: Vancouver, British... | reverse complement strand
ATGGTGATACACACTTAGGTGGTGATGACTTTGACCAAGAAATCATTGATTACCTTGCAAAGGAATTTGAAAAGAAAGAAGGAATGGATCTTAGAGAAGATAAGACTGCACTTCAGAGATTGAAAGAAGCTGCAGAGAAAGCAAAGATTGAACTTTCTACAAGTGAGGAAACTGAAGTTAATGTTCCTTACATTACAGCAACAGATAAAGGACCAAAGCATTTGAAAGAAAAATTGACTAGATCTGAATTGGAGAAATTAACAAGTGATTTAATTGAAAAAACAGTTAAACCATGTGAGAAAGCTCTAAAAGATGCAGGATTAGAGAAGAAAGATATTGATGAGGTGTTACTTGTAGGTGGTATGACAAGAATGCCAGCTGTTGTTAAGAAGGTAAAAGAAATCTTTGGTAAAGAACCAGATAAAGGTGTAAATCCTGATGAGGTTGTAGCACAAGGTGCAGCAATTCAGGCAGGAGTTCTAGGTGGAGATGTAAAAGATATTACACTCTTAGATGTAACACCATTATCTCTTGGTTTAGAGACATTAGGTGGAGTGTTTACAAAGTTAATTGAGAGAAATACTACAATTCCTGTTGAGAAGAAACAGATTTTCTCTACAGCTGCTGATAATCAGCCGGGTGTTGAGATTCATGTTCTTCAGGGTGAAAGAGAGATGGCTGCAGATAACAAGACATTGGGTAGATTCTTACTTGATGGTATCCTACCAGCACCAAGAGGAGTTCCTCAGATTGAAGTTACATTCTCTATAGATGCTAATGGTATCTTAAATGTTAAAGCTTTGGATCTTGGAACAAAGAAAGAACAGAAGATTACAATTACAGCATCTACTGGATTAAAGGAAGAAGAAATTGAGAAGATGGTTGAGGAAGCAGAGAAGAATGCAGAAGAGGATAAGAAGAAGAAAGAGAGAGCAGAGAAGAGGAATAATGCAGATACACTAGCATTTAATGCAGAGAAAATGATAGATGAGAACAAGGATAAGATTTCTGAAGATGAACAGAAGAGTATTAAGGAGAAAGCAGAAGAACTTAAGGAGATGATTAAGAAAGAAGATTTTGATTTAGATGAGGTAGAAAAGAAATCTGAAGAATTAGAGAAGGAGATGTTAGAAGTAGGTAAGAAGGTATATGAGGCAGCTGCAAAAGAATCTGAAGCTAAAGAAGAGAAGAGAGATGATGAGAAACCATCAGAAGAAAAGAAGGATGAGGAAGCTAAGGAGGGTGAAGTTGTAGAAGAGTAATATCTTTCAAATAGATTCTTCAAGGGAGGTTAAATGCCTCCCTTTTCTCTTAAATAGCAACCTCAAGTTTACTAAAAGCAACTGTAAATTGGTGGTTGCAACCATCCCTAACTGCTATTATCCACTATTATTTAATCACACCTACATATGATTCAACTAAAAAATATAACAAAGTCATTTGACTTAAACAAAAACAAAGTAGAAGTATTAAAAGGTATAAATCTTCAAATAGGAGATGATGAATTCATTGCTCTAATGGGACCATCAGGATCTGGGAAATCTACACTTTTAGGTATTTTGGCTGGTATAGATTCTCCAACATCAGGAGAAATCTATATATACGGTCAAGATATTTCCAAAAAGAAAGAAGATGAACTAGCTAGGTTTAGAAATGAAAATGTAGGAATAGTGTTTCAGGCATACAATCTAATTCCTAGTCTTAATGCAATACAAAATGTAAAAGCACCTCTTTACGCAGGTAAAAACAAACTAACTTCCAAAGAGATAGATGAAAGAGCAAAAAAACTACTTGATATGGTAGGGCTATCTCACAGAGAAACGCATAAACCTGGAGAGCTATCAGGAGGTGAACAACAGAGGGTAGCAATAGCTAGAGCATTGATAAAAAATCCTAAAATCCTTGTTGCAGATGAACCTACAGGAAATCTTGATGCAAAAACAGGAGAAGAAATTTTAGATTTAATACTAAAAATTAACAAAGATATGCATCTTACAATAATAATGGCAACACACAATGAGGAAATAGCAAAATTAGCAGATAGAGTAGTTAATATTTCTGATGGCATTATTACAAATGAATAAAATAAAATTCTTTTTTGAAAAAACAAAATCATCAATTAAATATCTAGGTACTGTTGCTGTAATAATTTCTCTCTCTGTAATGTTCTCTTCATTATGTGTAATGTCACTATTGTCTCTTGCTAATACTCTTAAAGATTCTTTAGATGAAAATCCTAGAGCAACAGTTGGTGGAGATATGACCATAACACCACTTGATCAGAGTGAGGAGAACTTCAATATTGTGAAAAACAAATTAGAAGAGATGAAGCAAGAGGGTAAAATTAAAGAGTTTACATATACGAGTGTATCGTACAACTATACTTCATATAATTTTGGATCTGGAATATCTCAATATGTAACTCTTGTAGGGTATGAGGATAGTAGATTTCCACTTAAAGATGTAAAGCATGTACTAACACCAGATATCTCTTTTGATGAGTTGGAAAAAGTTAAAGATGGTGCATTCTTACCAAAAAATCTTGTTGAGGCAGAGCATCTTAAGGTAGGAGATACTTTCTTAATATACTCTTCTGATATGTATGACATACATCAGTTAAAGCTAATTGGGGTTGTAGATTTTACTCCTCATTCTGCTCATAATATTTATGTAAACAAAGATTTCATAGAGGGAGAAAAAGCATATACATTCTATGCTGATATAGTTGGAGATGATTATGGTAAAGTGAAGACTGAGATTGCAAGTGCTTTTCCTAAGGGAAGTGAGTATACAATTGGTACTTGGGATGTGAAGCAACTTGCAAAAGAAAATGATGAAAGTTCTGAAAAAATAAGTACCCTTATCAAAGGTTTAAGTGTATTGGGATTGTTTGTAGGTAGTTTTGGTATTGCAAGTGCAGTTAATACAATCATTATCAAAAGAAGGAAAGAAATTGGTATTATGAAATCTATTGGTTTTACCAAAGGTGATATTTCAATAATGTTGTTAAGTGAAGTTGCTCTAATTTCTGTGATTGGTAGTGTTGTTGGTGTTTTGTTAGGATTTATTTTCTTTAGATATCTAGTTGGAATCATTAGTACAGGAGAGATGGCTGTGTTGGGTTTAAGTAAAGATGTTAATTGGACAGCAGTAGGACTCTCTCTCCTTGTTAGTATTATTTCCTCTGCGATATTTGCATATATTTCCATTAGTAATGTAGCAGAGTTAAAACCGACCTATGCTTTAAAAGATTACAATATTGAACAGAAAGAAAGTAAGAAAGGAAAAGCTGTTTTGAGATTTATAATAGTAGGACTACTTTTTTGTGGAATTAGTATCTTTTTAACAAAGTCTTTCCTTTATGGAATAGGTGCTGTTGCTTTAGTATCCATTGCACTTTTTCTTTTCTCTCTATTATTTAGATTTATATTTTTCTTAATATTAAAAATTCCTATAAGAAGTCATAACTTTGTAGAATTTGCATGGGATAGTTTAAGGCAGAATTACAAGAGAATTATATTTGCTATGGTTGCTATCTTTATCGGTATGTTTACTGTTAATTTCATTATGCTTATGATGGATACTGCAAGTGGGGAGTATAAGAATAGATATAAAGAGGTAGAAGCTGATACAAATGTTGTAGTTACATCATTAGTAGAGGAAAATATGGATGATAGTACAGTGCTGGAGATGAATGAAATTAGTAGAGGGTTTGTGATGTACAAAGCAAAATTAGATAAACCAATCGGTTTTGTTTCCAAAGAAATAATAGGTTTGAATATTGATGAATTAGGAGGTAGGGTGAAAGTTGTTGAAGGAGATACATCAGGTGTCATTATAAATAGGATAGAATTTGAAGAGGATTCTAGTGAAGATGCAAGTTACTACAAAATTGGAGATATGCTTAGCTTGATAGTAAATGGTAAGGAGATGAAACTTCCTGTAACAGGCTTTTATGAGATGCCTGAATATACTGAATATGAAGGGACATCTATCAAATATTTACCTGCAGGAGTGTTTGTTTCAAAAGAAAAATTCAATAGTTTAGGAATTGATAAATATGTTAAAGAATTTTGGTTAAATGTAAAGGATGAGAATTATAAATCTTTCTATAATCAAGCAAGTAAATTACCTAATACATTTATAGAAAGTTCATTTAGGATGGAGGAAGAGATGAATTTAATCTTAGATATGATGGTAAGATTTTCTGTTAGTGTAGCTTCTCTAGCTTTGTTAGCAGGAGTTATTTTAATCATAATTGTTACTGTTTTAGATGTGACAAGTAGAGGAAGGGATTTTGCAATTTACAAGACTTTGGGTTTTGTACAGAAGGAGATAGTATGGATGGTTTTGTTAGAGTATGGTGTAATGACTGTGATAACATCTGCATTTGCCTCCCTTATGTCTTTTGTAGCTTGTGAGGTCATTAACAGGTATGATGAGGAGTTATTTGGTTTTACAATCAATCAGAAATTGAATTTTAATTTTGGAAGATCGATGTTGTTGAATGTAATAATAATTGGGTTAGTATTACTTTTGGTACACCTAGTTTCTAAGAAGCCTTTGAAGGTAAAACCAACTGAGGTGTTGAGATATGAATAGTTATGTTTGTTTAGTTTCTTTTTTATAATATGCTCTTCCTCTAAACAAACACACAGCTTTTACTGAGATATTGTTATCTACTTTCTTAATAACTTCAGATATCTGTTCTAATGTACTACCGGTTGTAATTACATCATCTACAATTATTATTTCCTTAATATCTTTTAATTTATCAGTATCATCTATGTAAAAGTTACTTCTATGCTGTTCTCTTTCCTCTTTATCTAACAATGACTGGTGTATATCATCTCCTCCTTTTTTCTTTACAATACTACTATCAAACATGCTCCCCAGAGTATTAGAAACAACCTTAGCTAGTTCTTCTGTTTGATTAAATCCTCTCTCTCTTAATCTACTAGTAGATATTGGAACAGGGATGGTAAGAGAAATTTTGTTTTCTTTGTTCTGTACAAACTCTTCTAATCTCTCTTTAGTAAATTCAAGTAATGTGTCCTCTGCATCATAGACACTCCCATATTTATACTTCTTCAATATTACAGAACTGAGCTCATTGTATTCCCAGAGAACAATAACACTATCTAATGTAAACTTCTCTTTACATCTCTCATGAGTAATATATTGTGGTGATATTTTTCTACATTTATAACACTCAGGTAGTGTCTTCTTAAAAAGTTTCTTACATCTGGAACACAAATATTCACCATTCTTAGAACAGATAGTACAAGATTTTGGAAAAAGTATATCTAATATATTCATACATATATTATGTATTAGAAATATTAAATATAGATTAATTGATAAAAATTGCACTATACAATATGATAGTAGTCACAAAATAAGAATATTGATATTTTTATGATAGATGTCGCAAAGAAAAAGAACAGTATCTATGTAATGATGATTATTCTTTTTCTTACTAAAGTTTTAGGTCTTTTTAAGCTGAGGGTAATATCCCATCTTTTTGGTGCTACTCATGAATTAGATATCTTTTGGGCAGCTTTTACTATCCCTGATACACTGTTCATGATTATAGTTGCTGGATCTCTTAATGCTGCAATTATTCCTCTTTTAGCTGATGTGTTTAAAAAGAACGGTGAGAAAGAATTAAACAAATTCTTCATCAATATGATGATAATTGTTAGTTCTGTTGTTCTTGTTATTGCTCTTCTTCTCTTTATCTTCACTCCTCAAATAACTAGATTCTTAATGAACTCTGAATTCTCACAGGGGATATTAAATATATCAGGGAGACTCCAAGCTGAAGATTTTGACCTCTTTGTAAAACTTTCAAGAATCTTAATGATCTCTCCTGTGCTGCTTGGTATTAGTACAATAGTGACAGGATATTTACAAGTTAGAAGGCAATTTTTCGTAACTTCTTTAGCACCACTAATTTACAACATTGCGATGACAATTGGACCAGTAATATTGGTAGGAGTTTTTAAGATGGATGTAACAGGTATTGCTATCTCCGCTGTACTCGGTTCATTCTTGCACTTTGTTGTTCAGGTTCCCTCATTAGGTAAATATTTTGGGGAGAGAATAAAGATGTCACTTGATGATTTAGTAAAAGCACTTCAAGATACAAAGATATGGAGGGGACTTAGACTAGCAATACCAAAGATGCTTTCTACATTAGGAGAACAAGTTAATGTTGTCATTAACACATTAATTAGTTTCTCTCTAGAAGCAGGTGCTCTTAGTTCTTACAAATATGCTTTAAGTCTTTATCTTTTTCCAGTAAATATTATTGGTAGTGCTATTGCCCAAGCTGTTCTTCCAGAATTATCAGAGAATGCAGATGAACCTAAGAAATTTAAGAAAATATTGAACGAATCCTTGCAACAAGCTCTGTTTCTTGTTCTTCCAATAGTAGCAATCCTCCTTGTTCTAAGATTACCCACAGTAAGGTTAATCTTTGGAGTAGGTAAATTTGATTGGCAAGCGACATTACTTACTGCATGGTGTTTAGCACTCCTTTCGATTGCAATAGTAGGTCAGACATTAACACAGATTGTTTTGAGGGGTTTCTATGCATTAAAGTCTACATGGTTACCATTAATAGCCGTTGGTATTGGTATTATGGTAAACATTGCTTTTGCATTTCTTCTTACTAACTTCTTTAGTCATTACTATGACTGGAGACCTATTTTAGAACAGATAGGGGTGCAGATTTCTACAGCAAACGGGAATGGATTATGGAGTGTTGTTCAATCATTCTTCAAAGATGTATTTGTTTGGTGTACAACAAGAGGTACTTCAGGGATGGCTGTAGGTGGACTTTCATTAAGTTTGAGTATCTCTTCTTTTGTAGAGTTAGCTCTCCTTCTATACATCCTCAACAAAAAGATAAAAGTTGTTTCATTCAAACAGACAATTAAACCTATGTTAATCAAACTCTTAAATACTGCATTAACAGCATTTGGTATGTATTTAGTATTTAGATTGTTTGACTTTAAGTTGGATACTACAAGAACAATATCTATTATCATTCTAACTATTGCGACTTCTTCCTACGGTCTTCTTTCATATTGGTTAGGATCAAAAGTTTTTGAAATCAAGGAAATTGAATTCTTTGAAGAGAAGGTTGTGATGTATTGGAATAAGCTATTTAGAAAAGTTTAATAGATGAAAAAAGGTCTTAAGATTTTCTTAGGTGTTTTAGTAATATTTCTTCTTGTTGGGGGATATTTTGTAGTTAGGTATTCGTTGTGGCATAAAGATTTCTTTACAAATGAAAATATTACTTGTACTAATGATGAGAAGTTTGTAATAGAAGAGAAAGAGATAAATATTGGAGATAGGATTAAAAACTTTGTACTTTCAGACCTGTTCTCTGAATTTGTAACATTTAGTAGAAAAGAGATGTTGTATTTACTTAAAGATAGCATATCAGGTGTTTCCAGTTTGGAGATTCAAGATGTTTGTCTAGTTTCAGATAAAGGAGTTTGGAAGGTGTATGCGCACAGTAAAGTAACATTTCTACAATTACCTTGGATAGGGATTGATATTGTAAAGGATAATAGGGAGACAGCAGAATTGTATTCAAAAAGAATATATATTGGAGACATGAAGGTTCCAGATGTTTTAGCAAGGGGTCCTTTAGAAAAGATTAATAAAGGTATTAGTGATGCTTTGATACTAGTAACAGAGAATGGGTTCTTAGGGAAAACAATAGAGAATATAGATTTATTAAAGGATACTGTTGTGATAAAAGGTGGGTTTTAGGCTTGAAATTTTCTTTCACATTGTGTTACAATTAGCAGTCATTAATTTTATCTGCTAGATACATATGTCAAAAGATATAAAAATCACGCCCCTAGGAAATAGAGTACTGGTAACACCAGACAAGATTGATGAGAAAACATCTGGAGGATTAGTTCTTCCACCATCATCAACAGAAGATCAAAAACCTGAAACAGGTACAATTGCTAAATTAGGTGTAGGTAAGGTCAAAGGTAAAGATGTTTCCTTTGATGTTAGTGTAGGAGATAGAGTATATTTCAAAAAATATTCACCAGATGAACTAGAAGTAGATGGAGAGAAGTATTTTCTTCTTGAAGCTAGTGATATTTTAGCAGTTATCAAATAATTGAATTAAATTTTAAGTATTAATAGTATGTCAAAATCAATAATATACAATGAAGATGCAAGAAAATCCCTTAAAGATGGTGTTGATACAATAGCAAATGCTGTTAAGGTAACACTAGGACCTAAAGGAAGAAATATTGCAATTGCAAAATCATTTGGTTCTCAGGTAGTAACTAAGGATGGTGTAACAGTTGCAAAGGAGATAGAGGATAAAGATCCTTTTAAGAATGTAGGTGTTGAGATGATTAAAGAGGCATCAAATAGGGTAAATGAATTAGCAGGTGATGGTACTACAACAGTCACAGTACTAGCACAGGCAATTGTAAATGCTGGGTTTAAGAATGTAGCAGCAGGTGCAAACCCAATTTCACTTAAAAGAGGATTGGATAAAGGAACAGAAGTTATTTTAGAAGAACTTTCTAAGAAAGCAAAGAATATTTCTACTAAGGAAGAGATTTCTCAGGTAGCCACTATTTCAACAAACAATGACAAAGAACTCGGAGATATGATTGGTGGAGTATTTGATAAGGTTGGTAAGGATGGAGTTATTACAGTAGAGGAAGCTAAAGGTTTTAAGGATGAAGTAGAGTATACAGAAGGTATGGAATTTGATAATGGATATGTAAGTCCATACTTTGTAAACAATTCAGAAACATTAGAGGCAGTTATGGATAATCCATACATCTTTATCACAGATAAGAAACTTTCTAACTTACAAGATATTCAAGCAATTGCAGAGAAGGTTTTAGGTGCTGCAGATAGACCAATGGTAATAATTGCAGACGAAATTGAGAATCAGGCATTAGCAACATTGGTTGTTAATAAACTAAGAGGAACTTTAGATGTAGTCGCTGTTAAAGCTCCAGGTTTTGGAGATAGAAAGAAAGAAATGTTGAAAGATTTATCAATATTAACAGGTGCAGAATTCATTTCAGAAGAGTTAGGAAAGACATTGGATAAAGTTGAATTAACAGACTTAGGTTCTGCAAAGAGAGTTGTTGTAACAAAAGAGAAAACAATCATTGTTGAAGGTAAAGGTACAAAGAATAGTATTGAAGATAGAGTAAAGGAGATTAAGGCTCAGATTGAAAATACTACTTCTGAATATGATAAGGAGAAACTACAAGAGAGATTAGCAAAACTTGCAGGTGGTGTCGCAGTAATTAAGGTAGGTGCTGCATCAGAAGTGGAAGCTAAGGAGAAGAAGATGAGAATTGAGGATGCAATTAATGCAACTAGAGCAGCAATAGAAGAAGGTGTTGTAGCAGGAGGTGGTTTAGCACTACATAATGCAAAGAAGGTTTTAGACAAGGTTAAGTTAACAGATCAAGATGAGCAATTAGGAATTGAAATTCTTAAGTCTGTATTGAGTGAACCTCTAAAACAGATTGTAGAGAATGCAGGTGAAGATGGTGCTGTAATCGCTGCAGAGTGTAAAGGTAATACAGGTTACAATGCAAAGACAGGAAAGTTTGTTGATATGATTGAAGATGGTATTATTGATCCAGTTAAAGTTACAAGATTTGTATTAACCAATGCAGTATCTGTTGCATCTATGTTAATTACCACAGAGGCAGTTGTTGCAGAGATTCCTGAAGAGAAACCACAGGCAGCTATGCCAGATATGAGTGGTATGCAAGGAATGATGTAGTTGAATGAAAAAGGGGTAGGGTTCTAAACGAACCTTACCTCTTGTGCTAGTACTTTGCCAATAATATCTCTGCTGTTTCTTCTGTATTTAACAATCTCTAAATTGCCGTTATCATTAATTAAAACAGTATCTCCTATCTCATACCTACTATTTGGAGAAATATATACAACACCATTACTTCCATCAACAATATTCATATCAACAGCAAATGTATTAATATCTATCTGCAATACCCAATCAGGAACAGGATAGAACAGATATGATTTTGTTTTAAGAAAATCATTATTATCAGGTATTGATGTATAGTAAGGAATTTTGTTAGTAGAATAGTTATCTACTTGTGATGAAGAATCTCTAAGTAAATCTCTAGGATCAATATTAAGGGCATCTGCTAAGTTATTTAATTGTTTAAGTGGGGAACTCTCTCCTCTTTCATATCTAGAAATCATCTCCCAAGTCTTACCTATCTTGTCTCCTAATTCCCTCTGTGTTAATTTTTTTCTTTCTCTGTATATCTTAATATTCTCTCCAATATATTTATTGTTCATATATATAGATTTTAATTACATATTAATGTAGTTAGAATAGAAAAGAAGGTCATAGATATGAAATGTAATTTCATAATTGTAAGGGTTTTGTAAGAAATGGGATTGATAATCTGTATATGGAAGAATTAAAAGAATTAATAGAAGAAATAGATAAAATATATGGGAGAAAGAAGGTAAATAGAAAAGATTTGGAAAGGTTGTTGAAGAAATGTAGAGAAGTAAGAAAAACTTTATCCAGTTTTTAATCTAGATTTAATAATTTCTTGTTATATATCTATATATCCTTAAATTTTTATCTAAAAATTATGAAAGAAAATAACACAATCAAACTATTTCAAAACAAAAAGATACGAGTAGAGTGGGATAGTGAAAAAGAAGAATGGTTGTTCTCAATTGTAGATATCATAGGTGTTTTAACAGAGAGTCCAAATCCTAGAAATTACTGGAAAGTTTTGAAATTTAGGTTACAAAAAGAGAATAGTCAGTTGGTTACAAATTGTAACCAACTGAAATTAAAATCATCTGATGGGAAATATTACAAAACAGATGTAGCAAATACAGAGCAAATTTTGAGAATTATACAATCAATACCTTCTCCAAAAGCAGAGCCTTTTAAACTATGGTTAGCACGGGTTGGTAAAGAACGAATAGATGAAACAATTGATCCAGAATTAACGATAGATAGAGCATTAAGAACTTACCAGAGAAAGGGATACAGTAAGGAATGGATAAATCAAAGATTACAATCTATTCAAGTAAGAAAAGAACTTACAAATGAATGGGAAGAAAGAGGTGTGAAGAGAGGTTTTGAGTTTGGAATCTTAACAGATGAGATAACTAAAGCTTGGTCTGACCTCACAACACGAAAATATAAAGAATTAAAAGGTTTAACAAAAGAAAACCTTAGAGACAATATGTCTACTATTGAAATAGTTCTGAATATGTTAGCAGAAGCATCAACAACAGAAATTTCCAAAGAAGTGAAACCAAAGAATTTTGATGAGAATAAAAAAGTAGCAAAGTTAGGAGGAAATGTTGCTGGAAATGCGAGAAAAGAAATAGAGAAGACAACAAAGAAGTCCATTATTACAAATAGAAAAACTCTTCAATAATCTAATACACAATCTTTAACCAATTTTCCTTCAACCATTTCTCTGTTTCTTTCTCTTGATCTAACAGATCTCTCTTAGCTAATTCTTTTTTAATAACATTACCTCGATGAGGATGATCAAATACTTTCTCTAGTGGAGATTGAAAACCATGAGTATAGTGACATAATTCATGGGCAATAGTTGCACTAATTACAAACTCAGGAACAATTTCATTTTGAAAATATTTAGTAATTGTAATAACTGTAACACTCTTCTCATCTTGAACTTCTAGTTCCTCTTTTCTTTTTCTCATCAATCCCTTTATCTTTGTATACCTGTTTGCTAGTTTAATACTTCCTAACTGTCTTTTAGAATACTTGCCGAATTTAATAATCACTAGATTCTTTCTTGGAACATCACAAAAATGGTTATCCCATAAGTCATACAAAAGGTTTTCTAAATACTTATTATCTCTCATTCATAAATCCTTTCTATCATGCTATTATATCCTATATGATTTCAGAAAAGTTATCTAAAAAACTCTCAACATTAAAAAAGGTACTTTCTTTTGTATATGGTAAATATACAGTAGTTGCTGTATCAAGAGATTTACTTTTCATTCTCTCAACAGCTGCTGAGATATATGGAATTAAAATTCTTGGGAAATTCATAGATGCTACAACTCAAGTTCTACTCAATTGGGAAACATTCAACTTTGCTAAGTTTCTGTCCACTGATTCCTTTAAGTTTTTGGTAATAATATTTCTTCTTTGGGGTGTCACTCATGTATGTGTGCAGATTAGAGCGTATCTCTATACAGTAATATATGAAAAGGTTTGGTCTAAAGCTCAATTAATGATGATTGAAAAAGTAGCATCTTCTAATCTACAAGATGTAGAACAGAAAGATTTTCAGGATAAGATTGCTTTTGTCCCTTCATTTTCCATTGATAGAATAATTAGTGTTTACGATAACTTCTCTACAATTCTAAGCAATACCGTGAGGTTTCTAAGTGCAATGGTAATCATATGGGGAAGTATGGGACCTTCTTCTCTCCTTCTTCTTCTCTTTGTTATTCCAGAATCTCTAGTTATGCACTCAAGAAGAAAGAGTATTAGAAATTATCTAGATGAATCAGTTGGAAAACTTAAATTCTTAGGATATATACACAACCTTTCTTTGACTATTAGTAACTTCCTTGAATTAAGAGCAAACAATATATATTCATATCTTAGAAGAAGATATTCAGAGGAGTATGATGAATATCTTGGAGGATATTTTGCTAGTCAGTATAGGTTTTACAGAAGTAAATCTCTTTGGGGAGTACTTAGTAACTTGTTAAAGTATATCTATATTGTATATGCACTTGTTGTTTCTATTGCAAGAAGATTTTCCTTTGGTACATTTAAAGCTCTTTTCGACTATGTTGAAACAGGACATATGAGTATCTCTGATATTTTTAATTCTGTTTCTCTAGTATCTACAAATTTAGGATATATTGACAAATTCTTTGATTTAATAGAGTTTGAGGGATTTGGGGACACCTATCATGGGAAAAGAAAACTTTCAAAGGATACTCCTGTTTTGGAATTTAGGAATCTTACATTTGCATATCCCGATGATCCTGGGACAGTTGTCTTGGATAATTTAAATATTATTGTTAATCCAGGAGAGAAAGTTGCATTCTTTGGTGGTGATGGTTCGGGCAAGAGTACTACGGTAAAAATATTAACTGGGTTGTATGGTGTCGAGGGAGGTCAGTATCTTCTAGATGGAATACCAACAAAGGAATTGGATAGGGGGCAACTAAAAAAGAAACTAGCAGTTATCTTCCAAGATTTTATCAACTATCATTTTAGTTTAAAAGAGAATGTTGTAATCTCTGGACAAAGAAAAGATGTAAATATTCCTCTTTACGATGAAGTTAGTGACATTGCAGGAGTGAATAAATTTAAAAAGAGTTCACATATTAATGACTCAAGTATATTAGGCAAAACATTCCCATCAGGTAGAGATCTCTCTCCTGGATATTGGCAAAGATTAGCAATTGCACGAATGCTTTACAGAAACAAAAACATCTTTATCATGGATGAACCTTTTACTTTTATTGATGATATTTCAGCAGAGAAAATATTAAAAGGTATGTTTAAATTCTTAGGTAAGGAGAAGTCAATGATATATATTACAAGAAGTATTGGACTCCTTAAGAAGTTTGATAGGATATATTACTTTAAGAATGGTAAAATTGTAGAGTCAGGTCATTGGAATGAGTTAATGAAAGGAAAAGGAAAGCTGTATGAAGAATACATGGAACAGAAAGAATCTAAAAATTAATTATTACTAATAACTAATGGAGCTTTTAAATGGAAAAGAAGTTTCAAAAGAGATTCTAAACAAAATTTCTTTTGAGATTGCTAGACTAAAAGAAGAAGGAAAAAGAGTGCCAAGATTAGATGTAATTTTAGTAGGAAATGATTTTGGAAGTGTTAAGTATGTTGGGATGAAAGAAAAGGTAGGTAAAGAAGTAGGAATGCTTGTTCAAGTACATCATTTGGATGAGAGGGTAAACACTTTGGATATTGTAAATTTAATAGATTCTTTGAATAAAGACGAGAAAGTTGATGGTTTAATGATTCAATTACCACTTCCTTCGCATGTAGATAAACATTTGGTTCTAGAGAATATTAAGCCAACTAAAGATGTTGATGGTTTAACTCCAACAAACTTAGGTAAGCTTTTTCAGAAAGATCCTTCTGGTATTGCTCCAGCAACTCCTTTGGGTATTATGAAATTGCTTGAAGCATACAATGTTAAAATTTTTGGTAAGAGGGTTGTAATTTTAGGGTCTAGTACAATTGTAGGTAAACCTTTAGCTGCAGTTATGCTTGAAAGAAATGCAACAGTTACTCTTTGTAATTCGCATACTGTAAATATCGAAGATGTAGCTAGAACTGCTGATATCTTAGTGTCCGCTGTAGGTAAACCAGAATTTGTAAAAGCAGAATTTCTTAAAAAAGATTGTGTACTTGTTGATGTTGGTTCTAACAAACATCCTGAGACAGGAAAGCTTGTAGGAGATGTTGAATGGAGTAGTGTGCAGGGGATTCCATCATATATAACTCCTGTACCTGGTGGTGTAGGACCAATGACAATTGCATGTTTAATGTTAAATTTAATGAGATGTTACAGAAGTGATACAAGATAATGATGTAAAAAAGCTACTTTCTAAAGAAAAGCAGCGACAGGTAGAGGGATTAGAATTAATTGCCTCCGAAAACTATGTTTCTGAAGAAGTACTCGAGTGTATGGGTTCAATTCTTACCAACAAATATTCTGAAGGATATTCAGGAAAGAGATATTACAATGGAAATGAGTATATTGATGAGATAGAAAATATTGCTATAGAGAGAGCAAAGGAACTTTTTGGTGTTGAGCATGTTAATGTTCAACCTTACTCTGGTTCTCCTGCAAATCTTGCTGTTCATTTTGCACTGTTAGAACCTGGTGATAAGACTTTAGGAATGTCATTAGATGCAGGAGGTCATCTAACACACGGTTTTAAAGTTTCCTTCTCAGGAAAATTTTACAATTCAGCTAGTTATGGAGTTAATGATGAAGGATATATTGATTATGATGAGGTTTTGAAAATTGCAAAAGAACATAAACCTAAGTTGATATGGGCAGGGTTTTCTGCATATTCTAGAGTGATTGATTGGGAGAGGTTTAGAAAGATAGCGGATGAGGTAGGAGCATATTTTGTAGCAGATATTGCTCATGTGGTTGGTTTGATTGCAGCAGGTGTGTATCCGTCTCCAGTACCGTATGCAGATGTCATAACTACAACAACACATAAGACGCTTAGAGGTCCTAGAGGAGCAATGATTATGTGTAAAGAAGAGTTTGCAGAGAGAATAGATAAAGCTGTATTTCCAGGCTTACAGGGAGGTCCACATAACCATACAACAGCTGCGATAGCGGTGGCACTTAAAGAAGCAAGTACGGAAGATTTTAAAGAATATTCTAAACAGGTAGTAACTAATGCAAGGGTTCTAGCTGACTCTTTAAGTAAATTAGGATACAAAATAGTGTCAGGTGGAACTGATAACCATTTATTCCTTGTTGATGTCTTCTCTTCCGTTAATCTATCTGGTAAAGAGGCAGGTGATATGTTAGATAAAGCAGGCATTACTGTAAACAAGAATGCCATTCCAAAGGATACTAGAAAACCTTGGGATCCATCAGGTATTAGAATTGGTACACCAGCATTAACGACAAGAGGAATGAAAGAGAAAGAGATGGAACAAGTTGCTAGGTATATAGATAGAGTGCTTAGAGAGTGTAAGGTTGATAGTGACTTTAAGAAAGTGAAAAAGGAAATTAAAACCTTCACATCTTCTTTTAAAATTCCTGGCATAGGATAGTTAAGTGAATTTTTAAAAATCTGCCCAAAAAGTTAAATTTAATAGGGTAAAACCTTAAAATATATGAAGATAATTTTTAGAAAAGATCTAAATATTGCCACCATTCGTTCTGATTCATTATGGAACAAGATGGTTGTACATACTCTCTTACAGAATCCTTCTGTAAAACAACCATCTATTAATGCATATTTAGGTGCGAGGTATAGTAGATCTTCTGACTCGGTTGTAGACATTGCGTCAGAGATTATGAGTAGTGGTACTGATGCGCCAGAGAGATTAGAAAAGATATTTGCTGGATATGGACATAAATCAGTAGGTGATATGGCAGAATTATTTGTGTGTATAGAGAATGTTCCAATTATTACTGGAATGAAGTTCTTCTATATGAATCCTGTTATTGCAGGTCAAGAGCGATCTACTAGATATCAAAATTTTTCTGATCCTAATTTTGTTAAAATTCCTGCAGAGGTATGTAGTAATCAATCAGTAAGAAAAGAATATGAAAAGATAATATTTAAGCAGCTTGCAGATTATAAGAGACTTCTTAAGATTACGCGAGAAGAATTATCCAAGATTTTCAAAATTAACGAAGAGAGTCCTCAGGAAGTCTCTGCTTTAAAGGCAAGGAGTTTTGATGTTGCTAGATATCTTCTTCCTGTGGGATTGAGTACAAGTGATGCTATGGTGATGTCTGCTCGTTGTTGGTCTGAGTTTATCGGTTTCCTTGGAGGGAGTGATAGTGTTGTTGATAATGAAGTAGCTGATTTAGTATTGAACTTGTTGGGAGATTCTAATGTTGATACTAAGGGATATATTCGAGAGGCAGATAATTTAATTCGTCATACAGAGTCAAATAGTAGTAGAGGTAATTCTACAAAAGAAGTTTTGGAGTATATTAGTAAAACATTAAGTAGGGAACAGGTTGATTCTATACCTGAGAGTGAAAGTGAGTCTGTTTCTGTAAGTTATGCTCCTGATTTTACAGAATCTTTAATCTCTCATTACGAAGCTTTATTAAATCCTTTAGGTTCTGTTGATGAGTATGAATTTGATGAAGAAGATCAAGAAAACATTAGTGAGATAATTTTTGAGAATCATAATCATCATAATACGATTGGGAATGTTGGACAGAGTGGTGCGGTTAAAATAGAGGGGTTTGCTACATTAGGGACATTGAAAGATTTAAATAGGCATAGGAGTTTAGAGAGGTTTATACCTTTATTACATGATGAGGTAGATATGGATCAGGAGTTGGATAGAAGAAATGATGAATGTTTTTATCTCTGTAATTATCTTGATATTTCAAGCTTAAAGAATTTAAAGTCTGAATACAAGAAAGCCTTGTCAGAGACATATGAGATGATTAGGAACTGGAGGAATAAAGCTAGAGAATACCTTTCTAAGGATGTTTGTGATGAGTTTACTAAGTATCTTTTACCGCATGCTCATACTACTAAGTACATAATGTATGGCTCTTTTGATGATTTACAGTATGTTATTAACCTACGAATAAGGAATGGGGGACATATAGCGTATAGAGTAGTTGTACATGAATGGTTAAAGGAATTAGGAATGCAAGACCCTATATGGAGAGGGTTACAAAAGAGACTTAAAGCACCAAAGGTTGATGATAAATTTGAATTTGTAGACAGATCCTAGTTTTTCTACATCTGATTTGTTGGTATATTCTCATCAATAGGGGCTTCGCCTATTTTTGCGATACCATTTATCTCTTCTCTTACCACATTTTGTAAATTTTGTAAGTCATTATCTATACCTGTATTAGTATCAGTAGGTGACACCTCTATTACAGGAGGTTGTTGCTCTGTATCTGCATTTAAAGGTGTTTCTTCTTGTTCTTCTACAGATCCAATCCTGGGTAGACCTCCCTCAGACACATTTGCAGAGTAGTTATTAAGGAGTCCATTTGTTGTAGAAGGTGTTGCAACTGCTTCCTGTATAGGTTCTTGTGGGGTAGGTTGAACTGATTGTGAAGGCATTGTATTTGGAGCTTCTGTGGGAGTATTTATAGCTATGCTAGGATTCTCACTTCTCAATAGTGCTTCTAAATCTGCTTGTTCATTTGGTGTAGTAGAAGCAACGGGAGGAGTTTCAGGAATAGCAGGTATCTGTTCTGTGGGTTGTTCAGGGGTTGGTTCAGCGGTTGGTGCTGGTTGATTTATCATCTCCGCTAATGTTGGTTTTGGTTGAGAGATATTATCATGCATTGTTTCATTTTGTAGGTCTTTAGGTATATTATCAAAGTTTACAGGTTGTTGAGGTTGTGTCACTGGTTGTGGTTCTGTAGAAGGAGATGCAACAGCTGTTGATGCTGGTAAATCAGTCAAAACAACATCATCTTTCTTTCTTGTCAAAATTAAAATAATCATACTTACAAAAAAGATTCCTGCAACTCCTAGTAATATATATGGTAGGTATATCATGAGACTGTCATTTGTATTAGTTGCTAAGGTACCTGCTGTTGGTGTTGTTGTTTGTGTCGTAGCACTAGGTGTAGAAGAATCTTCTCCCATATCAGTTGTTGTAGTCTGTGTGTTCAATCCAACATTTGTTACATTCTCTATAGTTAAATTCCCAACTTGTGAATCCTCTTCAACAATTGTGAATGTATAATCATCTGAAGTTGAAGTAAATAGGATTTTAGCAATAAGGCCTTGGATTGGTTGACTAGAAGGTAAGCTACAGATAATTTCTGAATTTTTTGATGTTGGTACATAGGAGAAAGTAGAACAGGCGATATCTGATTCTATTATATCTGTAATAGTTACATTTGGAGAATTCTCGATAACGATTTTTACATTCTCAGTTACTTCTTCTTTCGTGTTTATAGATACAGCTATAGATTTCTCCGTGGGACTTGAAGTATCTTGTAGTTTAATTTCTGCGGCAAAACTTATACTTACAAAACTAAATAAAAAGAAAATAGCAAATAGAACTGTAAATTTTTTCATTTAAAAGGCAGTTTAAATTATCTATAAAAGATTATCATGGTAAGGGTATAATGTCAAAAGAAACGGAATGTCTCATAATGTAACAAGAAAAATAGTATATTAACTGAATATTTTGTTTGTTGAAAATTCCTTTTGTATTTCATATTATTTGTTTATATAACTTTTCATATAAATAATCATGGATAAGAAAAAGGTTTTCAAAGTGGGTGGAATAGTCCTTCTTTCTATCTTAGGGATTTTCATAACAGTTGTTGTGGGAGTGGCTATTCTAAAACATTTTGTTGTAAGATCAGATGTCTCATATGACTCTAGGCAATATTATGGTAATGAATTTGTTGCTCCAAGTTCATCTCTTGGTTCTGATGGTTTCTTAGCTGATACTTTTGCTTCAAAGTCAGTAGGTGTAAGTAGAAATGAGATGAAAACTGAAGAAATAGCAGAAGATCAAGTTACCAATACATCTCAGAAAGATAGGAATATAATTAAGAGAGGAGACCTTAGAGTCTATGCGGATGATATTGATGATGCAATACAAGAGATTGATACCATTGCGAAAAAATATCAGGCAGAATCTCAAAATACATATGATAGTGGTAAAGGAATAAATAGGAGAGTTAATATTGAGTATAAAGTAAAGGTTGCTGACTTTGAAAACTTTTTTAATGACTTAAAGAATATGGATGTGGAAATAGGGTCTGCATCTTCAGGTATTACTGATGTTACGAATGAGGTAATTGATTTACAGGCAAGATTGAAGACATATAGAAATACTGAAGCACAACTACTTGAGATTCAAAAGACTGCTAAAAATGTTACAGATACAATGGCTGTATACAAAGAGTTAAATAATATTCGATATGAAATAGAGAGGATTGAATCTCAACTTAAACATTATGCAAATCAAACAGAGTATTCTACAGTTACAATATCTGTCGTCCAGAGTAATGTAGGAGCTGTTATAGAAGATGATAAGTGGAGACCATTAGGTGTACTAAAGAATGCATTAAGAGCATTTGTAGGTGTTCTAAAAGGTTTAGGTTCAGCATTAATATGGTTAGTGGTATTTGGAACTCCTGTTGTAATAATAGTTCTTGTCATCAGATACATTGTTAGAAAGAGGAAAAAATAGTATAATATAGGTGTATAAGTACTATTAGATGGTTGCATCTACCCTTCGGGAGTAGATGAGGAAAGTCCGGACTTCGTGTCAGTCTCGAACATATCGAGATAAGTGCCAACGAGAGTTGGGAGGGAGTGATCTTTCGGAGAAAAGGGCAACAGAAAGATACCGCCTAGTTTACTAGGTAAGGGTGAAATGGTGGTGTAAGAGACCACCGGGTAGACAGTAATGTTCTATCGCTGGTAACCCCCACTTGAAGCAAGGTTAAACCGCTTAGATAGATAACCATCGTTATACAGAATCCGGCTTATTATGTGCTTATACACTTTTTAAGAAAAAGAAAGATAAGGGAAATCTTAGTGAACCAGATTTCGTCCAAGACCTTTTAGAAAATCTTCAGTATTTGTAATATTTCTACCTTCAATCTGAAATTCTATCAATCTCAAGCATCTATCAGTATCTTTTGTTGTAAAAAGCAGGTTTTCTTCTTTGACAAAAAGCTTACCAACCTCATTATATATATTCTTACAATCAACGACTTCTGCTTTGTAAATCTTTATTATCTTCTCAGATAAGTTCTTGTTCTCACTCTTAGGTAACCTAGTCCATACAACAGGCCATGGCAAAAAAGCTCTAACCATTCTCTCAATATATTCAGGTTCATACACATCCCATTTAATTTCTGCTTTCTCTTTTGAAATATCTTTCTGCCAACAATATGTAGCTTTAGAATTATCTTGTTTTTCAGGAACGATTTTACCATCAATCCACTCTCTCAAAACAGGAAGAAGAATCTCTGCACTCTTCTTTACTAATCTCTCTCTTAATGAAATATTCGTATCATCAGGTCTAATATCCTCTGTGTAAATGTCTAGAACATCACCCTCATCCAAACCTTCACTCATTAACATAATTGAAATACCTGTCTCTTTCTCTCCATCTAAAATAGCTTTTTGTATAGGTACAGCTCCTCTGTATTTAGGTAAAATTGAAAAATGGATATTAATACAACTATACTTTGGATAGTCTAAGAATTCCTTTGGAACGATTTCTCCAAATGCCTTACAAACAACAATATCTGGTTTGTACTGATTTGCAATTTCCATATATCTTTCTTTCTTACTTTCTGTATGTTCAACAGGGATATTGTTCTCCAAAGCATATTTCTTAACATCAGAAGGAGTCATTATCTGCTTTCTTCCAACAGGTCTGTCAACTGTTGTTATCACACAAACAACTTCAAAATCTTCACTCTCATGAAGAACTCTAAGAGTTTCTACAGACTCCCAACCACTACCTAAAAATATTGTTTTTACTTTATCCATAGCTAATATTTTACTATAATACAGCAGAATATGAAAATGTCAGAGTTTACATACAATCTACCGGAAGAAAGAATAGCTAAGTTTCCACCTAAAGAAAGAGGTACTACCCAACTTCTTGTTTTAGACAGGGAAGAAGGAAGTATTAAACATAGGAGATATTCAGATTGTGTTGAATATATGAGAGAAGGGGATGTAATTGTCCTTAATGAAACTAAAGTTGAGAAAAGAAGAACATACTTTCTTGATAACAAAGAAAGAACTCATGAAGTTCTTTTTCTTAATCAACAACAAGATGGAAATTGGTTCTGTTTAATAAAAAAGAGTAAACAACTTAATGAAAAAGACATTCTTATTAACCTGGTCTGCAAGGAAATCCAGTTGCAGATTGTCAAAAAGAGTGAAAAAGGAGTAATTGTTAAGTTACTATCGGACCTAAATCCCAAGGAAGTTTTTGAGAAGGCAGGACATACACCAATCCCTCCATATATGAAGAGGGATGATACCGAAGAAGACTTTGAGAGATACAATACAGTCTTTGGTAAATACTTTGGTTCTGTTGCCTCTCCAACTGCTAGTTTGAATTTAACAGAAGATCTGTTAGAAAAAATTAAAAAGAAAGGTATTAAGATTGCTAAAGTTGAATTAAAAGTGGGATGGGGAACATTTGCTCCTGTTAGAGAAGAGAATATTGAAGACCATGAAATTCATGAAGAAGAAATTTCTTTGTCATTAACTTCTGCAGATATTATTAATGAAACTATTAAAAACGGAGGTGATGTTTGGGTTTTTGGAACAACAGTTGCGAGATTGCTCGAGAGTTGTGCAACAAAAGATGGTTTTGTAGAAGCATATGAGGGTAGTACAAACCTTTACATTTATCCAGGATATGAGTGGAAAATCGTTAATCACTTAATTACAAATTTTCATATGCCAGATTCTTCATTAATTCTTCTAGTTTCTTCATTTGCAGGAAAAGAGTTAATTAAGAAAGCATATGATGAGGCTTTGGAAAATGAATATATGTTGTTAAGCTATGGAGATAGTATGTTAATAATTTAGTATAATGGTAGGTAGATATGTGTAACTTTCTAAAAAATATGTTCAGATCAAATAGTATTCCGACTACTTCCTTTTTCTCTTTCTATCAAAAAATGGCAGGATGGAAGAGTGCAAAAGTTTTCCCTTATCCTTTTAACTTACCAGAAGCAATTTCAATGCCTGAATCATTTTGGAAAGATGTTATAAAGATTTATAAGATGACAGATGCGGATGGAAGAGAGAGGGCTATATCAGTCTGGTATGCTGACAAAGAGTTGATAGTAACTTCTGTTACTAAGGGAGATGAATCTTCTGTAATGACGAAAGATTCTATCTCTGTTAGATATTTCCCTCATCCAACTAAAAAAGGTTACTACAGGAAAGAAGTATTTGTTAATAACAAGAGGGAGAAGCAAACAGATGTATTTCATGAGAGGGCTCCGAAGAAAGTAGAGATTAACTATCTTTTCAATATGCATACTCATCCAAAACATATTATGAATGATGGTTCAATTCGATATAGTTTCTTTTCAACTCAGGATGTTAAAAGTTTAATATCTTCAAAGGCTATTATGACTGGATTAGTGACAGATAAACTTTGGTTTCTTGTAAGAACATCTGAAACATCTGATTATATACCGTACAAAGATACAGACATTTTAACAGTAGATGGATTAAAGAATGATATGAAATTAGGAGTATATTGTGCCGATTTCAACGGTAAAGCTATTAAACAGTAATGTCATATGGAATTAAAAGATTTTGGTAAAAATTTTGTATTTATGCCGGATGCAACAAGGGGTGCCGTAAGGTCTTTGACTACAGAGCAACTTAAGAATACTGGGACTGAAGCGATTGTTACGAACACACTACACTTGATGATGAATCCAGGGGAGGAGAATATTAAAAAGCTTGGAGGAATTAAAAAATTCATGAATTGGGAAGGAATTGTGTTAACAGATTCTGGAGGTTTTCAAGTTTTTTCATTAATTCATTCTAAAAAGTGGAAAGGTACAGTTCATAAAAATGGGGCAACTTTCAAATCTCCAACAACTGGTGAACTATATGAATTAACACCAGAGAAATCTATAGATATACAGATGGCTATTAATTCGGATATTTTAGTCACTTTGGATGATTGTAGACAAGCAACATTAAGAAGGGATGAAGCAGAGACATCAGTTAGCAGGACAATTGATTGGGCAAAGAGATGTAGAAAGCATTTTGATGAAGCATATGGGGGAACAAAAGAAACAGGGAAGTTATTAAGTTGTGTTGTACAAGGAGCTAATTATTTAGATTTAAGAAAGAAATGTGCAGAAGAGTTAAGTGAAATAGGGTTTGATGGGTATAATTTTGGTGGTTTTGTTGTGACAGAAAATGGTGAATTGGTTTTAGAAGAGATGAGAGCAGTTGTTGAGAATACTCCTAAGGATAAGTTTAAGTATGCAATGGGGGTAGGGAAACCGAATGATATTAAAATTGTATCTGAATTAGGTTACAAGGTCTTTGACACTGTGTTGGTAACAAGGAATGCAAGACATGGAACTTTGTATTCGGATGATATGAAAGATGGAGTATTAAGAATTAAAAATGCGGAATATGTATTAGATGAGAGCCCAATCGATTCTACTTGTGATTGTTATACCTGTCAGCATCACAGCAGAGCATATGTTCATCATCTGATAAAGGTAGATGAGATAACAGGTTTGGTTTTAGCAACGATCCATAATTTACGGTATTACCAAAGGATAATCGAAACTCTAAACCGATAGCACATTAGGGTCTGTCCCAGATCTGTCCCTAGAATTTGCACCATGGATAATCTTTTGGGTGTTTAACTAACCCTTCTACAACTGGGTTTTTTCGTATATATGTTGTTACTTGTTCTAAATCTTTTTTGTACCTTAAAATATTAGCATTATAACGTCCTTGAAATACATGCCCAACTCTTTTGTATTTTTTATTTATCTGCATCGCATAGCTAATAGTTACACTTTGCATAAACTTTGAAATTATCCTAGGATTTTTTCCTGTTTTAATAATAAGGTGAAAATGATTGTCCATAATACAAAAAGCAATCAATCGAAGATCTGTTTTATAGATATTTTTATAGAGAAGGTTGATAAAAAGTTGTTTATCTTCTGCGTGTTTTAAAACAGCGTCTCTATTGTTTCCACGGTTGTATATGTGGTAGTAAAAATGTGGTTTGTATATTCTTGATGTTCTTGGCATGTTTTAAGGATATCTTATATTTGTTAAATCCAGATGAACGAGATATTTGGGGACAGATCTGGGACAGATCTAAGAAGTAGGGTTGTTGAGGTGATTAGAAAAAAATGGTATTATTGTGTAATCCTTATGGTAAAGGGATTTTAGGAAAACAGATTTTTTGATAAAAGTAAAACATTTTTGAAATTTTATGATTTTTGAAATTTTTGAAAATTCGTTGTTTTTTGTTAGAGGCCCACTTTCGGTCTTTGTTTCCTAGAATCTACCATTAATAAGGTATGATTAAATTTTAAGTATATACCGATATGAATATTGGTGTCATTTTAGCTATAACTTTGAGTGTAACAGTGCTTGTGGTTGTGATTACTGTTCTGGTATTGAAATATGCTCTTAAGTGGGTAAATATTAATAATATTCCCGTTGCTGAACTTGAGAAAGCTGCGAAGAAAGTGTTGGGAGATAAAATGAGTAAGGCTGAACAGGAGATAGAAGACATGAAATCTCGAGAAGAGAAGAGGATTAGAGAGATGAGGAAAGAGAGTACAGAGCATGAGGAAATTCTGATTGAAAGAGAGAAGAAACTAAACAAGAGGTCTAGAATTTTGGATGAAAAGAGTGAGGATTTGAATTCAAGAGAAACTAAATTGAAGAATGGTGTTGAGAGATTAGAGATAGATAGAGCTGATCTTAAAAAGGAATTAGAAAAGATATCAGGATTATCAAAAGAAGAGGCTAGAGAGAAATTAATTGCAGAGGTTAATCAGGATATGAAGGAGTACGAGGCAAAAAAGATTAGACAAGCGGAGAAAAATATAGAAATGGTTGCTGATGAGAAGGCTCAAAAAATTTTAGTAGAAGCTATGCAGCAAGTAGCTACAGATTATGTCGGAGAAACTACAACAAAAACTATAAAAGTTGATGATGAAAAGGTAAAAGGTAGAGTTATTGGTAAAGAAGGTAGAAATATTAGAGCTTTTGAACAGTTAACTGGAGTTGATGTCATTGTAGATGAGTCTCCAAATGCTATAGCTCTTTCCTCCTTTGATCCTTTAAGAAGGGAAATAGCATATGTTGCAATGACAAAATTAATTGCTGATGGGAGGATTCATCCAGGTTCGATAGAGGAGGCAGTCAGAAAAGCAAAGAATGAAATTTCTGTAGAGATAAAGAAAAATGGACAGATATTAGCAGATGAGGCAGATTGGGCAGATATGGATTTAGGGTTAATGAAATTAGTTGGTAAGATGAAATATAGAAGTAGTTATGGGCAATCTCTAATGTCCCATACTATTGAGGTTATCAGGCTCGCAGAAGTTTTGGCTACTGAAATAGGGGCAGATGTAGGTTTAGTAAAGAAAGCAGCACTTCTACATGATGTCGGTAAGGTTCTAACTCATAAAGTAGATAGTCCACATCATCAGATTTCTGGACAGATAGCTAGGAAATATATGTTAGATGAAAAATTGGTTAATGCAATTGAAGCTCATCACTTAGATATTGAGCCTCAAAGTCCAGAAGCAGTTATTATTTATCTAGCAGATGCTATTTCTGGTTCAAGACCTGGTGCAAGAAAGGATAGCTATGAGCAATATATTCAGAGGATAGAAGGAATTGAAACTGCAGCAAAGGAAATAGGTGGAGATAGAATTCAAGATGTCTTTGCAATTAAGGCAGGAAGAGAAATTCGAATTATTGTAAATCCAAAATTAGTTTCAGATGATGAAGCAGTTGTTATGGCAAGGGATATTGCAAAGGAGATTGAATCAAAGCAAAGTTATCCAGGTAATGTAGAAGTGACAGTTATTAGAGAAACAAGAGCAACAGATGTAGCAAAATAGGGCATAAAACGATTGTCTTCTAGTAGGATATGCTATAGGGGAGAAGAAAATTATATAATCTCCCCTGTTTTTAGTAAAATCGCGATTTTACTAAATAATTTAAAGGTAAATTGATGTAAATAATGAAAAAGTACTGATATAAAAGCACTTCACGGTGGTTCTTAATGAGTAAAAATTTTGTTTCTAATAAAAATAGAGAGTAGGAGGCTATGAATTTACTTATTAATAAACGGTTTCTTGAAACCTATGCGTATAGTCCTATAGTTCTTTGTTACTTGACCAAACCTTCACAATTTCATATTTTAGAAGTGGATATACGCAAATATCTTTTATAAAAGCCATTTGTGTATATATCAAAAAAAGAAAGGAGGTTACAACAATGTTAAAGAAAGATTTAATCGACAAAATTGCAGCAACAGGTCTTACAAAGAAACAGGCTGGTGCAGCATTAGAGGCAGTATTGGATGCAATCTCTGATTCACTTAAGAAGGGAGAGCCAGTACTCTTGACAGGTTTCGGTAAATTCGAAGTTAGAACAAGAGCAGCAAGAACAGGAATCAATCCTAAGACTCTTGCAAAGATCAAACTTCCAGCAACAAAGGTTCCTGCATTTAAAGCAGGAAAAGCTTTAAGAGCTGTTGTCAAGTAAGACTGCCGGTATTTCTTTGTAGATAAAGAAATGGGAAAAGGATCCGTACGGGTCCTTTTCTGTTTACTATTGATTGAAAATGCTCTAAACTATATAAGCCCATGTTAAAAGATTTTTTTGTTCCAACAAATAAGAATAAAAAGAAACCTTATCTATTAAGAAAAATCGCAATTGTTGTATATACAGTTCTTTTGCTTGTTGTAAACTATGCTGGTGGAATTTTAGGTATAGACCAAGCATACGCTAGTACAATTAGTCCTGCTAATGTAATTGCTTTAACTAATCAAGAAAGGCAAGCAGTAGGATTACCTGCTCTGTCTAATAATGCACAATTAGCATCAGCGGCACTTGCCAAAGCCAATGATATGTTTGCTAAACAGTATTGGGATCACTTTGGCCCAAATGGAGAAACACCTTGGCAATTCATCAAAGCTGCAGGATATAATTATGTGTATGCAGGAGAGAATCTAGGAAAAGGTTTTAGAACAACTGAGGGTTTAGTTGAAGCATGGATGGCAAGTCCAACACATAGAGATAATATATTAAGTCCAAACTACAGAGATATTGGTGTTGCGGTTGTAGAAGGTGTACTTCTAGAGAAACAGACTATTTTAGTAGTACAGATGTTTGGTAATTTGACAACATCTGTACAGGGGAGTGTAGCACCACCAGCACCGACAACACCAACTCAATCTCCAAAAGTAGTAACAGGGAAACAGAGGGTTATAACACCAAAAGAACAAGGTGAGATTAGAAGTATTAGAATAACATCTCCAACAATGGGAGAAACTGTCACAGATCCATCAACCAATATCAAAGGAGAAACAACAAATACATCAGGAGAATATACCGTAGGAATATTGGAAAATAATGAACTAGTTGGTTCTACTACAACTTCTGGTAATAATTGGGAGTTTAGCAAAAATAGTGATTGGAGTGAGGGAGAACATAAAATCATTGCAAACATACAAGGGAGTGACGTTAAGTCAGAGGAAAGCTCTTTTATCGTAGATTCTAAACCACCACTTATTGTTAAAGAAAGTGTGAATGTTCATAGGTTAACTGATGAATATAAACTTTCTTTTGATATTGACGGAGATTGGTCAAAAGCAGATGTGGTTGTTGGATCGGATATATTACCAATTACAGGATTCGATGGTAAGGAATCTGTAAGTATAAATATTCCTAAAGATAAAGATACAACCATGGTAGAGATTATCGTATCAGACAGTGTAGGAAATTCATCAACTCTGGATGTCTCAGAACATTTCAAGGAAGAAGAAAAAGCGACTCTTAAGATAATTCCAACAATGGGACTGAGTGTTAAAGATGGTATCAATATTGGGTTGGTATTGTTTGTATTTATACTTCTCTTTGTACAGATAGTTTGGTATCTAAAGAGAGGTAAAATAAAAGAAGCTACAGGAGATATCTTTACAGTAGGTGTATGGTGGCTTGTTATAGCTGTAGCAATATTTAATGGATTCTCTGGAGTAATTACATAAACATGAGTAACTGCCTATGAGACAAGAGAGAATAGAAATTAAAAATGAATTACTTTATCTATTTCTAGTACTTCTTGTTACTGAAATCTTTAATGATTCTGTCCTTAGTGCTAAATTTTCTACAACAGTAATAATTGGCATTGTAGGAATAGTTCTTCTTTTAATATGGTTTACTCGAACATTCAACCTCTATTCTAAAAAGAAAGTTTCAAAGTACAGTAATGTCTTAATGAAAATATCTTTGCGACAAAGACTATTCTCTTACTTCATACTACCAACAATATTTTACTCTTCCCTTTTAGTTTTTCTCTTCTTTAACAGAAATGATTTGTTAGGCCACTTCGTAATAGCTATGTGTATGCTCCTCTTACTTATCCTTTTCTTGAATGTAAAAAGTTCTATGAATAAACACTATACATTACATATTGCAACTAAGGCAGTATTTGATTTTATGTGTATAACGACTCTTTATCTCCTATTAAATGCCTTCTTAAGGATAGGGTTTTCTATGACAGAATATATGTTACTAGGATTTTTCTCTTCCTTAGTTTTGTATATATTTGTACTAAAGCTACATGACAGGCTTGGTTTAGTTGAAATACTTACAGCTTTTGCAAGTTCAATATTTGTATCAGTATCTATGATTCCTTTTTGGAATAGAAATATCTTCATAATTCCTGCAGTAGGTGCACTTACTTTTTACTTAATCATTTCACTCTGGAATATTAGGTTTTCTGGTAAAGTTAAATTCACAGATTACCTAGCACCAGTTCTTTATGTCATATTTGCAATGGCTTTAATATTTACAATGTAAAGAGATGCACAACAGAGATATTGTGTTGAAAATAGGTGGGTCAATTCTGTATCAAGATAATCAAGATATTAATTTTGATTTGATGGGAAAGATTAAGAGTTGGTATGTAGGAAATAGGGAACAATATGTTAAAGTTGTAATGGTTACAGGAGGTGGTGCTATGTCAAGAAATCTTCAACAAAGAATGAAGGGGAATATTGCTAATGAAAAGGCTCTTCATACAATTGCAATGTCTGTTACTCAAACAAGTGCTGAGCTTCTAGCAGGGTTTTTAGGGGATCATAATATCTATATACCTAAGAAGATAAGGGATGCATACCAATATATGCTAGAGGATGGCTCTAGGACCATTGTAAGTGGTGGTTTGAAGGCAGGTTGGAGTACAGATATGGATGCTGCTGTATTTGCAGATATTCTTCATGAGAAAAGAATTTACAAGGTTTCAAATATTGATTACATATATGACAAAGATATTAAAATTTATCCTCATGCTAGACCAATTAAAGATATGACTTGGGAGGATTACTTCGAACTGTTTTCTATAACCGATGACGATACTCATCAAGCCAACAGTCATATTCCGATAGATAAAGAGTGTGCAAGGTTTTGTAGATGCAAGGGAATGTCTTTCTTTGTTTGTGGTGGTAAAAATCTATATGATAAAGAAAGCTTAGGAGATGTATTTGCAGATGGTACTCTAGTACATCCTTAATCGATCCTTGTTATTTTGTAACTATCTTTCCCAGCAGGTGTCTCTATCTTTACACTATCTCCAATGTTTTTTCCTACGACAGACTTTCCAATAGGGGAAAGGTGTGAAATTTTACCTTCTAGTGGATTTGCCTCATCTTCACTTACAATTTGATACTTCAAACACTTTTCTCCTTCCAATGTAACAGTATCACCAACACCGACTTTGTTCTTCTTTGTTTCTTTTACAATCTTTGCATTCTTAATCTTCTCTTTTATCTCTGCGATTCTACCCTCATTGATATGTTGCTCTTCAATAGCCATAGAATATCCATCGTTTTCTCTCAAATCTCCTTGATTTCTCATTTCATTAAGAGTATTTGCGATTTTTTCCCTTAAACGAGTTTCTCTTTCTTTTAACTCTTCTTTAAGTTTTTCTAAACCTTCTTTAGTTGTTAAATATTGATTGTTTTCATCCATAATCCCATATTTTTATATAACCGGACCAGATGATATACATTAGCCTTTTTTATGTCAAGGGTAGCAAATAAAGGGGTTAATATGGTAAAATCAGTACTTAGTGAGATGCCGCTATCGTCTAACGGTTAGGACATAGGATTCTCAATCCTACAATCGGGGTTCGATTCCCCGTAGCGGTACCAGTTTACTACATTGTCACATTGTCTTTTTTATGTTAACCTTAATAGGTTCTTATATTATTTTATCCTTAAATTAATATGAAAAAAGGATTACCAGTATGGGCAATTGTTTTAGGTGTTATTGCCATTGTAGGAGGATTCTTCCTTACAACTCACAACAGACTTGTAAAAGCCAACGAAGAAGTAGATAACCAGTGGGCACAGGTTGAGAGTCAATATCAAAGAAGATTTGACTTGATTCCTAACTTGGTTGAATCTGTTAAAGGAGCTATGGCTCAAGAAGAGGAAGTTTTTTCTAAAATAGCAGAAGCAAGAACAAGATATTCTTCCGCACAAACGAGTAGTGAGAAAGCAGAAGCAGCTACTGAGGTAGAGGGTGCTCTTGCTAGACTTCTTGTTGTAATGGAGAACTATCCAGAATTAAAGTCTTTAGAAACAGTTGATACATTGATGTCTCAGTTAGAAGGTACAGAGAATAGGATTGCTGTTGAAAGACAGAGATACAATGATCAGGTAAAAGAATTTAACTCAGATGTTAAAACAATCCCAACTAAATGGATTGCATCTATGTTTGGATTTGAGGAGAAAGCATATTTTGAATCAGTAGAAGGTTCAGAAGTTGCTCCTAAGGTTGATTTAACTAATTAAACAATCTTAAATGAAAATTAAAAATATTGTAATATCTTTTGTACTTCTTTTGTTGTTTGCAACACCTGTTATAGCCTACTACGATTTGGGCTCTCCAGAAGGATATGTTAATGACTATACTAATACTCTTACATATGAACAGAAGGATGCATTAGAGAGTAAGGTTTCTACATTTGAGCAGGAGAGTACAAATGAGATTGCTGTTGTAATCATTGATAGTATGAAAGGTGATTACATTGAGAATTTTGCAGTAAAACTTTTTGAAAGCTGGGGGATTGGGAAAGAGAAAGAAGATAATGGTGTATTAATACTTGTTTCAATGAGTGAGAGACAGATGAGGATTGAAGTAGGATATGGTTTAGAAGGTTCTCTTACAGATGCTCAGGCTAGTTGGATTATTAAGAATGTAATGGTTCCTAATTTTAAGGAGAATAAGTATTACGAAGGTATTGATCAGAGTGTAGATAAGATAATTGCAATAACTAAGGGGGAGTTTGAAGTACCTGAGGAGGATAGTATTAGTCCACTTACTGTACTTGTTTTCATAGTTATTCTCATTTTAGGAGTAGCTATAGCTGTAATAATTTTAAAGAAGAAATATCCCAATTGGGAAGGATGGGATACGGATAGTAGTTCTTCATCTTCATTTGGTGGATGGGGAGGAGGTAGTGATAGCTCTAGTGGTAGTTTTGGTGGTGGAAGTTCTGGAGGAGGTGGTGCTAGTGGAAGTTGGTAGTTTTAGAAAAGATATTCTTAAACGAGATTTCTTTCTTCAAGATATGTTTGTTGTACTTAGAGATACATTAGGTAAAGTTTTAATTCATCAAGAAGGTGATATTGTTACAGGAGGAAGAATTGTAGAAGTAGAAGCATATCCTGGAGGAGAAGATAAAGGGTCACATACATATCTTAACAAAAGAACATCTAGAACAGAAGTACAGTTTGGAATTGGTGGTCATGCATATATCTATACTGTTCATACTCATCATCTTTTGAATGTTGTCACAGGTAAAAAAGGTAAGCCAGGAGCTATTTTAATAAGGGCAATAGAACCTATGTATGGTATTGATATTATGAAAGAAAGAAGAGGTATGGAAGATTTAAAATCTCTTACAAATGGTCCTGGTAAGTTTACACAAGCTATGAATATTACTAAATCATTGAATGGTATTGATTTTTGTAGTAAGGATTCTGAATTGTTTTTAATAGATGATGGTTTTAAGGTTAAGGAAAAAGATATTATTAAAACAACTAGAATAGGTATTGATTATGCAGAAGAATTTAAAGATGTACCTTGGAGATGGTATTTGAAAGATAATATGTTTGTTAGTAGGGTGTAGTAATTCATAAAAATAGAGTTTTGTGTGTATAATATAGTTGTGGTAGATGTGAGTGTATCGTTAAATTAATATATTTTTTATTTTATGCCAGAAGGAGAGATTTCAGAAGGATATATAACTCGGAGACCTGCACAGACAGTTGAGGATGCTATTCTTGGGGAGATGGAACCTGGTATAGATATCTTCACAGGAGTACCTGATGATAGTGAGACTTCAGCGAATACATATCTTGATAGAAGACAGATGACTAACTTGAGGGAAAAGATAGATGAAGTTCGTAGAGGTTTTAACGATTTAATAAGGGGGAGTATTTTCCCTGCTGATAAGTTGGCACTAGCAAAAGTAATATATATATAATCATATTCTTAGTACAGTAAGTTATGCTGATGTCGAATTTACTAGGACAGGCCATGTTTCTCCTCTTGATGTGCTAAGTCGTGGACATTCAACTGCTTCATCATATTCTGCATTAGTAACACAGTCATCTGTATGTAGAGGAATAAGCGAAGCTGTTTATCTACTGTGTAAATCTATGAAAGTAAATGCTGAAATACGGTCACAAGAAAGACCACCGCATGCTTTTAATAGGGTGAATATAGGAGGTGTTTGGTATAAATTAGATGCTACATATGAAATAGGTCTTACTTCTGGTGCAAAAAAGGATAGATGGTCTTCAAACTATTTCCTAAAAGCATGGGGTAATACTTCTACAGATTATCCAAGAGAACAAATTGCTTCTATGAAAAATTTTCTTTCAGATAAAGGACTTCGTTTTGAAGGATATCCAGAGAAACCTAAGATTCAAATTAAACCACCTAAGATTGATATTAGAGGTAGGAGCGATAAACCACCTAAGATTGATATTAGAGGTAGGAGCGATAAACGACCTAGGATTGAAGTTAGAACCAGAGGTGATACATAGTGAGGTTGAAGAATTTGTGAATAGGGTGAACAAAAGTAAAAAGTATCTTCTACTATGAACATTTTGAATCTCCATATCTCATTTGTAGAAGTATTTTTTGAGCATCTATTTTAGAAGTCTTAGGAGTTTCAGGAAGTATTAACTTTTTCCAATCTTTAATTGTTTTCTTTTGTTCTTTAGTCATATCAGAGTATTACATAAAAATATTGAAGGTTCAAACATAGTTAATAATTTTATATTCTCTAGGGTTATGTTAAGATATGAGCTATGAATAGATAAGAAGTAGTATAATACATTATGGAATTAGAGAAAGTAGATACATTAGAAGAAGATTTAACAAGGATATTAGAGTATCAAGAGAAAGGATACCTATTCCATGGTTCTCGTATGGATAATATCGAAAGATTAGAACCACAAAGAGCTTACGATGCTGATTCTACAAATACATTCAATAAAGATACAGCTGTATTTGTAAGTTCAAATCCCCAAACTTGTATCTTTGCTCTATTAGGTCAAGAAAGAATCCCGAAAGAGATTAAAAAAGGAAATATAAGTGTTGGTGGTTATGGTAAATCCTCAACCTTAGTAGCAGAAATACCTGCAAAATGGAAGGAATATATGGAGGATAATGTAGGAACATTGTATGTAATTCCTCCAGAGAATTTTATAAAAGGTGATAATAAATCTTGGCAATCTAAAAGTAGGGAAGCAGTTGTTCCAGTAGATAAGATATCTGTAAGTTTTAAACATTTTTTAAGATTGGGTGGAAAAGTGGTTTGGACAGAGGAGTGAATCTAGTTATTCTTCACTTGAAATATTTCTTGATTGTGTTCTTCTAAAAATTTTCTGTCTTCATCATTAGTTAATCTCTCTAATGCTTCTTCATATGTAAACCATCCTACTTCTTTAACATTGCTATCTAATGGTTTTAACTCCTGTTCTGTATTAACTTTAAAAAGAAACATGTGTATTTCCATAGGATAAGCACCTGGTGTATCTTTGGTAATACCATTTGGATATCTTTCATATATTCCTAATTCCTCTATTGATTCAAATTGATTTAAACCTGTTTCTTCTAATACCTCTCTTTTAGCTGCTGAGATATAATCTTCACTTTCTTCAACACCTCCTCTTGGGAATCCCCATAGATGTTCATTTGCTAATGCTACTTTATTCTCTTTATTTATTACTATCCCTCCAGCTCTATATGATTTCATGTTGGTGTAATAACATTTTAATATATAATTATACCTAAAAATAGTATAATGTACTATGAAAAAACAGGATATCAAAGCTCAAACAGTTGCATACTATGATAAAAATGCTCAAGAATGGGCATCTTCTCATGGAGGATATGAAAAAGAATCTTGGTGGAAAGATCAAATGGAAATATTTCATAAATATCTCCCAAAAGGTCGAGTTTTAGAGATAGGAGCAGGAGCAGGTAAGGACGCAGAATCCCTGATTAATCTAGGCTATGACTATGTAGGAACCGATGCTTCTAAAGAACTTCTTAAAATAGCAAAGGAAAGAAATCCTAATGCTATTTTTCTTAACAAATCACTACAAGAACTTGATTCTACTCTTAGTAAATTTGACGGATTCTGGGCTGCTGCTGTACTGTTACATATTCCTAAAGATGAAATGGTCAATGCGTTAAAATGTATATCATTAGTACTTAGAGATAGTGGTATTGGCTTTATAACCCTGAAAGAAGGTAGAGGTGAAGAAGTGGATGAAAAAACAGGAAGACACTACTCATATTTCCAGAAAGAAGAATTTGAGGATTTACTAAATCTAGCAAATTTCAAAGTTTTAGAAGGAGGTATAATAGATAGAGAGGGGGAGAAGTGGTTAATATTTCATGTTAAAAAGATTTCAAAATGACAAAATTCGACATAATAACAATATTTCCTAAAACAATAGAGGAATATATAAATACAGGAATAGTAAGAATAGCAAGAGAAAAAGGTCTTGTTGAAATTAATGTTCATGATCTAAGAAAATGGACTACTGATAAACACAAAACAGTAGATGATACACCATATGGAGGTGGTCCAGGAATGATAATGAAAATAGAACCTATATACAAAGCAATAAAGGAGTTAAAAAAAGAAAATACTCTAGTTGCAATTACAACACCAAAGGGAGAGCAATTAAAACAGAAGAAACTAGTGGAATTCTCTAAAGAAAAAGATTTACATATGATAATTCTCTGTGGTAGATACGAAGGTTTTGATCAAAGGATACATGATTACTTAGTGGATTATGAATTTTCAGTAGGGGAGTATGTTCTCTCTGGAGGAGAACTTCCTGCTTTGGTGTTAGTAGACGGTATTACAAGACTAATTTCAGGAGTATTAGGCAATGAGTCTTCTTTAGAAGAAGAAACATTTAATGAAGATTTTTTAGAATATCCTCAATATACTAAACCTGAAATATTTAACGGATGGTCTGTCCCAAAGGTACTTCTATCAGGTAATCATAAGGAGATTGAAAAATTCAGAAAAAAAGGATTGAAAATGGTATAATATAAATGGGTACCTCAAAGGTATATATTTCCTAAATATATATATAAGTTAAATATATAGAAAATATGAAAATTGATAATAAAATCATTATATCCAGAGGTAAGCTTGAGGAGTTAAAGGATAAATTTAAGAGTTTAATAAAGAAGAGAAAAGAGTTAAGTAAGAACTTGGAACAAGCTAGATTAAGTGATGTAAGTGAAGATACTGATGCAATCAATGCAGTAGTAGGGGAACTTCAGCATGTAGAGAGAGAGATGGCAGAGACAGGACAGACTATTGAAAATTCTGAGGTTCTAAAGAAGACATCTTCTAAGAATAAAGTTCAGATAGGTTCTGAGGTAAAAGTGAAAGTTAAAGGTAAGGTAGTTACATATATTATTGTTTCAGATGTAGAAGCTGATCCATTAAAGAATAAAATCTCTGATAACTCTCCAGTAGGTGAAGCTTTGATGAAAGCTAAAAAAGGTTCTAAGGTTAAAGTTCAAGTAGGAAAGAATACGGTTGAGTATGAAATCTTAGATATCTCCTAACTAATTATCTCATCTAAATCTTCAATCTTTACTCTTTGCTGTTGCATGGTATCTCTATCTCGTACAGTAACGGTACCGTTATCTAATGTTTCATAATCAATTGTAATACAGTAAGGTGTACCAATTTCATCTTGATATCTATATCTTTTCCCAATATTCCCTCTTCCATCCCATACGACTTTGTAAGAATCAGAGAGTAGGTCGAATACTTCTCTAGCTCTGTTAACAATTTCTTCTTTGTTTCCAACAAGTGGGAATATTGCAGCTTTGTATGCAGCAATATCTTTATGTATCTTTAGTACAGTCCTAATATTTCCTTCTCCTAAATCTTCCTCTTCATATGCATCAAGAAGTAAGAAGAGGAATGTTCTAGTAACACCTCCAGAAGTTTCTACAATATTAGGAATGTATTTTTCATTTGTAATTGGGTCGGTGTATGTTAAATCTGTTCCAGAAAATTTCATATGTTGTGTTAAATCATAATCTCCTCTCCAATGTACTCCTTCATTCTCTGCCCAACCCCAAGGAGTCAAATACTCAATATCGTATGCATCTTTAGCATAGAATACTAACTTGTCTTTTGGATGTTGATAGAATCTTAAATTATCATGTTTTCTGTAAAGCTCTTTGTAGAACTTCATTCTTTCTTCTTTCCAATATTCAAAATATTTCTCCATATCATCAGGATGTACGAAGAACTGTAAATCCCATTGTTCAAATTCTCTAGATCTAAAGGTGAATCTCCCAGGAGTAACTTCATTTCTAAAAGCTTTACCAATCTGTGCAATACCAAAAGGAATCTGTTGCCTTGTACTATCTATAATATTCTTAAAGTCAAGATATATATTCTGACATGCTTCACCTCTTAGATATGCTTTTACCTTAGAACCTTCAATTACACCAACTTCTGTTTGAAAAAGAAGATTATATGATTTAGGTTCTGTAAATTCTTTCTTACCACAGTTAGGACACTTCTCTTCAATATCCTCAGGTCTAAACCTCTGATGACAGCCCTTACACTCAACGACCTCTTCACCAAAATTTTCTACATGACCTGACGCTTCCCAAACCTTAGGATGTGTAATGATTGTCCCATCAATTCCAACAACATTCTCCCTCTTATCTACCATATTCTTCCACCAGTACCTCTTCAGGTTGTTTAACATCTCAACACCAACAGGACCATAGTCATAGAAACCCCCTATACCTCCATATATCTCAGAATTTTGAAATATTATTCCTCTCCTTTTACAGAGAGCAACAACAGAATCTAGTAAATTTTTGTTTTCCATATGCTTTATTATATATGAATATTTAGAATTTGGGTATTAGTAGGTTTTTAGAAGTTTTTATCATATCTTCTCATACCTATATTCCATATTGTAAATTATTCTGATATATTAATATATGCCTAATGAAAATGAAAAACCAGAAATAATTATCCCATCATGGTTGCTTTTTACTGTCTTTGGTATTTGGATATTAGCAATTCCATTAGTTATATTTGTATTTACCAATAGTAAAACTATTCAATCCAAACCTGAAGTTTTAGGAATAGAACAAGAGATGGTAATTACAGAGACTCAGCACGAGGAAGAAAAACTAAACTTAACTCCAACTGTGGTAATAGAGAATAAAGAGGCTATAGGAGAGTTAGTTGTTGGTATTCCTTTATACACAGTATCGATATGTCATGAAGAGTATTGTCAGTACCTTGATAATGATGATTTCAAAACTTTTTCTACAGGTAAGAGTTTAGATAGAGAGAAATTTGATGATTTTCTAAATACCCATATTATTCCATTCTTTGAAAAGAAGTATGGACAGAAAACAATAGTGAAGAATAGTAAGGGAGAGTTTCCTGCAAAGTTGGAAGATGTGGAAATAGTATATTCAACGATTTACGATAAGATTAACAGTTCATTTATCAGTGGTGTAAAGAATATAAAGATAGATTTGGATTACAAAATATCTCCAGGAACAGATGGGAAATACGCTGAGAAATATATTGAGGTAGATAACTCACAACAAAGATTATACGTTTGGAATGGAGGAAAGGTAGAAAAGGTTATTCTACTTTCTGGTCCCGTGTATGGTTGGCAGGTATATGGTGTATTTCCAATTGTTGATAAAGGAAGGGAACCTATTGCACCTGGGGGTAAATATATGCCTTACTGGATGGCATTTTACTATAGTAAGAAACAAGATTCATGGTATGGTTTGCACGGCTTAATATGGAAGTATAGAGATGATGGTAGTAAATGGTTTGAACCAGTATCTAACATAGGTACTAGACAGAGTGCTGGATGTATTAGAATGGTTCTTGAAGATGCAAAGTATCTTTATGAGAGATTTGAAAAAGGTGACCTCATTCTAATTCACGAGTAGAGGAGAGTAGTAATCTCTTTGTGATATAATCAAGAGAATTTAAATATCATCATATTTGTATGGAAGAAAAGGTAACAAGTGATCTAATTGGTCAAAGAGAAGTTAGACTTCAGAAACTAGCAAAGTTAAAAGAATTAGGAATTAGTCCATATCCAGGTAAGTCGTATAAAAAGGATAGTATTGGTGATATTCTTAACGATTTTGAAAAGTATGATGGGGATGAAACAATATTGGTTGGTAGGGTTATGGCTTGGAGAGAACATGGGAAATTAGTTTTTGGGGATCTAATGGAACAGTCTGGTACTATCCAATTTATGATACGAAAAGACGATTTAGTTGAGGATTTGAAAAAAGGATATCTTGGTTGGGATAAGTTAGAACTTTTAGATTTAGCAGATTTCATAGAGGTATATGGAACTATTGGTAAAACTAAGACAGGACAGATTACCATTATGGTTAAAAATATTCGACTACTCTCAAAAGCACTAAGACCAATCCCCAGAGAGTTAGAAAACAAAGATCAAAGGTTTAGGAGAAGATACTTAGACTTAGTTATTCATCCAGAAAAGATGAGAATGTTTGAGAGAAAAGCTAAGTTTTGGCAAGTACAAAGAGACTTCTTAAAGAAAGAAGGCTTTATGGAAGTTGAAGTCCCAATTATGGAACCAGTTACAGGTGGGGCAGATGCTAAACCATTCATTACACATCATAATGCGTTAGATCAAGATTTCTACCTTAGGATTTCAACAGAGTTGTATCAGAAGAGATTGATAGGTGCAGGTTTTGAGAAAATATATACTTTTGGTCCCCATTTTAGAAATGAAGGTATGGATGATGAACATCTTCAAGAATTTTATGATATCGAATGGTATTGGGCATATGCTGATTACAGGGATAATATGAAACTAGTAAGAGAACTATTCTTAGAGATTGCTAAGAAGGTGTATGGTAAAACAGATTTTGAAACAAGAGGGCATAAATTTGATTTAGCAGATGAGTGGAAGGAGATAGATTATGCAACTTCAATCAAAGATAATTTCGATATAGATATTTTCAAGGATAGTGATGAAAAGATATTGGATGTGATAAAGAAGAATAATATTGAGATGGGTGGTGAGGTGAATAGGAATAGAATAATTGATACACTTTGGAAAGATATTAGAACTAAAGTATCAGGTCCTGCATTTCTAGTTAATCAACCCAAATTCATTTCTCCTTTAGCTAAATCACATGAGGATAATGAAGAACTAACACAGAGATTCCAAGTAATAATAGCAGGAAGTGAATTAGGAAATGGATATTCTGAGATTAATGATCCTCAAGATCAGTTAGAAAGGTTCTTAGAGCAACAAGAGTTAAGAGAGAGTGGAGATGATGAGGCACATATGTTGGATATAGATTTTGTAGAGATGTTGGAATATGGTATGCCACCTGTTAGTGGGTATGGGCATAGTGAAAGAATATTCTGGTTTATGGAAGATGTTACTGCAAGAGAGGGTACATTCTTCCCACAGATGAGAATAGAGACAGAGAATCTTACTAAGGAAATATACAAAGACAAGGTAAAGTTTGAGGATGTAAAGAAGAAAAAGAAGTAGTTAATCTTTAGTTCATATCCCTTCTGTAAAATAGGGATATGAACAAATTAGAGAAACAGGATTTACTTCGGAATATAAAAGAGCTTTTGGTTGCTTCCAAGCAAGATGTGTATAGATATGTGAATACTAGAATTGTCTATGTTTACTTTGAGATTGGTAGGCAGATTGTAGAGTATGAGCAAGGAGGTAAGCATGCTGCAGAGTACGGTAAGAAGACTTTGAAGTATCTAAGTGATAGATTAATTCAGGAGTTTGGGAGGGGTTTTTCTGTACAGAATTTGGAGAGAATGAGAATGTTTTTTCTTAAGTATAGAAAATCCTCAACAGTGTCGAGGATTTCTAGCACTAATGTCAGTACATCTGCTAAAAATCAAGAATTCCCTTTATCTTGGTCACATTATGTTTTTCTAATGAGGTTAGATGAACCAGTGAGAAATTTCTATGAAATTGAATCCGAACAAAACAATTGGTCGCTAAGGGAACTAAAGAGGCAGTTTAACTCAGGTCTTTATGAAAGATTGTTAGTAGGGAAAAACAAAGAAGAGATATTAAGACTTAGTAAGGAGGGGCAAATAATTGAGAAACCAAAAGATTTGATAAAAGACCCATACATATTTGAATTCTTAGGGATTAAAGAGAATCGAAAATATCAGGAGAAAGATATTGAGAGTATGTTGATAGATAATCTGCAAGAATTTTTATTAGAGTTAGGAAAAGGTTTTGCTTTTGTTTCGAGACAACAAAGGATATCTTTTAGTGAACAACATTACTATATTGATCTTGTATTCTACAATCGATTATTAAAATGTTTTGTTCTTTTTGATATTAAAATAGGGGAATTGAAACATCAAGATTTGGGACAGTTACAGATGTATGTAAATTACTATGATAGAAGGGTAAAGGTGGAAGGAGAGAATAGTACAATAGGGATTTTACTTTGTGCTGATAAGGAGAATTCTATGGTTGAGATGACATTGCCAGAAGAGAATACTCAAGTATTTGCTAGTAAATATAGGTTGTTTTTACCAACCAAAGAAGAACTATTAGAGCAAATTAGGAGAGTGTAATTTAATGGTAAGCAATCAGTATCTTTGTATTATAAAACAGTTATTTCCTAAGCGCATTTCTTATCCCTACACTAGCCTTTTCTTCATCTTGTAATGCATTTGTAATTCTCATTGTTAAAACAGTTTTCATAACAATTTTGTTCATAACCTTTTGTGTTTCTTGGCTAGGATTATTAACCATAGCCTTTATTCTTTCTGTAGTTTCATATCCAAACTTTCTAATGACCACCTCACTATCTAAGATATTATTAATTTGTTGTTCATTCTTACCTAGTGCTGGAGAAACCTTATTATTTAATCTTGCTACAAAAGTTTCGAAGAAAAGATCTTCTAAAATTTCTCTACTTTCATTGTCTTGCTCTTCAAGTATTTGTTTGAAGCTACGGTAATTATTGGCAATAGAAAGTATTGTTTCTTTGGAGTCTTCTTGTATCTCTTTCCAAAGTTTCCAGACATTACTATCTAGTAATATCTTTTTATCCTCAAAGGATGAGACATATTTAGATAAATCTCTCCACGATGTTTCTGCTAATCTTTTTTCTAGTTCTTCTGCTACTCTCATACTACCACTTTCTCCTGGAAACTCTTTTGCAAAAGAGATTCCAGACATAGGGGAGTAAGTACCTCCTCCTGGTACAGGTCTATCTTCTAGATATGAATACTTAGATTCTACTTCTGATATTGCTTTGATAATGGCATCAAAATTTTCATCTGTACAATATATAGTTGTATTATCAATTCTAGGAACTTCATTAGCAATAACACTATCGTCAAAAGTTTTCATTAAGTACTGAGTATCTTTTGGTATTGCAGTTCCAATAGCATAAAGCATATTCCCAATATTTTCGGCGGCAGGGGATAGGTAAATCCTGTACCTTATCTTGTCGTTGTAATTTGCATTTTCCTTCGTATTGAACTTCATATCTCCAGTAATCCATAACCATCCATTCTCTGTTGCAAAACTTAGTTCTTTCCTTTGTTTCTCTAACTTTCTTTTTGCAATATTAATATCTCTTATGGTCTTCCTTACTTCT
>Ga0255343_1000912_pt1 | contig 43220 bp, 43 predicted proteins | sample wastewater_treat_4_FD_192413 | JGI IMG/M metagenome (GOLD analysis project Ga0255343, IMG submission 192413) | Wastewater microbial communities from Lulu Island WWTP, Vancouver, Canada - plant16 | ecosystem: Engineered > WWTP > Wastewater > Unclassified | place: Canada: Vancouver, British... | reverse complement strand
TTGTGTTTTATAAGCTATTTTTAATCTTTCCTGTTTTATCATACTATTAACTTGATCAGTTAAAGAGTATGCATTAGTAAACTTTTCATTTGAATAAGCAAAAAATCCAACTCTATCAAGCTTATAAGTCACTAAAAAATCAATAAGTTCATTGAAAGCTGTCTCATCTTCTCCTGGAAAACCGACAATAAATGTTGACCTAATTGCAAGATTTTTAAATTCACTTCTTAATTTCATTAAATTATCAGTAAAACTTAGAACATTAGTAGGTCTATTCATTCTTTTTAATATCTTAGCTGAACAATGTTGAAGAGGTATATCAAGATAACTAACAACTTTATCAATTGATAATAAATTTCTAAAAAATTCTAAATTATCGGTTGGATAAAGATACATTATTCTAATCCACTTTAGGTCTCTAATTTTTGATAATTTTTTAGTTATCTCTACAAGTCCATTTTTAAGTGATATGTCTTTACCATAACTTTCAGTATCTTGAGCTATGAGAATCAGTTCTTTAATTCCATATTCAGAAACAAGCATAGAAGCTTCATCAAGAATAGATGTTATTGATCTACTTTTATATCTTCCTTTTATCGAAGGAATTAGGCAAAAAGAGCAATTCCTATCGCATCCATCGGCAATTTTTAAGTAAGCATAGTAATTAGTTGAAGGTATTCTTTTATAACAAGATTCATTTTTATTATTTAGAAAATTTGACAAGTCAACAAAAGACTCATTAGAATTAATAAAATCTACATCAGGTACTTTTTCTCTAAGCTCAGTGGCAAATCTCTGCGCATAACAACCAGTCACTACAACTTTTTTACACATTCCTTTATCTTTATACTCAAGAACTTTTTTTATTGTATTTATTGCCTCTCTTCGAGCACTTTTAATAAATGAACAAGTATTAATTAAAACAATATCAATAGGTTGTGATGAGGTAAATAGATTTGTTAAAGTATATCCGTTTTCTATAAAGTATCCGCATAGGTTTTCAGAACTAACTAAGTTTTTAGGACAACCTAAACTTATTACAGATACAGATTTATTATTAGTCTTTGAGTATTTTTTTCTCAATGCTTCCATTTCCTCTTTTAATTTCGACTTCTATGGATTCTTTTGAATTAAGCGTAATCCTTAAATCAATAACTTCACCAGATTTGCCTAAGTTGCCAAGGTCAAAACCATTAACGTTAATCTTTATTCCACTAGCATTGCCAATTCTAAGATTAACGCTTTTCCGAGCATCAAAGGATTCGCTTTTATTTGGAAGCATTGTATATGAAGTGGTATTTTTGCCATCTATAGTCTTACTAATCCAACTATATGCATTGCTATCAATTTTTAAAGCTAATTTATCAAAGTTATGTGTTATTTTTTGAGGTTTTGGTGGAGTTACAATTATTTCTTCGATAGGTACTTCTATTTCAGGAGGTTCAATTTGATTATTTGGTAACGGATTTTCAATTATTTTTTCATCTATTATATTAGAAGTTGTATCACTACTCCTCAAACTACTAATTCCCCATACAATTAAAACTATTCCTATAATTGTAGCAATGATATAAAGAAATAATTTTGTTCGTGAAGCTCTCTTTGATTTTTGATTATTAATAGGCATATAATATGTGGGAGGAATAACAATATTTTGTTCTGGCATTATTTCACTTTGATATCTCTTTAAAATATAAAACCTGTCGAGTCCGAGAAAATCAGCGTATATTTTTAAAAAACTTTTAGCATAAACTGTTCCAGGAATTTCATTATAATTACCACTCTCTAATGCTTCCAAATATTTTTTTCTTATTTTAACAAGATTCGAAACATCTTCTAATGTTAAACCTTTTTCTAATCTTTTATTTCTAAGTATATCACCTATTGTTTCCATATATATAATTTTACATTAAATTTAGAGTATTTCAAAATTTACATAAAGTTAATTAACTTAAAAATTACTTTTTTTCTAAAAAAAGCATTTTGTATACCTCAGAAAAGTCACTTACTTCTTCTATTTTAAGCTCTTTTAAAATGTTTTGCGGAACCTCAGTTAAATCCTTATCGTTTTCCTTTGGAATAATAACAACTTTAACTCCAGCTCTTTGAGCAGCAAGTAACTTATCCTTAAGTCCACCTATAGGTATAATTCTTCCTTGTAATGTTATTTCACCTGTCATAGCAATATCTGCTGGAATTTGTTTATTTAGTAAAAGCGAAAATAGTGATGTACATATTGCTACTCCAGCAGATGGTCCATCTTTTGGAATAGCTCCTTCTGGAACATGAATGTGAATATCGATATTTTCATAAAATTTTGGATCAAGTGAAAACTTAGCAGCATTACTTCTTATATAACTTAGAGCGGCAGAAGCGCTCTCTTTCATAACATCACCAAGTTGTCCTGTTAGAATCAAATTCCCCTTACCTGCCATTTTAGTCGATTCAATAAATATTATTTCACCTCCATATTCAGTTATTGAAAGACCTGTTACTACACCAGGATCATTCTTTTTGCCTGCTACTTCATGCCTAAAAACTGGAATTTTGAGAAAATCAAAAATGTTTTTAGGTGTTACAACAATCTTTTTAAATTTAATTTCTGATTCAGCTTTCTTGAGCGCAACTTTTCTAAAAATCTTTGCAATCTTACGCTCTAATTCACGCACACCAGCTTCAAGAGTATAATCTTGAATTAACTTATACAAAGCATCATCTGTAATTTCAATGTCAGAAGTTTTCAAGCCATTAGCTTCTAATTGTTTAGGTATTAAAAAACCTTTAGCTATTTCTATTTTTTCTTCAACAGTGTAACCTGGAATTGTAATAATTTCCATTCTATCTCTAAGCGCTGGTGGAATAGTATGAACAACATTTCCGGTAGTTATAAAAAAGACTTTTGATAAATCAAAAGGTACTTCAAGATAATGGTCTGAAAAAGCACTATTTTGTTCTGGATCAAGAGCTTCCAGCAAAGCTGATGCAGGATCACCTCTAAAATCTATACCGATTTTATCAATTTCATCAAGAAGGAAAACTGGATTTTTTGTTTGAGCTTGTTTAATACCCTGAATTATTCTACCAGGTAATGCTCCAACATAAGTTCTTCTATGACCTCTAATTTCAGCTTCATCTCTAATTCCGCCTAAGGAAACACGAACAAAATTCCTACCCATAGCTCTTGCTATTGACTTCCCGAGGGATGTTTTCCCAACACCTGGTGGACCTATAAGACACAGAATTGGAGATTTAACATTCTTACTTAACTTTCTTACTGCTAAATATTCGAGAATCCTCTCTTTAACGTCTTTTAATCCATAATGATCCTCGTCAAGTATTTTTTTAGCTTTAACCAAATCAAGTTGATCAACTGTTTCTTTGTCCCATGGAAGAGCAAGGATCCAGTCTAGATAATTTCTTACAACTCCAGCTTCAGCCATCATAGGAGGCATTTTTGCTAATCTTTTAAGTTCTTCATCAACGATCTTTTTAACTTCCTCTGGTAAATTGATTGAATCAATTTTATTTTTATATGTGGCTGCCTCCTCAGAGTATTCTTCGCCTTCAATATCTCCAAGCTCCCTCTGTATTGCTTTAAGTTGTTCTCTTAAATAAAAATCTTTCTGTGTTTTATCAAATTTATTTTTAATTTCTGTCTCAATCTTTCCTTGTAACTCAAGTACTTCTATTTCTCGCTTTAATATCTCAATAAGCTTCTTAAGCCTTTCTTCTATATTAAACAAACTTAAAATTTCTTGTTTCTCTTCTATGTTGATGATTATTGAGGATGAAACGAGATCAGAAAGTTTGTTAGGATCTTTAATATTAATAAGATCAATATAATTTTCAGGAGAAAGCCTTTTATTTAATTGATAGTATTGCTCAAAAAGATCAATAACCTTTCTTGATAAAGCATTTATATAAGGTGTAATTTCAACCGATGGTACATATAACTCTACTTCTACTTCGAATATTCCTTCTCTTTTAATATAGTGTAATATTCGCACTCTATTAAGACCTTCAATTATTGCTCTTAAAGTTCCATCTGGAAGTTTAATAACTTGAAGAATTTCAGCAAGTACACCTACATCGTATATATCTTCAGGGTTTGGATTATCTATTTGTTCATTTTTTTGTGTAGCAACAACTATATAGCGATCCTTTTTTAATGCCTCCTCAATTGCATTTACTGATTTTTCTCTTCCAACAGTTAATGGCTGAACTATATTCGGAAATATAACAACATTTCTAATAGGGAGAAGATTTGCCCTTTTTGTAGATAAAATGTTGATTTTGTCCTTTTTATTCTCACTTCTTGTCATTACTTATAACTAAGTTCCTCCTTTGATAATTTCATCAATTATTCCATATTCTTTAGCCTCTTCAGGAGACATATAAAAATCTCTTTCAGTATCTTGTTCAATTCTTTTTATAGGTTGTCCTGTATGTATAGCTAAGAGTTCATTTAAAAGAGAACGTATTTTTAATAATTCTTTTACCTGAATCTCCACATCAGTTGCAGGACCCTGTGCTCCGCCAAGAGGCTGGTGAATCATTATTCTTGAATGTGGTAATGCATATCTCCTTCCTTTTGCACCTGCAGCTAAAAGAAAAGCACCCATACTTGCAGCTAATCCAACACATATTGTTGAAACAACTGGTTTAATGTATTGGATAGTATCATAAATAGCTAACCCTGCAGTAACAAGGCCTCCAGGACTATTTATATATAAAGAAATATCTTTAGAGTCATTATCAGCAGTCAGAAAAAGTAATTGTGCAATCACAACATTAGCAACATTATCATCGATAATATCTCCACCAATAAATATAATTCTATCTTTTAAGAGACGAGAATATATGTCGTATTGCCTTTCTCCATATGCTGTTTGCTCAATCACCCATGGTACTAATGGCATTTATTTATTTTCCTCCTTAATATATTTAAACTTTAAATTTGATATAAGATAATCTGTTGCCCTTTCTCTTGCAATCGTATTTCTAATATAATTTCTAACATCTTTCATGTTCAAATCCCTCTCATTATATTTACCCATTATCTCTGATATTTTTGCTTCTACTTCTTTATCATCTGGAACAAATTGGGGATTATTACTTATTAATTCTCTTAAAATGAGATTTATTTTAACCTGTAAAAGAGCACGAGGTTTAAAATTTTCTCTTAAAGAATCAATTGTTTGATTAGTCTGCTTTAAAAATTCTTCCATTGTCAAATTTGATTTATTTATTTCATTTTCAAAAGTCATAATTTCATTATCTATGTATGAATTAATCAAAACCTCAGGTATATCTTCTATTTTGGAATTTTCAGTTAGATATTTAAAAATTGAGTTTATTTGAGCGTTTTTCTTCTCCTTTTCTTCTTCTTCTATGGCTTCCTTATTTTTTTCATCCAAGAACTTAGCCATATCTTCTTCATAGTTTATGCTTTTAAGGAATTCTTCTGAAAAAGTAGGTAAAACTTTCTGTTTAAAGCCGAGCATTTTAGTATGTATTAATACATTAGTTCCATCAGAAAGTTGTCGTTCTATTACTTTTTCTTCGCCAGTTTTCATATCCATGAGTTCCTTATCAGTATCAGGGAAAAATTGCTCTTTTCCAAGTTCAATAATAATGGTATCAGTTTTTCCTTTCTCACCGGAGTCATTTTCAATAAAATATTCAACGACAGCAAAATCTCCAATTGACGGAACTCCTTCTTTATCAATAAAAGTTGCATTTGCTTCTAAAAGAGCATTTATTTTATCATTTAATATTGATTCTTTATCCTTATTTAATTTAACTTCAATTTCAACACCTTCTATGGGAGGCAAATCTACTTTTGGAAAGATAGAACCAGTTATTTCTAAGGTATATGGTTTTCCTTCATAAGGCATTTCTTTAATTTCAGTTACATTAGGTAGATTAATAAAGTCAAGATCTTTCTTATCTTTAATAATTAAATTATAAGCATCTTCAACTAATTTGGATAAAACCATCTCTTCAAACTTATCTTTATCTACATAGCCCTTAAAAACTTCATAGGGAACATGACCTTTCCTAAAACCAGGTACATTAACATTTTGCGAAAGTTTACCGAATGCATATTTAAAAGCATTATCCACTTCAATAGCATTAAAATTTATCTTTGCATGTACTACATTTTTTTCAATGTAATATTCAATTATTTCCAAAATAATCCTCCTTTAATAACATCAATAATATAAAGTATACCATATTTTGAATTATTCTTATTTAATAAGATTTGTTCATTTTAGTCCATTTTAACACCCTATGGCATTTCTGCCACAATAAGGGATAATGCCGGTAACACATGAAGTTTTCATAAATTCAATAACCTTCAATTGCTGCTTCCTTCCCTAAATTAAAAATTATCATTGAGTTTGAATATAACTCTTAAGGTGTTTTTTGTCTCTAAGTTTCTTAAAGCCAAGTAAATTCTTTAGTTGATTGTTTCCCTCATTAATATATTTTAGTCTTTTAGCTTCTGGGGTAGATAGACCTCTGTATCTTCTTCGGAAGTATATAAGTGTGTATTTTTAGAAATATTATGCTTTCTGCATTCTTTCTGTGTACTTAAGAAAGTTTTTACTTTTTCAGATCTTTTAAAATTTGAAAAATCTTTTCAACTGAAAATCTACTTCTTTTCATTTTAATCCTTACTTCCATTTTTATATTATAACTTAATTTTATTCTCAAATATGGGGGTAAGACAATTATGAAAATGACGAGAATAGTGATTTGATTACATAATTTTTAATGAAAACAAATTTAAATTAAAGAAGTAAAGTTTAAAAATTGAATGAATTCTAAATATTCATTATACTATATTGTGATATGAATATTATTATTAAGAATGGTAATGTATATGATTCTAAAGAGAGAGCTTTTCATAAGGTTGATCTTCTTATTAAAGATAATCTTATAGCTTCAATAGGTAATAACTTAGATTATTCTGACTTTGAATTGATAAACGCAGAAAGTTTTTTTGTTCTCCCTGGTTTTATTGATATTCACTGCCACTTAAGGGAGCCTGGCGAAGAAGATAAAGAGACAATTTATACTGGAACAAGAGCAGCAGCTAAGGGTGGCTTTACAAGAGTGGTTTCAATGGCAAACACTACTCCACCTATTGATAGCAAATCTATTTATGACTTAATTTCTCAAAAAATTGAAAAAGATGCTTTAATTAATGTTAATCAAGCTGGAACTATAACTGAAAATTTGAGAGGTAGAGAGCTTTCTCCTTTACTTAAAGAAGGTATTTTAAAAGTATATTCAGATGATGGTAAAGCCATTTCCAACTCAAAAGTCTTTATGGAAGCTTTAGAATGTGCCAAAGTTAATGGTTCCCTTTTAATATTACATGAAGAGGATAAAGAGCTTTCAGATGATGGATTAGTTAATGATGGTAATATATCTAAAAGATTCAGAATGAAAGGGATTCCTGCTTGTGCAGAATCATCAATTTTACTAAGAGACCTCGCAATATCCAATTATGTAGACTTTCCAGTTCACTTTACTCATCTTTCCTCTGGACAAACCGTTGATATTCTTAGTCCTCTAAAAGAAGAAGGTATAAATTTTACGACAGATGTTACTCCTCATCATCTTTTCTTTGATGAAGATGATATCGATCCAACGGATACGAGTTTTAAAGTAAATCCTCCTATACGAAGCGAAAAAGACAGACTATCACTGATAAAAGGAATTAAAAATGGAGTAATAAATTGTATAGCCACTGACCACGCACCTCATACTAAGTTTGAAAAATCGAGAGACTTCTCAGTGGCACCATTCGGTATCTCTGGGATAGAGACAGCTTTTTCAGTCTCTTATACTGCTCTTGTTAAAGATGGTTTTATGAGTTTTGAGGATTTTATTCCATTAATGACTTCTGAACCAGCAAAAATTCTCAATATAAATGATGAAGGTGAAATATTTATTCTAAAAAAAGCAAATTTAACTATAGTAAATTTAGAAAGATATGTATTAAATGAAGACAAATTGATATCAAAAGGAAAAAATAATCCTTTTATCGGTTTTGAGCTATATGGATTTCCAGTTTTAACAATATGTGAGGGAAGAATTGTCTACGCAGAGACTAATTTCTGGAACAGTTTTAGATAATTATTCTTTAGCCAAAGATATTTATTATTTATCTTTAGAAGCAGATACTAAAGGAATTTCTTTGGAAGCAGGGAATTTTATTCACATTTCTTGCCCTGGCAGGAATCCTGTAATATTACGAAGGCCTTTCAGCATCTTTAAAGCAGAAGATGGCAATATAAGCATTATTTATAAAGTTGTTGGTAAGGGTACAAAAAACCTTTCATTCCTTAAAAAGAATGATTGTGTTGATTTTCTAATTCCATGCGGAAATAGTTTTGATTTACCACCAAATAACAATGATATTGTTTTAATAGCTGGTGGTATAGGTATAGCTCCTTTTGGTTTTCTATTAAATTCTATTAAGAATTCTGATTTCAAAGGTAATATTTATCTTTATTACGGTGTCTCTTATGAAGAAGAGCGTATTCCTCTTTCCTTACTATCTCTTGCAGGTGTTAAATATTTTCTACATACTGATTACAAGAATGGTCAATTTGATAAAAACTTATTTGAATTCTTTAAAGAGAATGAAGTAGATGATTTTTTGTATTCTTATGTATGTGGACCCATAGAAATGCTTAAAGTTTTTTCCAATTATTTGATTCAAAAAGGTAAAATTGTCCAGCTTTCCCTTGAGGAAAATATGGCTTGCGGGATTGGGGCCTGTTTAGGCTGTACAATAAAAGCTCTCGATGGATCATTAAAGCATGTTTGTACCGATGGACCTATTTTTTACGCGGAAAGAGTTGATTTTAAGTCATTATGAAGAGACTCTCAGTTAGACTAAAAAATTTAGAATTTAGAAACCCTGTACTACCTGCATCTGGGACTTTTGGATTTGGTAGAGAATATTCCTCTTTCTTTGATTTGAATACTTTAGGCGGTATTTTAACAAAGAGCATTACATTGTCTCCAAGAACAGGTAATCCTCAACCACGAATATATGAAGTTTATGGTGGAGTTTTGAATTCAATAGGTCTTGAGAACCCAGGAATATCTTATTTTGTCGATAAAGAACTTCCATTTATTGAGAGTATAAACACTGTAAAGATCGTAAGTATAGCTGGCTCTAAAATAGAAGATTATGTTGAGTTATCATCTATTCTTGAAAATACTTCTATTGATGCTATAGAAATAAATCTATCATGCCCGAATGTAGAAGAAGACTATGTTTATTTTGGTGAGGATGAGTCCGCTCTTAGTAAAGTAATTAAAGAAATCAGGAGTGAGACAGGTAAGTTTTTGATTGTTAAACTAAGCAGTGGCTCAAACAATATTGTAAATTTAGCAAAAAAAGCTTCAGAAGCAGGTGTCGATGCAGTATGTATTGGCAATACTATAAAAGGTATGGCAATTGATATAGATAAATTTGCCCCCGTCTTTAAGAATAAAGTTGCAGGTTTATCAGGACCAGCTATAAAGCCAATTGCCCTTCGAGCAGTATGGGATGTATATGAAGCCTTACAAATTCCCATAATAGGCTGTGGAGGAATAATGAATTTTAAAGATGCTCTTGAGTTCATTTTTGCTGGAGCAAGTCTTGTCCAGGTTGGCACTGCTAACTTTTCCTCCCCATTAGTTATGCCTGAAATTATTTCTGATCTTTACCAATATTGTGATGAAAAAAATATAGCTATTTCAGATTTCATTGGAATTGCCCATAAAGGAAAAATTTTATGATTATAAATCCAAATGAAAGATTAATAGTTAGCCTTGATTTTGACGACATCAACGATGCTCTTAGCCTTGTTGATTTATTGAAAGAACATGTTTTTTTCTACAAAATTGGCTTACAAATGTATCTTAAATATGGTAGTAAAATTATTTCAGAGTTAAAAAGTAGAAATGTTAAAATTTTCTTAGACCTAAAATTAAACGATATACCAAATACAATTTACTCTTCTATGAAAGTCCTTTCATATTATTCAGTTGATATTTTAAATATGCACACTCTGTCTGGATTTAAGGCTATGCAAGAGGCAAAGAGAGCAATTTTAGAATTCACACCTCAAACTAAATTAGTTGGGGTTACTGTACTTACTTCTCTTGATGATTATGAACTTAAGAGGCTTGGTTTTTCTTTTAATACAATTAAAGAGGCTGAAATATTGAGCTTGCTTGCCAAAGAAGCAGGTTTAGATGGAGTTATATCATCTGCAGGAGAAGCGTTCAGAATAAAAGAATTATGTGGAGATAATTTTATAACAATATGTCCTGGTATAAGGAGAGCAGAAGATAGTAAAGACGATCAAAAGAGAGCTTTTACTCCCCTATCAGCAATCAAAAGCGGAGCTGATTATATAGTTGTTGGAAGGCCAATCACAAAAGCAGCTTCACCGCAAGAAGAAGTCATAAAAATCATAGAAGAAATTAGGAAAGGCTTAGAAGAAAAATGAAAGAAGAAGAGATACTTGCTCTATTTCAAGACATTGGTGTATTAAATAAGGGGCACTATAAACTTTCTTCTGGAAGGCATTCTGATACATACCTCCAGTGTGCACTTCTTCAGCAATATCCTAACCTTAATAATATAGTGATGAATGAACTTGCTTTAAAAGTTAAACAATTCAACCCAACTGTTATGGTAGGAGCGGCAATAGGAGGTATTCTTGCCTCCTATGAACTCGCAAGGTTGGTTGGTGCTAGAGGTATTTTTGCGGAGAGAGTTGATGGAAGCCTTAAATTTCGAAGAGGTTTTGATTTGATCAAAGATGATAAAGTTATAATTGTTGAGGATGTTGTAACCACTGCTAAAACAACTTTAGAATTAATTGATATTGTTAAAGAGAAAGGGATAGAGCCAAAAGCCATTGCAGCAATAGTGGACAGAAGAGAACACTCTTCTTCACTTGCTTATCCTTTTTTCTCTGCAATAAAAATTAGCATAAAAACTTATGAAGAAAATGAGTGTCCTCTTTGTAAGGAAGGTATCCCTTTAGATGAACCTGGCTCACGGAGATTGAAGTGATATGGAGGTAAATTTACTTAGATTTACCGATGACCCTTTAAAAATTATAGCCGATTCTGCAAGAATAACACGAGGTAAAGAGGATTCAGGTAAAAGTGATGAGTATTTTTTTAAGTTATTGTATAAAAGTGGGCACTTAAGTGTTTTTGAGCATGTAAGCTTTACTTTTTATATAAAAGATATCTCAAGAGCATGTTCTCACCAGCTTGTAAGATTTAGAGTAGGTGTTAGCTTTACTCAGAGAAGTCAAAGATATACTGATGAAAGCGATTTTTCTTATGTAGTCCCACCTTCAATGAAGCAAAACAGCGAGGCTTTTGAAATTTACCAAAGTGGCGTATCAAAATGCAGAGAAGTATATGAAAGCCTTATTTCATCTGGTATCCCTAAAGAGGATGCGAGATTTATCTTGCCTAATGGAATAAATACTGAGATAATAATGACTATGAACTATAGAGAAATTATGCATGCATCATCTTTGAGGCTTTGTAGAAAGGCACAGTGGGAAATAAGAAGGCTTTTTTTCTGTATTAAAAGAGAAGTTAAGAATATCTCTCCTGTAATGGGAGAATATCTTCAACCAAACTGTTTTCATGATGGATTTTGTAAAGAAGTTAAACCATGTAATCTTTTAAACTATTACTTAAAATTACGAGAGAATGATTTTATTAGGAGGTGTTGATGTCTTTTAAATTTTTACCAAAAAGTAAAAGAGTTGATTTTTTGTCCTCTTTGTTAAATGAAGGGTTAGAGCTTGATGCGCCCGTTAGAAAAGAGGATAATTTTTATTCTTTTGAAAGTATTAAAGATCCAAATGATGTTGTTTTTGACTATGTAAGAACTATTTTACCACCAAAAAAGTTTCTTTTTCCTCAGGAAGAAACTATTGTTAAGTATGATTATCTTAATGCAGAAGTTAGTGGATTTGTTGAATCTAAAGAACGTATTATTTTTGGTGTTCATCCTTGCGACCTTAAAGGGATAAGCTTGCTTGATAAGGTTTTTTCTGAAAAAAATGTAGATTCTAACTATATGGAAAAGAGGAAAAGGGCAATTCTTATTGGAATTGATTGTACGCCTGATGATAGGTGTTTCTGTACAAGTGTTGGCACAGTAATACCTAAAAATGAATTTTTCGATCTATTTCTAACAGACATTGGTGATGGATACCTTATTAATGTTTCTACTGACAGGGGAAAAGAGCTATTGAATGTTGATTTTATCAGGGATGCAACTGATGGTGAGATTCAGAGAAGAGAAGAATTTGTGGAGAAAAAGAAAGCTGCCTGTACAAACAAAATGGATTTACCACTTTCAGAGCTTCCATTAATGTTTGCTGGTGTTTACAACAGCAAAGTATGGGAAGAAAATGGTGAAAAGTGCGTTGCATGCGGTAGATGTAATCTTGTTTGTCCAACATGCTATTGTTTTAATGTTTATGATTCAATGAATCTAAAACTAACCGAAGGAGAGCGTATTAGGCAATGGGATTCATGCCATTTAGAATCATTTACAAAAGTTGCAACGGGAGAAGTTTTCAGAAAATCCAAATCAAGCAGAGACAGGCATAGATTTTATAGAAAGTTCTATTATTTGAGTAGATTCAGTCCATCGTTTTGTACAGGTTGTGGAAGATGTGGAAAAGAATGTTTAGCTGATATCGAAATAGTAGAAACTGTTAACAGACTTGCCAAAGAATACAACGGAATTACTTCAAAGGTTTAAAGGAGGAGAAAGAAAGAAATGCTTGAAAAAACAATCTATACACCTGTTACCGCTACTATTAAATCAGTAAGAAATCTCACTGAATTAGAAAAATTATTTGAAATAGAACTACCACAAGGTCGATTAGGGCATAAACCAGGACAATTTGTACAGGTTGAAGTATTTGGAGTGGGAGAAGCTCCTATTTCAGTTACTTCACCACCCAACAGAAAGGAAAATACTTTTGAATTATGTGTAAGAAAAGTAGGTAATGTAACTCAGGCTCTACATTCTCTTAATTCTGGAGCAAAATTAGGAATAAGAGGTCCTTATGGAACTTATTTTAATGCAGACAAAATGAAAGGAAAATCTCTTCTATTTGTAGCTGGTGGTATTGGATATGCACCACTACGATCACTCATCAATTTTGTTACATCAGAAGAAGAGAGAAGTAATTATAAAGATATAACAATTCTTTACGGAGTAAAAACACCTAAAGATTTCCTTTTTAGAGATGAAGTAGAAGAATTAAAGAAAAGGACTGATATAAAGTTTTTAGATACAGTCGATAAAGGCGATGAAACCTGGAAAGGTCACGTTGGCGTTATTACTACACTCTTTGCAGATTTAGAAATAGATGCTGAAAACACAATTACTGTAATATGCGGTCCGCCTGTAATGTATAAATTTACTCTTCTTGAATGTAGAGTGAAACGTATTCCAGACACAAATATCATCATGTCTTTGGAAAGAAAAATGAAGTGTGGAGTGGGTAAATGTGGACATTGCCAGATTAATGGTCTTTATTGTTGCCAGGATGGTCCAGTATTTGAATACCCCACAATTAAAGAACTTGAGGAGGCTCTATAATGAAACCAAAAGTAGCATTTTTTGATTTTGCAAGTTGTGAAGGATGTCAACTCACTGTATTAAACCTTGAAGATGAAATACTTGATATCCTCTCAAAAGTAGATATCGTAAATTTTAGGGAAGCAATATCAGAAAAAGGTGAAGATTATGATGTTGCTTTCATAGAAGGAAGCATAACAAGAGAACATGATAGAGATAGGTTGGAAGATATTAGAAATAGAGCAAAAGTGGTAGTAGCTTTAGGGGCTTGCGCAGCAACAGCTGGATTAAACGCTCTAAAAAACCTTAAACCATTATCCTGGATAAAAGAGCAAGTTTACGGCAAAGATGCGTCCTTCTATGAAACCTTAGAGAAAGCTTATCCTATAGATAAATTCATAAAAGTTGATTATTATGTGTGGGGTTGCCCAATTGATAAAAATGAATTTATGGAAGTCTTTAAATCAATCTTGCTTAACAAGAAACCGGAAATACCCGATTATCCAATTTGTATTGAATGTAGACTTAAAGAAAATGTCTGCGTGTTTGAAAAAGGGCTTACCTGTTTAGGACCCATAACTCGAGCAGGATGTAAGGCAATATGTCCATCAAGTGGAAATTCTTGCGAAGGGTGTAGAGGTTTCTTAGAAAATCCAGAAATTAATGCAGAAAAACAAATACTTAAAAAGTATGGCAAGACAGTAGACGAATTGTTGGCAGACCTTAATATATTTAATGCATACAGGGAGGAAGAGCTTAAATGAAGGATCTAAACATTAATGTTCAATATATAACAAGAGTTGAAGGACATGGAAATATACTTGTTAATGCTAAAGATGGCAATATAGAAAAAATATGTCTTGAAATAAGTGAAGCCCCAAGGTTTTTTGAAGGATTTATGGTTGGTAGACCTTGGTACGAAATTTCTCATATATCCTGCAGAATATGCGGAATATGTTCAGTAGGGCATTCAACTGCTTCTATTAGAGCAACTGAAGAAGCTTTTGGTGTGGTTCCCTCCGAACAAACAATTATGCTAAGGAAGCTTAACCTTTTCGCAGAATTTATTCAATCCCATATTTTGCATTTATATTTCTTGTCTGTACCTGATTTTCTAAATGCCACTTCAGCTTTTGCTTTGATTCCAAATAATAAAGAAGCAGTATTAAGAGGATTAAAACTAAAGAAGCTTGCGAATGACTTTTCTGCAATGATTTGCGGGAGACATGTTCACAATTTATCACAGGTTGTTGGTGGGTATACTAAGATACCTAATAAAACCGATATCGAAAACATTCTTTCAAGACTCGAAGGTGCTTTACCTGATTTAGAAGCAACTGTTGAACTATTTAAAACGATAAAGATTCCTGAATTTGAGCGAGAAACTGAATATATTTCTCTTCAAAGCGACGATGAATATGCCTTATATGATGGATTTATTTACTCAAGCGATACAGGCAGGCACGTTCATAAAGATTACAGAAGCCTTACAAATGAATTTTGTGTTCCTCATTCTACTGCAAAACATGCTAAAGCTAATAGAGATTCATATTTGGTAGGTGCTCTCGCGAGAGTCAATAATAATTTCCAGAAGCTTTCTCCTCTCGCAAAGAGTGTAGCAAGCGAACTTAACTTTAAGCCACCAGTCTACAATCCGTATCATATGAATACTGCTCAACTTATTGAAACTGCACACTGCTTTGAAGAAAGCATAAAGCTGCTTTCAGAACTACTAAAGAAGGGGCTTAAAGATGAGAAACCAAATGTTAAACCAAAAGCAGGTACTGGAGTAGGAGCTGTGGAAGTACCAAGAGGAATTCTTTACCATGAATACACTTATGATTCCGAAGGTATTCTTGTTAACGCCAATTGTGTTATACCTACAGGCCAAAACCTTGAGAATATAGAGCTTGATATGAAGAAACTCGTTCCTGAAATTATTGATAAAGAAAACGAAGAAGAGATTACAAAAAAACTTGAGATGCTCGTGCGAGCATATGACCCTTGTATATCCTGTTCTACACATTTACTCGATGTGGAGTTTAAGAATTGATCGATATTTCTGTCATAGGTATAGGCAACATACTTTTAGGAGATGACGGTTTCGGGGTACATTTCATAAACTATCTCCGAGAAAGGAAATCTATGCCAGAAGATATTGCCTTAATAGATGGAGATATAGATACATTTAGTATTGCGAACTACCTTTCTGAATCAAAGATTGCAATATTAGTTGATGCTTGTAACTTTAGAGATGGACCTCCAGGAAGCATAGAAAAGATTTGCGTAGAACCCCATAAGTTTAAAGCTTTCGAAAACAACCTTAGTGTCCACTCGAGGTCTTTAAAAGATGCAGTGTTACTCGCAAGCATCGAAAGGGATGATTTGAATCTAATAATTTATGCAGTACAGGTTGATTGTGTCGAGCCAAAGCTTCAATTGTCAGCTGAGTTAAGAAAGGTCTTTCCAATATTGGAAGAAAAAGTTTTAACTGATATTAAAAATTTTAAGAAGGAGGAGGAAAAATATGAGCAAAAAAGTACTTGTCATTGATGATGATAAAGATGTCGTTGAGGCTATGAGGATTGCACTGGAAGCAAATAATTATGAAGTAGAAGTAGCTTCTTCCGGCAGAGAAGGTTTAGAGAAAGTAAAAACTTTCAAACCAGATTTGATACTATTAGATATAATGATGGATACAATTACTGATGGATTACATGTGTCATACGCAATTAAAGATGGATCTGACCCTGAATACAAAGAATTCGCAAATGTGCCAATTATTATGATATCATCAATTGAGAGTAAACAGGGAATCTCTATTGATAAAGTATCTGACTCTGATTTTATTAAAGCTGAATATTTCTTGAGAAAGCCAGTTAATCCAGATACCCTTATACAGAAGGTTAAAGAAGTTCTACACGAGAATTAATAATAGTTAGCGCAATAAATATGCCTAATAATAAAGTAAGGCAAGGACGTATTTATACTGTCTTTGCCTTACTTTTTATAGAGTTGTTACATATTATTCTTATAGAGAAGAGTTTGAGTACATTATTGGCTCTTCTACTTATTATTTATACTATTCAAGTATTAATAACCGACAATTTTTTAAATTCTCAGAAAAATAGAAATATATTTTTTATTCTTGATACAATTTTTATAGTATTAATTGCATTTTTAGATATAGAGATTATTTCATCATTACTTGTATTTATAATACCCCTATCAATAATGAATGCAACAGATAATAAACAGGTTTCTGCGACTATAATATTAATTTTGACAGTTTTCATAGCATTTTTTCTCTTAAATCTTATAAAGGATTCACAACTCTTAATTATATATGTTTTAAGTGTTATTCTTGCTTTAATTATCTCGGTAAGATCAGTTAATATTACAAATAAAACTATACCTGAAACAAAAGGGGAAAAGATAAATAAGCTCGATGATGACTTAAATATTATTAAAAACCAATTAAATCTTATCAAAGAACTTAGAGATTTGTTTTATACTTCATCTAACATTCAAGAAGCATTATCTCTCTTTTTTGATAAGCTAAAAGATGCTTTTTCAGCAAAGGCTTGTTCAATGCGTTTATTAGAAAGTACTGGTGTTTTAAGTAATATTATGGCTCAATCTGGACTTTCCAAAGACTATGTTTATAAAGGTGAAATTGATTTAAATAGAAGCGAGTTAAACAGAGAGGTACTTCTTGGGCAAATAATACAAGTTTCAGATATTTCATCTTCTCCTCTTATTCAGTATACAAAAGAACTAACAAAAGAGGGAATTAAATCTATCATAGGAGTTCCTATATTAGCTAAAGGCAATGAAACAATAGGTATCTTAAAGCTGTATTTCAATTCACCTAAAGAAGAAATTGGTGAAGATGTAAAAGAACTTTTATTATGCATAAGTGGAGAAATAGGTTTACTTATCCAAAATGATTTAGCACTCAAGAAGCTTAAAGAAGTTGATAGAGAGAAATTTCTCTTCCTTACTACCACTGCTCATCAATTAAGATCTCCTGTAGCAGGACTGCAAAGTTTACTTGAAATAATAAATAACGGATATGTTGGAGAAATAAATCCTAAACAAAAAGAACTAATCCAACGTGGAATAAAAAGAACAAATTACATGCTCAATCTTATTAGTGATCTCGTTTCTCTTGCTTCTTCCGAACTCCAGGTTAAGAAGGAATACGGAAAAGTGTCTTTGTGTGAATTAACTTCTGATATTGTAGATTCCTTAAAAGAAAGAGTATTCGAGAAATCAATTGATTTTACATTTAATAGACCAAAAAAGGAACTTTACGTATTTGGTAATGAAGATGATTTAAGGAAAGCTATTGAAAATATTATTGAAAATGCAGTAAAGTATACTAAAGAAAACGGCGTAGTTTCTGTGATTATTGGAGAAAAACAAGATTTTGCAACTATAACTGTTTCTGATACTGGCATCGGTATTCCAAGAGAATCTTTATCTAACCTTTTTCATGATTTCTATAGGTCTCCTAATGCAAAAGAGTTTGCAGAACATGGAACAGGACTAGGACTCTCAATTGTAAAACGTATTATTCAGGAGCACAATGGAAGAATATTTCTTGCAAGTGAATTAGGAAAAGGAACAACGATTAAAATTTTTCTCCCCAAATTCAAAGAAACAGGATTAAAAGCAAGCTAAATAAGGTTTTGTCCCGTACCCATATAATAGCAGAAATGAGCTGCAGGTATTGCGAGAAAAATCGTGGGAATGACATTAAGAGGATCCTTCGTCATTCCTAAAGTGTATCCTTTACAATTATAATAAGGAATCACCTCTTTGTTTTTATGAACTGCACTTTCTGCACACGTACTGAAAAATATCAATGACTGCTCACAGTCATTCTGAAGTGCAGTATTTTCGCACATGTCCTGAAGAATCTCCTTCTTCGTGGTCAACGAATGTCGCACAAAATGTCATCCCTGAAATCCACAAAAATGTCATTCTCGAAATCTTTTATCGAGGATCCAAGTACTTTGTCATCCCTAACTTGATTGGGGATCCAGTGTTTATTTTTTTGTTTTTACCGATCCGAACAGAAAATTCGCTCTTTTTTCTTTTTATTTGTTTGAAAAAGAAATACTTTCTGGATTCCCGCTTTCGCGGGAATGACAGAGAGGTCGCGGGAATGACAAGAAAAATCGAGGGAATCACATTAAGAGGATCCTTCATCACCCAAGAAGATGCTCCTCAGAGTGAATACTTTAACATCTCATGGCTTTTCTACCACAATAAGGCATTAAAATAATAACTTTAATCCTTATGAATGCATCTATATAACTATACAATTCAATTTCTTTACTGTAGCTTAAGTTTGGTTTTAATAAACTCCAACAAATTTATCAATTAACTAAAAGGAAGATTAATTTTGGAGTTATTATTTTCGGAGGAATTTATACTAATTTCTGTCCAAAGAAATGGGGGAAGTTAATTTACACCTTATTAGTTTTTCATAAAAGAAAATAGTAGGCGAGGAGCGTTAATGTGAAATATGGTTCTGTCATAATCTCCATATAATTTATCTACTTTTAAGTTAGCATTATTAGCAATGGCAATTAATTCATGTGCTGAATAAAGCCTTATGTCCCTAAATGTTTCTTTCTTTTCTCCGCTGTTTAGGATTATTATTCTCTTTGTTTTCTGCCTTGAACTTATTGGATCAAACTTATGCCTTTCCAATAAAAGTCCATAATCTTTCTCTCGCCATTTTTCTCTTATGAAATGTTTCAAAATGTAATCTCTATTTTCAAGGTCTATAAGGATTTTACCTCCATTTTTAATAGCTAAAGCTAATTTCTTTAATAGCTCTTCATTTTCAATGTCATTAAAATAACCAAACGATACAAACATAATTATTATTGCATCGAATTCTTCTTTGAAGTTTATTTCTCTTGCATCCATTGATATTGCGTTTATTGACAAACTAAGTTCTTCTGCTCTATTCTTTAATTCTTCAATGTAGGAGAAAGAATAATCTATAGCAGTTACATTATAACCCTTTTTTGCAAGTGCTATTGAATGACGACCAATTCCACAGCATAAATCAAGGATTTTACTTCCCACTTTAAGATCTAATGTATCTTCGATGAGTCTTACCTGTTCTTCTGTTAACTCTTCAGGGATTTCACCTAAAATATAATCTTCGTAAGAATCATCAAAGTAAAATTTAAACCAATCAGTCTCCATAAAAGAACTTCTTTGGGTCAATCTTAGTGGTGTCGATATCCGATATTGACTTCATTTCTCTAAAGAAACTATCATCATATCTTCTAACCTTAAATGCAAGAGGAATCGGTATTGCATAGCCCACAATTAAAGCCTCACCTTTGTTATCAATAGAGTAGAGGATTTGCTTAAGTTTATTTTTGCCCTGAACCCCCTCAAGGGAGTAGTCAAGGTCTTTTTCAGAATTTAAGTTAAATATAACTCTTGTTCCAAGCTGGGAAATAACCTCTGGGTCTATCTGAGATGGAATCTGATCCACTATTAACAGGGTTACATCAAATTTTCTTAGTTCTCTTGCAATCTCTCCAAAAATTGTCTCTTTTGAAATTTCAGGGGAAAGAAAATTATGAGCTTCTTCAATAGTTATGAGGAGATGTTTTAATTTTTTCCCGCTCTCAATTGTATTTCTATAGATTGAATAAATTCTCCTCGTTAATATTGATGAAATCAACAGGTAAGAGAGCCTTTGATGGGTTAAATTATTAAACTGAATTATTACATTTTGACCATTTTGCAAGTAATCCATAATATCTCTAACGCAGCTTTTACTATTCGATGGTACAAGAAAAGATAAGTCTTTTAAAACCTGTAAATGACGAATAAGAGCTTGCAGGCTTTCAGGGTGAACTTTCCATTTAGCTGTTAGCTCCTCATCAATATCGTCTGGATTTAAATTAAGAAGTTGTTCAATCCAGTTCTTTCCGCAAGCTCTTCTAATTGATAATGCAGTTTCAAATGACATTTCTGAAAGTCTTAACTCTTTTGAAATAAGTCTTATGTCTTCGGGCTCTATGTCAGATAGAGGAATTTGAATGTACTTTTCTTTTGTAAGACCTTTAGGTTCAACAGTGTAGATTATAACCTTGCTACTAAAAAGGTAAGCCAGTCCTGGGACTGAGTCAGCTTCTTCTGAAGCACCTTTTATTCCATATTCTTCGTGAAAATCAAATATTAAGTTAGCACAAATATCTTTCTTTATAAGGCCAGCAAGGATTATTCTCGTAAAGAAAGTTTTACCACTTCCAGTTGATCCAAAAACACCAAAACTTCTCTCAATAAGTTTGGAGAGATTGACATTCGCAAAATATTCCATACTCAATATATTTCCAATACTAAAAGACTGCACATCTTTTTCTGCGCCGAAAGAAAATATAATATCCATATCTTTTTGAGATACCGTAGTAACTTCATCAAAATGTGATGGAATACTTTTTACTGAGTGAATGGAATTACTTTCTCTCTCGATTGAGACCAATGGAAAGAATTCAATTTCACTATTAACCAAAGTTCCATTTACAGAATATCTTAAAAGCTCGTTATCAACTGGTGGAGCAAGAAAGACATCTGGATTTAATACATTTAGTCTTAAATCTGTAATCATCCCGATGAAATCATACCGAGAACCTAAAACTTTTATGAATTCTCCTATTCGTAAATCTTCTATATTCTGGTTTGGAACAAGCTCTATAGTTAATCCATCTCTAAAGGATCCAAATTTAACTCTACCTATCATTTCTTAACTCACTCGCTACAAGCGCTCGAATAAACTGCAAGGAGAATGTTCTCTTTATTTAGCTCTTTTGCTTTAATAAATATTTTCTTTGTGACTTCGAATACTGCATCGGTCTCTCCTTTTATTAAAGTGTTTGTTCTGGTTACGGTGTAGGAAATATTTTCATTATCCAATATTTTAATACATTCATTTATGACTTCTATAAAGTCTGGATTAGATAATGGGTAAAGTGAAATCTGGCATTGAATCATTCTTATAACTAAGCCTCCTTTTTAACTAATTGATTCTGGTGAAGTATTTCTAAATTTACCATATTTAGAGGTTATTTGTTTTAAAATACTTTGTAAGTAGATGAGTCCCTCTTCTGGTAGAAGTATCCCTGTGCTCTGTATGGTAAAAATAAGGTCATTCAGAAGTGCATCTTTCATTGCTGGCTCTTCAATTAAAAGTCTTACAAGTCTTTTCCAATTTTCTATTTCTATGTTTTTCATTAAAATTATAATATTAGAACGTAATTCTTCATTTAAAGTTTTTTCTTTTAAAAGCATCGAGCATATTTTTAACGATTCAGTATAATTTTGAAGAGAGTAAAATATTTGAGCTTTTCTGAATAAATAATAGGGGTTTCCATTAGAAATATTTATTAATTCATCAAGTACTTCTAAAGCTTTTTCGTTATATCCTAAGTTATAATATGCCTGTTCTTTGATCTCCATAAGTTCTTTTTTATTTTGAGGACTTAGGATATTTTCTTTTTCTATATTATTTATTTCTTCTATACAATCTTCAGTTAAACCTTTAAAAAATAAAACTTTTACTTTAGTAAGCCTTAATGGCAAATTTTCTTTATTATTAGCCAGCTCATCATCAATTAGAGAGATAGCAGATTCATATTCACCTTTCTTACTTAATATCTGTACATACTTCTCGATAAGCTCTTCATTCTTTAGACTCATAGAAAATGCTCTTTCGAGAGTATCTTTTGCACTGTCAAGATCTCCAGCTGATTCATAAAATGTCGCTAAATTTAGCCAGGTATTTATATTCTTGGGGTCTATTTTAATAGATTTTTTTAATGCTTGAATAGCTTCATTCCCTTTTCTTTGTTGAAGTAAAACAACACCAAGGTTATTATATATAGAACTTGATTCTTTAAACTGCAAAGCTTCTTTTAACTTTGCTTCTGCCTCTTCGAATCTATGGAGGAGCATATATATGTTTGCCTCCTGCATTAAAATGTCAGGATCATTTTTTAGGTTTTCTATACCACTAATAAGCTCTAAAGCCTTTAAAATTTTACCTTTTCCTATGTATAATCTCGACAGTGTAAGCAATATTTCCTTATTTAGGGGACTCAGCAAAAGCGCCTTTTCCAGGGCTATAATAGCTTCATCGATTTTCCCTATACTTTCGTTTCTCTTTGCTTCTTCTAATAAATCATTTATATTCATTTTATTACTTCCCTATACAAAAATTTGTAAATATATTATCAAAAACCTCTTTACTTATATTTAATCCTAACTCCTCGCCCAATGTTGCAATTATCTGGTCGAGCTCAAAGCATACTATATCAAGATATTTTTCTTTATTTTTAATATTAATAATATTTAAAAGGTTTTCTCTTGCCTTAAGAAGAAGCCCTCTTTGCCTCTCATTTACGAAATAATCTGCATTCCAATTTATGCCTTTCTGAGCCTCTTCCGCTACCAACTTCTTGAGCTCTTCAATCCCCTCTTTTTTAAGCGCTGAAACAATAATATATTTTTTATTCTCAGGTATTAATTCTAACAGCTTTTCAGGAATTTTACTATTTTTATCAGATTTATTTATTACGATTATAATATTTCTATTAATATACTTTTTTACTATTAAATCGTCAATGTTAGAATAGTCTGACATATCAATTATTAATAGTATTAAATCAGTTTTATTAAGTAAATCTTCGATTTTTTCAGCAAATAATCGATCAAGCTCTGTAGGGTTTTCTGCAGAACCAGCTGTATCTACAAGTTTTATCTTGTAATTATAAAGCTCTATAGTCTCTTCTACATAATCGTGAGTAGTGGATGGGTATTCTGAAATTAACATTCTATCCCATCCAAGAATAGCATTAAAAATACTTGACTTACCAACATTTGTTTTACCAATTATTGTTACTCTAAAACCCTGGATGAGTTGATTTATATCCTGAGAATTATTTATAGTTTCGTCAATTTCATTCATTAAAATTTGTAGAGACTCTTCAATATCTAAATCTTCATGCAGTAAATCATCTTCATAACTTATTTGAGCTTCTAATCTCGCTTTTAAATCGATAAATTTAGATAATATATCTCTGATTTTCCCACTCAAAGCACCAAATAAATTTTCGTTTAAGCTTACAAGTTCATTCTCTGTCTCTGCTTTTGTAATCTGGTCTATTGCTTCAGCTTGAATGAGATCCATTTTACCATTTAAAAATGCTCTTTTTGTAAATTCCCCTGGGGTTGCTGGACGAGCTCCACTCATAACTAAAGTTTCAAAAATGCTTTTAATTATTGCTACACCTCCATGGCAGTAAATTTCAACCATATCTTCGCCGGTGTAGCTTTTTGGGGCTTTCATATAGACAGCTATTACATCATCAATTTTTTTCCTACTTTTCGGTTCAATTATTGTGCAATGTTTCATAATCCAAGGGCTAAATTTTAAATTTGAGGGGTAAACAATAGTACTAAATATATTTAGTGCTTCTTCCCCAGATAATCTTATGCATGCAATCGCACTCCTCTGAAGCGGAGTGGCAATAGCAACTATGGTATCAGACATATTTTTAAAAAACTATTTTAACATTCCATGGAAGTTCTACCATAACACAAGCATGAAAATGATATCTTTCTTTAATCCTTTTGTATCTCTTATATAACTAAACAATCTTATCTCCCCTACCAAATATAATCTAATAATTTTAGAGAAATTATTTTCGGAGGAATTTACTTCTTTAAATCAATTACAACTCTGCGCTGAGCGTTTTCACCAATTGAGTACGTAACTACTGATGGATTATCTTTTAAAGTTAAGTGAATTATTCTTCTTGCAAATGGACTCATAGGAGAAAGCTCAACAGGTTTTGAAGTCTTTCTAACTTTAATAGATGCATTAATGGCAATGTTTCTTAAAATTGATATCTGTTTTCTTTTATAATCACCTATATCTATAGTAAATTTTGGTAAGGGGCTTATTCGCTTGCTTAATAAACATTTAATTAGATACTGAATTGAATTAAGGATTTCTCCCTGTTTACCTATATATCGAGCTGGATCATCAATAATTACTTCAGCCATTAATCCGTCAACTTCGTTATAAATTTCTACAGTTGGATTTTCGCCAAGTTTTGTAAATATGTCAATTAATGTTTCTCTAAGTTGATTCCTAAAATCATTTGTTTCCGACTTGTTCACTCTTTGGTTTACTCCCTTCAATTTTAACTTTTTGAGAAGTTGATTTTTTTCTGAAGTAGTATTGCTGAATAGCAGAAATAAGCCCAAAAATTGTCCAGAATATTGCAAGTGCTGATGGGAACCTCATCATTATTAGGAAGAAAAACACAGGCATTATATAAATTAAAGATTTTGACTGTGGATCAGCTGATTGCGGACCAGTTAAACTTTGAAGTAAGGTGGTAATACCAGCAAGTATTGGGAATATGAGGTATCTATCAGGACTACCAAGACTTTCTAACCATAAGAATGATGATTTATAAAGTGGAGTGTATCCTTGCAAGGCAAGGTATAAAAAGTATACAATAATAAGTTGCACAATCAAAGGTAAGCATCCTGCCGCAGGATTGATTTTTGCTTCTCTATAAAGTTTCATTGTTTCATCTGCTTTTTTTTGTGCATCATCTTTATATTTTTTGTTTATTTCAGCAATTTTTGGCTGTAATTCTTGCATTTTACTCATAGATTTAAGTTGAGCTGCATTAAAAGGATGTAACGCAAGCTTTACTATTATGGAAAAGAGAATTATCCCTATTCCGTAACCAATGGGTTTTTGTGATAGAAAATCTAAAAACCATCTTAAACCCATAACCAAGACATTTGGTTTTTTAACTTCTACATAGAAAATAGATGAGTTAGTAATGGTATTACCATCAATATCTGTGAAAGAAACGATAAGCTTTAAATTATATCTTCCAACTTCTAAATCTGGGGGTATTTCAATAGGGAAAAAAGTTTCACTACTTTTCCCAGCTTCTATTGGTTTTGGTAGCGTAACTTCATTTGATTCTAAAACAGGTATAAATGGATCTATATTAGGAGTATTTTCACCCTCTATCCTTATCTTAACATCACTTATTATTGAACCTAGATTTTCAACTTTAATTAGAATTGCAGAAACTTCAGAAGTATTACCTTTTGCTGTTACTGAAATATTTATTGGATGGGTGGTTTCTGACAAACAGAGACCAAAGATTGAAAATGATACTATAAACAATACAACTGCTACAAAAAACTTTTTATTTAGCATACTGTTTCTTCCTTTCTTAAAAACAAGTTAAATTTACGGTACTGGATCATAACCACCTTTATTAAATGGATTACATCGCAAAACTCTCCATATTGATAATGCTGTCCCTTTAAAAATACCATATTTTGAAATAGCTTCAAATGCATATTCAGAGCATGTTGGATAAAATCTGCATGTTGGTAGTCCTTTTAATGGAGAAAGATATTTCCTATAAAAAACTATAATCATAAGTAATAATTTTCTTATTATCATTAATTTTATTTAACAATTTTTTTAATAAGTTTTAAAATTTCTGCACTTATTTCATCAATTGGTGCAAACTCTACATTTGGATTGGCAATTATAACCATAGACAACTCACCCGGAAGCAAATCTTCAATTTTAATAAATGCTTCACGTAATCTCCTCTTTACTCTGTTTCTTTCAACATTTTCGATTTTCCTTTTGCTTTTTTTTACTGCAAAACCAATAAGGTTTTCTTTAGAATCAACATCTACAACTATAGTTATTAATCTTCCTGATATAAAATTACCTTTTTTAAATATGTGTTGAAATTCTTTAGTATTTAACCGTTTCCACAGTTTACCCATTAAACACTAAGTCTATATCTGCCTTTACTACGCCTACGTTTAAAGATGTTTCTACCATTATGGGTTCTCATTCTTTTAAGATAACCATGAACTCTATATTTTCTTCTAACATGTGGTCTATATGTTATTCTCATTTTAATTAACCTCCAATAAGTAACAAAACTATTATATGTAAGCTCTTCTCCAAGTCAAATTTTAGATTAATTTATAAAAAATCTTTTTACAAATTTTATTATCACCTCGAATTTTATAATATTTGAGAAGTAAATAATAAGTTTGTTTATGTAAGACTAAAGAAGATATAAATGTTAAAATTACTATTTATATAATGAAAACATAAATTCCAGTATTTTTTGTTCGTGCCTCAAATTATTAAATATTAATGGTCTTATGCAAAAAATATATAAGCTTCGCACTTTCTTATTCTTAACATGTTTTGTTTTAACACTTTTATTAAAGTATTCATTCAAAATACATACCGTCATACAGAACTTTTGAAAGTGCGTTTTGCACAAGTCATGAAGAATCTTTGCATTTAACATTTAATGGCATTTCTGCCACAACACAAGCATGAAAATAATAACTTTAATCCTTTTCTTATGCCACTTATATAATTAAACAATTCAATCTCTTTACCAAATATAATTTTGGAGTTATTATTTTCAGAGGAATTTATTTTTGGATAATTTGTAAATGAGTGAAAAAGAGGAAATCATTACGAAGCATAATGCAGATATTCTCTCTCAAAAGCATTGTAAGTGGATGGTCATTAGTCTAAATCAATTATTAGAGAATCCATTCTTTATTTCTATTTTTCTGTTTGAAAAAGAAATAGTCTCTGGATTCCGCATTAAGTCTGGAGTGATAAAGAATGTGTGTACGAAATAAAAACACTCCTGTTATTCCGAAGTGTGTCTTTCTGTACAGGTCCTGAGGAATTTCTGTATTTACTTATTAGAGGAGGAAACTCTCTTGATAAACGGAATCCTGTTTAGAATAGGAACTTTCACTACTGCTTGATAGAACTTTTCCCTAAAGAAGAAAAATCCTTCAACCTTTAATAAATAACTTAAGACTAAATATATCCCACCCGCGAAAAGACCCACAAGTAAAAGCCTAACAACTAAAGCAATGAAACCTAAATTGCCTCTAAAAAAAGGTAAAGAGAGATAACTTACCCCTCCAACAACTGTAGAACAAAGGATGATCTTTACAGTCTCAATAGCTAATCTCTTAGTGAATGGTATTAAATACTTTCTAACTGTTATATTATACACAATAAAGCCAAATGTAACACTAAGAGAGGTAGCTAGAGCTATACCTCCTGCTCCAATTAGCCGTCCGAGAACAATATTCAAAAATATATTTAGTCCTACAGTACAAATACTTATTATAACAGGAGTTATAGTATTTTTATACGAATAGAACACCCTTCCAAGAAGTGGATTTGCAGCGTGAGCAAATAATCCTATTGAATACATTGATACAGCAAATGATGTAACTTGAGTTGCTTTCACATCGAAAGCTCCTCTCTGAAAAAGCACTCTCACAATTGGCTCAGATAAAGTAATGAAAATTAAAGAGGCAGGTATAATAAAATACCACATAATTGCAATGGTTTTATTTAGCATGTAGGAATAATCTTTAATTTTGTCCTTACCCACCGCAAGCTCTGAAAATCCTGGAAATACAGCGGTTGCAATGGGTCCTGCAAGAAGTGAGATAGGAATAGCCCACACTCTTCCTGCAAAATTAAGTGCTGCGATAGAGCCTACATCAAGAGTAGATGCAATAGTTCTATCAACAATAGTATTTAATGTGCCAATACCACCCGAAACTATAAGTGGAAGAAGTAAAATAGTAAATTTATATATTTCTCTCCATTCAATTCCTTTAAAACTTAATTTATGAAAAAAACCATATCGCTTATATAAAACGTAGAAAAGCGATGTAAATGATATAATTGCGAATAATGTCTGTCCAACAGTCCAGCTATTAATGCCTAAATAAGGAGTAAGTAGAGCAATTGATAAAACTATTATCCAGTTAGCAACAAAGCTAACAATAGTTGGTAAAAGGAATTGTTTCTCTGAATGAAATAAACCAGTAAATAGACCTGTTAAAATACTTAAGTATCCAGAAAGGGTTAGATATCTCGTTATATTGACTGCTAATGTAAACCTTTCCCCTGTAAAGCCGACTGCAACTAACTTAACAAGAAAGGGAGCAAATATAAGGACAAGTATAGACGCAAAAAGAAATATTGTCCCCCAGACTAAAAATACCCAGTTTACAAATTTCTTAGCATAAACTGGATCTCTCGCTTTTTTTTCAATATACACTGGAATTATAAGAGTATTTAAACCTGCAGCAAATAGTCCAAGAACCATTGAAGGAATAATAGTTGCAACTAAAAATGCATCCACTACACCAGAAGCACCAAAGTAATTTGCTATAAGTATCTCTCTGACATAGCCTATAAACTTGCTGATAAATGTAATCACGGCAATAATAATAGCTGCCTGGGAGACAGTCTGTCTCTTAATGAATGAAGATTTTTTTACTCTTTTACCTGCTCTATGTTTTATCCTGTTTAATATATCTATTCTCAAATAATTCACCTTTTTAGATAGAGAAATATATCATTATTAGTCAATATGGTCAATTATTTCTCTTGCTTCTTAGTATAGATGCTTGTCTAAAAGATTTTATAAACTTTTTCTTTCTCATTGCGCAACAATAAATTTAATCTTATAAAGGTATCTACGAAATCATTATTAATCTTTTTAATCCAACATAGAATAAATATACGAGTATTTTTTAATGCTTCCAAATTTAATTATTAAAGAATCCATTAGGGTCTTGTCACATCGAATTAATTAATCTTATATTCAGTAAGTAAAATGTCACATCATCAAACTCCTTTATTAAGATGTAGGTTTATCAGCAGTGATTCTTGGAACACAACGAATGTATAAAAATCCAACTTCATAGTGAGAAAACATATTTCATTCCACACTTGATAGGGATCAAGAGAGTATTTCTTTTCAAACAAATAAAAAAAATGGTCTGGATCCTCGATAAAAGATTTCGAGGATGACAGTGGTATGATTTCGAGGATGACAGGGGTGTGATTTAGAGAATGATAGTGGTGTGATTTCGAGGATGACAGATACTGTGATTTCCTGCTTTCGCGCGAATAATAAAAACTACACTTTCTGAATAAAAAAAGCTTCATTCTGTACTTGATGCGAAATCCAGGGATTATTTCTTTTACAAACGTAAAATAGGAAGAAAAGAAATACCGAATTCCTGCTTTCACAGGAATGACAAAATACATAGAAAAGAAGATATCTCATTACCTATGCATAAATACTGCATTTACGGATTAACTATATGTTTCACCCAGAGAGATCGCATTTGTGTTTTTCTTCGCGAGGATCTCATTTCTTTGCTTATTTAAATTAAATCTATTTTCCTTAAAATATTTAATATAAATAAAAAAGAGAAATGAGGTTAATTTAAATGAATATAAAAGAAATAATTTCAACTGATAAAGCACCAAAAGCAATTGGTCCTTATTCGCAAGCTGTTATTGCAGGGTGCTTTATCTTTATTTCAGGGCAAGGTGCAATAGATCCAATAACAAATGTTTATAATCCTGCATCAATTGAAATTGAGACAGAATTAGCTTTGAACAACATAAAAGCTATTTTGGAAAGTGCAGGAAAGAACTTGAGTGATATAGTAAAAGTTACAGTATTTCTTAAAAATATGGATGATTTTCCTACATTTAATAAAGTTTATGAAAAATTCTTTCGAGAAAATCCTCCAGCAAGGAGTTGCATAGAATCATCAAGGTTGCCTAAAGGATTCAATATCGAAATAGAAGCTATTGCTTTAATGAATGAGTGAATTTTTAAAGCTTAAAATTCTAACTGTTACTTCATTTGGAGCGCATACTATTATTTCTCCATTTCTGTTAATCCAACCAGTCTTAACACAAACCTGATTTGGACAACTACTTTCTTTCACTCTTACTTTTTTATCCCTTATTTCAATGATTACCTTACCAATCTTTCCCTCTGCTGCAAATGTTTGGTTGCTTTCTATCGAATATAGAGTTCTATTGTAAGGAGTATTTACTTCTACATAATTAGCAATACTTGTATAGCTTTTATAGATACAAAATGTACATATAACTATAGAAATTATAATAACTATAAGGATAATTTTCTTCATAAACATCACTTTAATATATTATGGCATTTCTGCCGCTACACAAGCATGAAAATAATAACTTTAATCCTTTTCTATTGCCACTTATATAATTTTGTCTAACTAAACAATTCAATTTCTTTAAATTCAATCTCTTTACTATAACTTAAGTTTGATTTTAATAAACTCGAATAAATTTATCAATTAATTAAAAGGAGGATTAATTTTGGAGTTATTATTTTTGAAAAAGTGTGGTTATACTAAAAAGATACAGAAATTCAAAATATGCGAAAATAAACTCTTATAATAATTTGCATCTGTCAACCTAAGGAACGATTATTTGAGTTTAGTGGAAATCCATTTATACCTTATTATCACCTAAGAAGCTCAATTCTTACGATTTTAAGCAATGTCGCGACCATTTTCATAAGAGAGTTTTATTTTAATTTTTTTCGAGTAACCATAACAATTAAGGAATTTCTTCATCTCCATTTATTACTCTGATGAACGTCTTATTAAATATAAGAATGATATTGGTTTTAAGTAATACAAAATGAGTTTTTCTTCAGAAAATGTATATTTAATTCACGATATATTTAACTTCCCCCATTTCTTTGGACAGAAATTAGTATAAATTAAAGTGATAAATTTTCAAGTTTAAGTTTTACCTCCTTGTTGGTAATATACCTCATAAGGTGTCTTGTACGAATGAGCTTGATGAGGTCTTTCTGTGTTGTAGAAGTTAAAGTAATAATCTAAGCTATTTTGTGCTTCCCATGGGTTGGAGTAATCTTTAAGGTAAACCTCTTCATATTTAACTGTTCTCCATAGTCTTTCAATAAATATGTTATCATATGCTCTACCCCTACCATCCATACTTATTCTGATATTATTCTGGTTTAGTAAACTTATGAATTCATCACTTGTGAATTGTGTTCCCTGGTCTGTATTAAAGATTTCTGGACGAGCAATTGAAAGAGCTTTTTGTAGAGCTCTTAAACAAAAGTCGTTATCCAGAGTAATAGATGTGGACCAAGAGAGAACAAATCTACTAAACCAATCCATAATAGCTATTAAGTAAATGAATCCTTTTTTCATCCTTATATAGGTAATATCACTTGCCCATACCTGATTAGGTTTATTTATTGTTAAATATTTAAGGAGATAAGGGTAGATTCTATTCTGATTATTTATCTTGCTTAAATTCCTCTTTGGATAAATTGCTTGTATTCCCATTAATTTCATAAGGCTCTCTATTCTCTTATGGTTAACATTATGACCTTGTGCTTTTAACCAGACTGTCATACGAGGTACTCCGTAAAATGGAGTTTTAGTATATTGCTCATCTATTAGGTTCATTAATAACTGATTGTAAGGAGATATTGTAACAGGAGTGTAATAGAGTGTTGATTTGTTAAGACCAATAAGCTCACATTGCCTGTATATGGGAATAGAAGCATTCAAACTCATATCTATTAGTTTCCTCTTCTCATTGATTGGAGTGTCAGAGAGTTTTTTTTAAGCCAGTCCAATTCTACTTTAAGTTGTCCTATTTGTCTGTAGAGTTCAGCTTCAAGGTCAGAAGAGCTATTCTTTCCATTCTTTCCATTACTATTAGAAAGAATCTCTGGTAGTTTCTCTATTACTTTCTTTTTCCAGTTTATTATCTGGTTAGGATGAACTCCGTATTCACTTGCTATTTCACTAATAGTTTTTTGCCCCCTAATAACTTCTAAAACTACTCTTGCTTTAAAGTTCCCGTCATATATTTTTCTATTATTTTTCATCTTTTTCCTTTCTCTTCATTTTTTCGTTAATTTTAATCTTAAAATCACTTTAACATTCTGTCCAGTTTTTGGGGGGAACTTCATATATTCAATTATAATAAAAAAGAAAACGAAGAATTCTTCAGTATGAATACAAAAAAAAGCACTTTCGAAATATCAAATAAGAGTGAGGAATGATCATTATAACTTGTCATTTTGAAGAAATGTTTTTTCAAACTACAAATATTTTATATTATGTATTTGAAATTGTTAAGCCAATCGCGTCAATACAAAAAAGTATGTAGAAATGTCTTATAGAAAGAAAAAAGGGCTAAAATAAGAAGAAATATCTATTTCTTAGTTAAAACAAGATGTTGATGTACTTTTGCAATTATTGAATTTTATCGGATAAACTAAAATATAGCATAGACCAAAAATCCATTTAAAATTTAAAAAATTAATATTTAATAATTTTTAAGTATTGCAAAATTAATAACTTAAGATAATTTATTAATGATAAAAGATTGATTTTTTATGAGAACGTATTTATTTTAGGAGAGAATTACAATGGATAATGAGTTGAAAATAGATTATTATTTTGAAGATTTAAAAGCCTGTCCATGTTATAAATATTTACCTGAAACCTTCCTGCCCTGGGAGCTTATTAAAATAAAGGATGAAATTTTTAATTTTCAAACAAGCGACATCAGAGGATTTATTGAAAAATCTGCTATAGTAAAAGGAGTTGTTTTTATCGATGAAGGTTCCTTCATAGATGATAATGTTACTATACAAGGTCCTGTATACATTGGCAAAAACTGCATTATTAGGAGTGATTCGTTACTTAGGCCATATTCAGTAATAGGTGATTATTGTGTAGTTGGACACAATACCGAAGTAAAAAATTCTCTTGTATTTAATGAGGCAAAGCTTGCTTCTCACTCTGTCGTTGATGACAGTATTATTGGTAAAGGCACAAGAATAGGTTCTGGTGTTGTGACTGATAATAGAAGGTTTGATCAAAAAGATATAATTATAAAAATAAATGATAAAGAATTTGACACTGGTTATGATAAGTTCGGCCTTATTGCTGGTGATTATGTAAGGATTGGCTCAAACTGCTCAACTCTTCCAGGTACGATTATTGGCAAATATACATGGTTCTATAGTAATCTTCTTATATATAATTTTTATCCCAAGGAAAAATTCGTGAAGCTACGACAATCCATGGATATCGTAGATAAACCTCCTTACAAATTCAGTATTGAGGACAAATCAGGTAAAAGATAAACACACAAATGGAAGAATGGTTTTTGCTGGATACAGGAGAATCCTCTCCAGAATATAACATGGCTTTAGATGAATCCATGTTATATTTTTCATATAAAAATAAAATTCCAATATTACGTTTTTATAAGTGGAGTCTCCCCACCTTGTCTATTGGGTATTTTCAAAAGGCACACGAGACAGTTAATTTTTCTGAATTATCAAAAAAGGGTTTTGGATTTGTGAGGAGACCCACAGGAGGAAGAGCAGTCTTACATGATAAAGAAATTACTTATTCAGTTGCTGCACCTTTCAAGCATAGATTGCTTGAAAAAAGCATAATTGATTCTTATGATCTACTATGTAAGCCAATAGTTAAAGCTTTTAACAAACTTGGTATTTCTGCATATTTATCTACTGATAATGACACAGAAGTTAATTCTCCTTCATGTTTTGCTGCTCCAACTCTAAAAGATATAAAGGTAAATGGTAAAAAAATTGTTGGCTCTGCACAGATGCGCGATAAACGAGGTTTACTGCAGCATGGTTCTATCTTAATTAGTGTTAATATAGAAGATATTTTTACTGTTCTAAAAACAAACGTAGATAAAAACAAGCTTATTAGTATAAGCAAAACAAAAATAACATCTTTAAGGAATGAAGGTTATAAAGAGAACGAAGAGAAGCTAAAAGAAGAAATAATTAAAGCCTTTATTGAAATTTTTGATATTAATTTTAAGGCAATAAATACACCTCAAATTGGAATTATTTCAGAATATGTATTAAAATATAGTTCGTATGAATGGAATTACAGGATATGACGAACTACAAACCATTAAGGGGGAATCTATATGAAAATATTTAAACATACAATATCGATATTTATTATTTTAATCTATATTGGATTATCTTCTATATCGGCTCAGACTTTTGATTGGATATCATTTCAAAAAGATGAAACAAGAAATGGATACACGGGTGAACAGATGTACCTTCCTTTAACAAAACTATTAGAGATCGATGTAAATGATGCGCTCTCTGGCACAATTTTAGTGAAAGATTCAGACTTATTTTTTACAACTAAAAGTGGTTATGTAGGTAGTGCCTCTCTGTTTAGTGGAGAAATGATATGGTTTAAATCACTTGATGAGGAAATAGTTAGCAGTCTTACAATTTCTGACAACAATATATTAATAGCTTCAGGAAAGGGTACAATATTCTGTCTCGACCAAAAGACAGGTAACTGTTTGTGGAAAACAACCCTTGAAAGTCAAATTGTCGCTCCTTTATTAGTATCTTTTAGATTTCTTTATGCTTCTTCTGTTAACGGAAAAGTTTATTGCTTAAATATCATAGACGGAAAAATTATTTGGTCTACGGATCTAAAAGAAAAAATTGAGACAGCGGCCTGTATGAAACTCAATTATGTGTATGTTACAACCTCTGAAGGTAGAATATTTTCTCTGGATAGTCAAAATGGGAGAGTAGTCTGGAGTTATAATTTATCTTCAAGGTCTCACATTTCTCCAGTTACTGGAACTGAATTTGTCATGGCGGGCGACGATAATGGAAACCTATACTGTTTTGATGATATAACCGGAAGACTTATATGGAAATCAGAAATCAAATATTCCTTTACCACTACATTTGCCTTTGCTTATTTTGATAAGAGAGTTCTTTGTGTAGGAGCTAAAGATAAGTACATTGGAATAAATACTGGTAATGGAGTAGAAATATGGTCTCAACCCGTTAAAGATGCTTCTATACCACCAATTGCTGCAGGTAGAATTATATTTTTCCCTGATGGCGATGGTAATTTATTGGCAGTAGATTCATTTTCTGGTAATATTTCCTTTAAAGAAAATGTGGATGCTAATATTTCTACATCCCTATCTATCTCTAATGGAAGAGTTATTTTTGGTTCAGAAGAAGGAAAGATTTATATTTATGGTTCATCGGTCTATGACTTTAATATAACTGTTGAACCTGAAATACAAACAATAGGACCTGGCGAGAGTGCAAAGTATGAAATTAAAATTAATATGACCGAAGGATTTAAAGATTTAATTACATTCTCCGTAACAGGTTTCCCTTGTAGTTGTAAAGGTGTAGCAAGGTATTTTGATAAATCAGTAGTTACTCCACCCGATAATAAAGTAAATTTAATAATTGACACTTCTCCTGAAGCAGAACAAATAAAGGTTAAGTTCACTGTTACTGCTTTTTCAGGAAGAGATTTAAGAAGAGAGGCAACAGGAGTATTAGTTATCCAATCAAAAGATATTAATACAGTAGTTTCTATTTCATACCCAATACCTATAAGAGCAGGAGAAGATTTTAAAACCTCAGTCTTTATAAAAGATGCAAGAAATCTAAGGTCTGCAAACTTCATTATAAACTATCCTAAGCAATTATTATATTTAAGAGAAGTAACTTTAGGTAGTTTCTTTACTACCGGTACGGAAAATATAAGTTTTGACAAATCCATAGACAACGAAAAGGGCAGAGCAACTATCGGTATAACAAAGAAAGAAATCGGTGAAAGTGGTAGTGGAGACTTGGTATATCTTGTTTTTAGAGCTAAAATACCAGGAAATGCAAAAATAGATTTTTTTAAAATTTCTTTAAGAGACTCTTTTCTAAGTGAAATGAACTATGATTTTAAAGGAGCTGAGTTTGCAATATCTAAAGGAAAGCAAGTTCGTTTACAATTAACAATTGGAAAAAGTGAGATAAAAATTGATGATAGAATTGAAAAACTTGAAGCTCCACCATTTATTGAAAATAGTAGAACACTCGTTCCTATAAGGAAAATTGCTGAAAATTGTGAAGCAGAAGTCTTATGGGACAATACTATACGAAAAGTAACAATAAAGCGTTTCGATAAGACAATAGAATTATTCATTGGTAGTTCAGTATCAAAGATAAACGGAAAAGATAAACCTCTCCCAGATGGAGTAGCACCCAAAATAATAAATGGAAGAACTTTTGTTCCCTTAAGATTTGTTGCTGAGGAACTTGATGCCAAAGTAGAGTGGGTTTCTCTGACTCAAACAATATTAATTATTTACCCAGGTTATTAAACATCTTAATATCATTCAGGAGAGCAAGATGGAAAGTAAGCTTGTAGAATGTGTTCCCAACATTTCAGAGGGAAGAAATAAAGAAGTAATAGAGCAATGCGTTGATGAGATAAGAAAAATAAAAAAGCTTAAACTTATTGACTATTCATCTGATCCTGACCACAATAGAACTGTTATTACTTTTGTGGGTCCTCTTGAATATGTGATTAAAGGTGCTTTTAATCTTGCAAAGAAAGCATCGGAACTAATTGATTTAAATAAACATAAAGGAACCCATCCAAGAATGGGAGCCATTGATGTGATCCCCATAATACCGCTTTCTAATACTACAATGGACGAATGTATTAAAGCAAGCGAAGAGCTTGGTAGAATGATTGGTGAAGAGTTGAATATCCCAGTTTTTCTCTATGCAAATTCTGCAAAAAGAGAGCATTGTAAGGCTTTACCGAATATCAGAAAAGGAGAATTCGAAAGTCTCGATGAAAAGCTTTGTTTAGAGGAGTGGAAACCAGACTTTGGACCGTCAAAAAAGCATCCAACTGCTGGCGCTACTGCTGTAGGAGCAAGAGAATTTTTAATAGCTTTTAACATTTATCTTGATACGGAAAAAGTAGAAATTGCCAAAGAAATATCAAAAAAAATAAGAGAGAGCAGTGGTGGCCACAGATATCTTCAGGCGAGAGGAATGTTTATAGAGATGAAGGGATTAGCCCAGGTTTCCATGAACATTCTTGATTTCAATAAGCTACCATTGTATCGAGTAGTTGAACTTGTTAGACTTGAAGCAAAAAGATATGGAGTATCAATAAAAGAAACAGAGCTTATTGGACTAATGCCTTTAGCAGCTGTCCTTGATTCATTAGCATATTACATTCAGCTACCATCTCTTAACAAAGATCAGATTATTGAGACCAAGTTATGGGAATAAACTATGATGTACTAATTGTTCACTATTCAGAATTATTCTTAAAAAAAACTTATGTTAAAAAAAACTTTAGAGATATTCTTACATCTAACATAGCTAACAAGCTAAATAGAAAGAATATAGATTTTGAGAAAATAAGAGTAGAAAGTGATATAATTTGTATATATGGAAACTTAAAAAAAGACGATGCTATATATATAGCCAATACATTTGGTGTAAGTTTTGTAAGTTTTGCACTTAAATGTAAATCTAACATTTCATCTATTAAAGAAAGGTTTAATAAGGTAAAAGATGAGTTTTTTGCAAAACTCCCAAAAACATTTTGCGTGAGAGCTAAAAAGGATAAACAACTAAAAGTCTCTCATAAAACAATTGAGATTGAGATTGCTTCTTTTTTTGACGATATAAAAGTAGACCTTAAAAATGCAGATCTAAAAATATTTGTAGATTCAAATGTTTACAATACATTTATTTATTGGGAAAAAATAAATGGTCCAGGAGGCTTACCATATGGAAGTCAGGGTAAAGTTGTAGCATTAGTATCAACCGGCATTGACTCTCCTGTTTCAGCGTGGCTTATGGGCAGAAGAGGCTGTGAGCTTATAATTCTTCATTTAGGAGAAAGTGAGCCAGTTAAAATAAATGAAATTTTGATGAATTATGCAGGCAGGAAGATTAAATTAATTAACATCCCTAATTATTCTCAGTTGATCAAAAGAATGAGAGACAGAAATGCTGGAAAATATTTATGTATCTTATGTAAAAGTGCAATGTATATGCTAGCAAATATAGTAGCTGAAAAATATAGCGCAAAGGCAATCGTTACAGGAGAAAACTTAGGGCAGGTTGCCTCTCAAACACTTGACAATCTCCGCGTCCTGGATAGATCATCTGAATTACCAGTTCTAAGACCTTTAATCGGCTTGAATAAAGAAGAAATCATTAGATTGGCGGTAAAGTTAGGCACATTTAATTATGAAACAAACAAGAAATGCGAATTTGTCCCACATAAACCTGCAACAATAATTTCTTTTGATATTTATAATGAATTGTTGAGAAAAGTTAATTTTAATGAAGAAATGAAAAATTTGTTAGAAGAAGTGAATATATAATGAAGTTAAAACCTTGGCAAGGTTTTATAATTTCGCTTTTATTCGGATTAATCGGTTTATTTTTTTTAATTCGTACAACTGGCAAGATAAGCTTTGTTGGATTGAATTATTCATGGTTAATTGTCGCATTAGGAATAACTGTAATCTGGTGGATAGCAGACACAATGTCTTTAAAAATCATCCTCGACACTATCGGTCATAAATTAAAACTATTTCAATTAGTCAAAATAATGTTATCGAGTTTCTTCTTTGGGGCAATAACTCCATTTAATTCTGGTTTTTTACCCGCAGAGTTGGTACTACTCAAGGGCGCTAATGTTAGCTTAGATTTATCCTTTCCGGCAGTAATGGCAAAAATGATTTTAAATGGCTTACTCAGAGGGTTGCTGTCCATTGTTTTAGGTTTAAGTTTGAAAAATTATCTTGGTAGCGTATTGGGAAATATAATTATTATTATCCTTTTCATATATGGATTAGCTTCCATTTTTGGCTACTTCATTTTATTTAGCAAAAATAAATATTCCACTATTATTAGAGAAGCTATATGTAAATTGTTAGATTTTCTCGGTAGTAAGTTTAGATTCTTAAACCGAATTGCATCTTCTGTCTCAAATTCTTTAAGAAACGGACCCAAAAACATTGAACCATTATTTAAAAATTATCACTGGCTTCCTAAGACTCTGTTTTGGTCTTTATTATTTTGGGCTTCACAATTTTCTCTTCCATATTTCCTTTTAAGAACAATTGGAGCTAATGACATTAGTTTTGTGAATGTATTTTTAGCCCAGTCTTCTTTTTACCTTCTGCAGCCATATCTGCCAACTCCAGGTGGTAGCGGTATAGCTGAAGTTGGTTATAATTTTCTCACTAAAAGCTTTATTAACATACAATCTCCTGTCTACATATTTCTGTGGAGATTTTTATCTTTTTACTTACCTATGATCATTGGAGCATTATTCGTTATTCCTCAATCTAAAGAGGTAATAGAAGCAATTAGAAAAGGTAAAAATTGAACCATAAATAAAGAAATACCATATTTATAGTATGATTATTAACTACTGTAATGTGGAGGTTATAAATATGAAAAAAGTTTTTTCAATGTTAATATGTATAGCATTACTCTTTTATTTAATTCCAATAAATCATAATGTAACTGCAGCTCAAGGATTGGTAGTTACTTACTCACCTGATCCTTTAACAGCTGGATGTGTTCCTGAATTAGTTGATCCAACTTCTCCTTTTACTATTTATGTTACAGATGAATTTGGTGAACCAGTTGACTTAACTCTTGGCGGTGAAATAGATGATAGAACTGTCTGGAATATTCTTTTTAAAGATAGTCATCCAGCTGAGTTAGGACAATATTACTGGGTGAGAACAGATTTGCACAATGATGATGGAACAAAGATTTCAAATAAGAATTTGTTTGGATTTGAGCCAATAACTATCGATTTCAGTCAAGCAAAAGAAGGTAAGTATATCTTTAAAGGTTTTTGCGCCAATGATGCTGGAGCTTTCTATATTACTGTCTATACTCCTGACAGAAAAAGAGCAGGAAGCGTAAAAGTAGATGTTGCAAAGCCAACAGTTACATATGAAATAATAAATACTGAAGATCCCGAAAGGAGAGTTTTTGCAGTACCAGGAGAGCCAGATTTTGTGCTTACTGCTGGTGACAATAGAATTTATGAAATCACTGTATCTGCAAGAAATGCTCAAGGTATACCAATAAGGGGAGTTGACAAAGATATAAATGTTTGCGGCGGTGTAAAAGAGTATGCCAGGTTTACTCCATTTACTACAAAGCCAGCGAATTTTGAATTTATGCCCAAACCAAGAACTGCATATGGAATTTACAATATTAATGGTTCCCAAGCAAACTTTCTTATCGATAATGGTGATAGATATTTTCTCCATTTAGGTATCGATTACAACTTAAATGGTAAAATTGATCCATTAAATAAAGAACTTCACGAAATAGATGGTTTTAAGGTGAGAGATATTGGATCAAATGGTTATATCGCTGACACTGGATACTATACTTACTATATAACTTCAAATATCATGTGGGATGACGGAACATTTGTAATAAGGCCACAATTTGATTTTCCTCCACCTTTCGAGGGATGGGGTTTTGGAGCAATTTACAATTTACCTTATGATGATGGTTATTTATTCCCTGATATAAATGAGGATGGAAAACTTGATTATCATGATTCATTAGTTTTTGATACGAAGGGAAGATGTAAGTTTTACATATTTGCTGAAGATATAACTAAAATCGGAGGACTCATTGGTTGTAATCCTTATGGAAATATGGATGTAGCTGGCGGTCCACCTATTTCATCAGAATCCCCCAGGAAGGTTGAGACTCGTTATAGAAGTGATTTCACATTTTATCTTGACTTTGACACCATTCCAACAACCCAGATTGGCGCAGGAAGACTAAAGATGAAAGTTTACGATGCAAAAACCGATACGGAACTCCCCAAAAATTATATGAATATTTATAACTATGATCTCATTTATGCTTATGAAAATCACTTGAAATTTGAGGTTTTAACGGCAGATAGCAGGGATGAAGCCTTATTTAAAGATGGAATAATAGGCATAACAGGCGCTCAACATGAAAATACTGTTTACGGTAAGATAAAGAGTACAGATAGTGGTACTGATAATGTCCAATTAGAAGCAACTATGCTTTTTACACCGACAGGACTTGGTGAGAAGGTTGCTTGGGTTGATTTTTACTATGAGAATAAACTATTTTATCCACCATATCAAATGAAGATTGAGAAGGTACTTTATTTTGATTCTGTCTTAAGTAATGGTATATCTGTAAATCCTTCAACTATTTACGTAAAAGAAGATAATGATGTAACAGTTACAGTTAAAGAAGTAGGAACAGGTAGAGAAGTGCAAGGTGCTACTGTTAAAATAACTGGTTGTGGAGTTTCTTTAAGTGGTAAAACCGATGAAAAAGGTAAGTATAATACAATTCTTCACCCAACAGAGGTTGGAGAGATAACAGTTGAAGCTTCAAAGGAAGGAATGATGCCAGGTAAAACTACCATTAGAGTAATAAAGCGTGAGCAAAAGCTTTATCTCGAGATTGATCCTATTAAAAGCCCTACTAACAATCCTAATGTAACAATTACAGGTAAAACTTTGCCGGAAGCACTCGTTAGTATTGGTGATAATTCGGTAATAGCAGATAATAAGGGTAATTTTTCCATTAATGTAAGATTAGAAGAAGGTTTTAATCAATTAATTGTCACTGCAAAATATGAGAATGAAGAAATAAAGAAAAGTGTAGAAATCGTTCTTGATACTACTGGACCTGAAATATTATTAGAAAAAATAGATAAATTAATCGATCAGAAGGAGTTTACTTTAAGAGGTAGAGTGGAGCCAGGTGCAAAAGTCGTAGCAAATGGTGCACAAGCAAATGTTGTTCATGATTTATTTGAAGTAGTCATACCGTTAGTTCTTGGTAATAATGATATTACAATTGTTGCATCAGATATGTTGGGCAATTCATCTACTCTAAAGATTGAGGTTTATAACTATCACCAAATTTTAATAAAGCTTTCTATAGGTAATGTTATAGCAACAATTGATGGCGAGGAAATAGTGCTTGATTATCCCCCATTTATATTGAATGGTAGAACATTTGTTCCTGTGAGGTTTATTGCTGAGAGTTTTGGTGCAACTGTGGAGTGGGTGAAGGAGACAGAGACAATTGTTATACAGTTAGATTCGATGACAATCACTCTTCAAATTGATAACACTACAGCATTTATAAATGGTAGAAGCTATATTTTGGATGCTCCCCCAATAATCAAAAATGGTAGAACATTTGTTCCTGTGAGGTTTATTGCTGAGAGTTTTGGTGCAACTGTGGAGTGGGTGAAGGAGACAGAGACTGTCATCATAACGAAGTTAACCTAACTAAGCATCCTCTCTTTATAACTTTTCTTCTTTTTCATACATGAGTTCAAATTCTACAACCTAACCTCAAAACAAAGAGATTTCTCATTACAAAAAACATTTCAATAGGCTTATTTATAGGAATAGTATAAATTTGGTAGTATAAATATAAGTAAAAGGTATAAGAAAGAATTAAAAATATTATTTTCATACCTTATTGTGAAAAGACGACCATAAAGTGACAAAATAAATTGTATAACAAAAAAAGGGCAGACATTTTAGCCTGCCCCTTCTAAGTTTAACTCCCATTTATATTGGTTAAGAGTAAACCTTATCTATAACTACTTATCATAAACTACTGTAACAGTTCGGGTTGCTTCATCC
>Ga0255343_1000908_pt1 | contig 43277 bp, 42 predicted proteins | sample wastewater_treat_4_FD_192413 | JGI IMG/M metagenome (GOLD analysis project Ga0255343, IMG submission 192413) | Wastewater microbial communities from Lulu Island WWTP, Vancouver, Canada - plant16 | ecosystem: Engineered > WWTP > Wastewater > Unclassified | place: Canada: Vancouver, British... | reverse complement strand
CCTCGCTGTGCCGAGACACAGAATCGAACTGTGGACACTACAATTTTCAGTCGTATGCTCTACCAACTGAGCTATCTCGGCATCGTTTCCATTCAAACGACGGTACCAATTTTAGCGGCTTATCGAACGACTGTCAAGCATTTATGAAAAATCATGTGATCGATTCAAACAATTGAAATCGAGGCGAATTATCAAAATATTCCTCCAATTGCCCGCCAACAAGCTTCCAAATGAGCGGCAATTTCTTTCCCGTCTTTTTTGGAAATTTTCTTTATTCGATCTTCCATTAATTCAATCCCGCCGATTTCAAATAACCGATTCCCAATCTCACGCGCCTGAATATTCCGGCAATTCTGATCAAATATGCCACCCGGCCTTTCAGAAAGGAAATCTTCTTTTTGACCGATTTGAATCAGTGTTTCGGTTAACCTTTCAACTTCGGCTTTATATCGAGAAGGGTAAGCTTTATGAAAAATACTCATTTTTTCCTTTCTTTCTGATTTTCTATAAAAAAATCCAGAACAAATTGATGAAACCTTTTAAAACTTTTGAAAACTTTCACACCCATTTCGAGAATTTTCCCCATGGTAAAATTGCTGTATAAATAATCTTATCAGATTTACTCGGATCTTGATAATGTTAAAGGAAGAGGAAGCAAATGGATCGGAAAAAAGTAATTATCGCCGAAAAAGCACCGAAAGCGATCGGACCCTATTCGGCAGCAATCTCCTACGGAAATTTCATTTTTACATCGGGTCAACTCGGTTTGATTCCGGAAAGCGGTGAACCGGCCGGTGAGGATATAAGAAGTCAGACCCGTCAGGCTTTAAAAAATGTTCAGTCGGTTCTGGAAGCAGCCGGAACAGACTTATCCCATGTATTAAAGACGACGGTATTCTTGCGGAATATGGATGATTTTGCCGCCATGAATGAGATTTATGCTGAATTTTTCACAGACGAATGCCCCGCCAGATCAGCCGTCCAAGTCGCAAAACTACCGAGAGGGCTCGCAGTCGAAATCGAAGTGATCGCTGCGATTTAAACCGATGCCGACTGTTTCGATTATCGTTCCGTGCCTGAATGAAGAAAAAAACATCACCCGTCTGCTCGATGCCTTGTATCGTCAGACTTATCCGATTTCAGAAACGGAAGTCATTATTTCCGACGGAAATTCTCAAGACCGGACACTGGATAAAATCCGGGAATGGCACGATGCCCATCCGGACTTAGCGCTTCAGATTGTATCCAACCCCAAGCGGATTATTCCCGCCGCCCTCAATTCCGCATTGGAGGCATCAAGCGGAACCTATATCATCCGTCTGGACGCTCATTCCATTCCGGCTCCGGACTATGTCGAACGTTGTGTTCGTTTATTAGTGGAAGGAAAAGCGGAGAATGTGGGAGGCCGCTGGGAAATACAGCCCGGAGCGGATACCTGGGTCGCCCGATCTATTGCCAACGCCGCTTCTTCTCCGCTTGGCGCGGGAGATGCCAAGTATCGTTTTTCCGAAACGGCGTCCTTTGTCGATACGGTACCCTACGGAGCTTATAAAAAAGAAACCCTTACAGCACTCGGGGGATATGATGAATCTCTGCCGATCAACGAAGATTATGATCTCAACGTTCGGATCCGTCGCAACGGCGGAAAGATTTGGTTTGATCCCGACATTCGCTGCATTTATTTTTCGCGGACCACTTTCCGCGGTTTAGCCAAACAATATTGGCGATACGGATATTGGAAACTCAGAATGCTGAAAAAAGATCCAAAAAGCCTCCGTTTACGCCAACTGATTCCGCCGCTCTTCGTTTTCAGTCTGTTGTTTTTTGCGATCGGCATTTTTTTTTCGCATGCCTTTTTGAATGTGTTATTATTGGAGCTAATCGTTTACATTGCCGTCTTGCTTTTTGCCGGAATTAGGACTGCTGGCAAAGAAAATGATCTGATACAACTCATAGGATTACCCATTGCTTTGGCAATTATGCATTTCAGCTGGGGGAGCGGATTTATCTGGAGTCTAATAAAACTGATTTTTAGGAGTGAACAAGAATCCGAAACTGGCTCTCATGAGTAGAAAGTTGTTCCCGCTTTCAAAAGAATTCGCACAGAACGGTAACATCAATCATAATTGAGCAAAACGTTTCCGACATGAAGAAAAATGGCTGAACAATTCTTTCGAAGTCCATTTCAATCCCGCCTGTCATCCAAGGAACGTAAAATTATCCTGTTCCTCGGCGATTTACTGGTCACAATATTGGCGCTGGTCATCTCTCTGGTCACATGGGCGAAAGGCGATGACTGGTTAGGGCTCTCTCCCGAATTTTTTGCCGAAAGACCGGAGAATTGGTTTTATTTTCTTCCGATCCTTTGGTTACTATTAATGGCGCCGATATATGATCTGCGCCGGGCAAGTTCGGTTCCGACCACATTAAATTTCATTCTGATCGCCAGTTTACTTGCCGGAACGCTCTACCTGACGATCTTCTTCGTCGCTCCGCCAAAAGCGCTACCCCGCCGCGGGGTCGCCTCTTTTCTCATCAGTTGTGCCGTTCTTTCCATCCTTTGGCGACTTTTTTATATCCGGAAATTTACCCTGCCCAAATATCTGATCAATACGTTGATCGTCGGCGCGGGAAAAGCCGGCTGTCGCATCGCGGAAATTATCAGGGGCATCAACCCGTCTCCGTTTTCGGTCGCCGGATTTATCGACGATGATCCCGAAAAAATCGGAAAGGAGTTCTTCGGCTATCCCGTGCTGGGGGATTCAAATTCATTTTATAAAATCGTGGAAGAACATCAGATCGGTCAGGTGATCATGGCGATCAGCAACCGAATGAATCCGGAATTATTTGATGCCTTGACAATGGCGGAAGAAAAAGGGTTGGTCGTCAAAACCATGCCCAATGTTTACGAAGAACTGCTCAAAAGGATACCGGTTTATCTGCTCGGAACCGACTGGATGGTGCGTGACTTCTATGACCAGGCACATGCCAGCATCTTTTTTGAAATCACCAAGCGTCTGATTGATATCTTCGGCGGATTCATCGGCACTGTTTTTTTTGCGATTCTCTTTCCGTTCATCTCTGTCGCCATTTTGATCGATTCCGGCAAGCCTGTTTTTTATTCTCAGGAAAGGCTCGGGCTGCGGGGCACACCGTTCAATATTCTGAAGTTTCGTACCATGGTTCAGGATGCCGAAGCGGACGGTATCCCGCGACCGGCTTCTTACGAGGATAACCGCATCACCCGGGTCGGTCACTTTCTGCGCAAAAGTCATCTGGACGAGATGCCGCAATTCCTAAACGTTTTAAGAGGTGACCTCAGCCTGGTGGGACCGCGCGCCGAACGAAAAGAAATCATCGAAGAACTGCAAAAAGAAATTCCTTTTTATCGGGGCAGACTGCTGGTTCGACCCGGCATCACCGGTTGGGCGCAGATTAATTACGGGTATGCCGCCGGAGCCGAACAAAATGCGATTAAACTGGAATATGATTTGTATTATATTAAAAATCGCAACCTGTTACTGGACTTTTCCATCCTTCTGCAGACTTTTAAGACGATTTTCGGTTTGAAAGGAAGATAATCTTTGGCATCCCGCTTTAAAGGCAGCATTCGCAACCGTTTTATTTTTCTGGCAGATCTGATTTTAATTGTTGTATGCGTATTCTGCAGTTACATCCTGCGCTTAGAGTTAGGTTACACCTTTTATAAATACTTGCCTTCCGCTTATTGGATGATCGGCGTTTCTCTGGTTATCAAGCCGACGGTGTATTACTTCTTCGGGCTGTATCGCAGGCTTTGGAATTACGCCAGCATGAATGAGATGAAACTGATTCTGATTGCGGTCACCTGTGCATCGGCGGTTGTTTCGGCGGTCATGGTGATCCTGGCGACAGCCAACGTCTTCTTCGGATTCCCGCGATTGGTTCTGATCATCGACTGGATCCTCTCCATGATCGCAGTCGGCGGCGTCCGTTTTTCGGTCAGAATCATGTATGATTTGGACCGGAAGAATTCGATTAAATCCAGAGAAAAAATGAAGCGCGCACTGATTATCGGAGCGGGAGATGCGGGCGCATTGGTCCTGAAAGAAATACAAAAGAACCCGCAGTTAAACGTTCACCCGGTCGGCTTTATCGACGATGATCCCAAAAAAATGAATCAATCCATCTATGGTGTCAAAGTCATCGGAACCGTCAACGACATTCGGAAAATCATCGACCGGTACGCCATCACTGATGTTTTCTTTGCGATTCCCAGCGCCCCCGGCCGTGTCGTGCGGGTGGTTTCCGACAGCTGCCGTGAAAAAGAGGTAAATTTCCGCACTATGCCGGGAATTTACGAGCTTTTGGGTGGCAAGATTTCCATTTCAAAATTGAGAGAAGTCGAAATTACCGACCTTTTGCGTCGGGATCCGGTTAAGCTGGACGCCCAAAATATCGGTTCGATTCTGACCGACAAAATAGTCCTGGTAAGCGGAGCGGGCGGTTCGATCGGTCGGGAACTTTGCAATCAAATCGCGCGCTGGAATCCGGCCCGCATTATCCTGTTGGGGCACGGTGAAAACAGCATTTTCGAAACCCTTCTGGATTTACACGAAAATTATCCGGCTTTATCGCTCAAACCGCAGATCGCGGATATTCGCGATCAAGATCGTTTGCGAGAGATCTTTAAAGAATTTCACCCCGACATTGTGTTCCATGCCGCGGCTCACAAACATGTCCCGTTGATGGAATTTAATGGTCCCGATGCGATAACCAACAACGTTCTCGGCACTTGGAACATGGCGCATATCGCCAACGAAAACGGCGTAGAACGCTTCGTAATGATCTCCACCGATAAAGCTGTCAGGCCGGTGAACATCATGGGCGCCACCAAACGGATCGCCGAAAACATCGTATTGAACGAATCGGCCAAAAGCGCTGCCGAATTTACCGTCGTCCGCTTTGGAAATGTGTTGGGCAGCCGCGGGAGTGTGGTCCCCATCTTCCAAGAACAGATCAAAAAAGGCGGACCGGTGACGATCACCCATCCCGAAATGAAGCGCTACTTTATGACCATTCCGGAAGCGGTATATCTCGTTTTGGAAGCCGCCGGTCTCGCCACCAAAGAAGAAACCTTCGTCTTGAATATGGGGAAACAAGTCCGGATACTGGAGCTTGCCGAAGATTTGATCCGCCTTTCCGGGTTGGAACCGGGGAAAGACATCGAAATTAAATTCACCGGCATCCGTACCGGTGAAAAATTGAGCGAAGATCTTTGGAACGAAGGGCAGATTTTGGAACCGACGCTTCACCCGGATATTTTCAAATTGGAACGCGATGATCTGATGGATGATGAGACTCTCTCCAATGTCGTGCGTCGTCTGTTGGAACTGGCAAAAGAAGGCGACGATTCCGCAATTCGCAAATATCTGAACGAAGTGATCCCCGATGCAAATATCAGTGAAAGAGCAATATCAGATATTTTCACTTTTTAGATCCGTTCATCCGCTTTGTTCGGTACAATAACTGACAAAATGGCACAGATTTCGGCTTCCCAATGGAAATTAACGATTGAAGCACAAAAAGACGCCTCGCTGCTCCAGACCGCGGAATGGGGATCGGTCAAAGCGGCATTCGGTTGGTCGCCCGCCTATGTGATGAACGAAGCGGGCGGGGCGATGATCCTCTTTCGGAACTTACCGCGAGTAGCACTGGGCGCTACAATGGCTTACATCCCGAGAGGCCCGGTCATTTTTCACAATGAGCCGCAAAAGATCAACGACTTGTGGGAAGAAATCCATCGCTTATGCCGGGCGAGACATGCCGTTTTTTTGCGTGTCGAACCGGATTTCTGGCAGAATACCGCGGAAGCCGAATTCCTGCGGAATTCGATGCAGGGGTTTGAAAATGCCTTTTCCACCGTTCAACCGCCGCGGACAATCATCGTCCCTTTAACCGGCAGCGAAGAGGACCGGCTTGCCCGCATGAATCAGAAAACCCGCTACAACATCCGTTTGGCCCAAAAGAAAGACCTCGTGATTCGAGAGGAAAACAATGTTTCCGCGTTTATGGAGCTGATGGCGAAAACGGGGGAAAGAGATCACTTTCATGTTCATTCCGCCGAGTATTACCAACATTGCTATAACGTTTTCAAAGAAAGCGGTAAAGCATGGAATTTGGTGGCCTATTATCACGACAAACCATTGGGTGTCCTTATGCTTTTCATCCACGGAAACCGCGGTTATTACCTCTACGGCGCTTCATCTGACGAAGAACGGAATCGAATGCCCAATCACCTTCTTCAGTGGACAGCCATGAACATCTGTGCAGCGAACGGTTGCACGGAATATGATTTGTGGGGAGTTCCGGACGAGGAACCCGAAACGCTCGAAGCCCAATTCCAAGAAAGATCCGACGGATTATGGAGCGTTTATCGTTTTAAACGCGGTTTCGGCGGTGAAATCAGGCGCACTATGGGGTCGTTCGATTTCCCGTATCACCCGTTATTCTATCGTCTGGCGGCAACTTTTTATCGGCGAAAGAAAGCACAACAAGCATCCGGAGGACCGCAAAATTGAACTCCGTCACACTCTCAACTCCACCCGATCATTGGAACGAGGAAATCGCTTCTCTGCCCGGTGCATCGATATTGCAGACAAGCCAATGGGCGGAAATTAAAGCCGGCGGCGGTTGGACGCCGCTCTTCCAAAAATGGACGGCAACGGACGGAGAATTACGTGCTGCCGCATTAATCCTGCGAAAAAAGATCTTCCTTCAATATGAATTCTGGTACATTCCGCGCGGACCGTTACTGGATTGGGAAGACTCCGAATTAAGAACACAGGTGTTGGACGATCTCCAATCCCTGGCAAAAAAGGTTCATGCTATTTTTATCAAGATGGATCCGGACGTCCCGACCGGATTCGGAATTCCGGGCAGTGATTCCTATCGGGAACAAATGGCCGGACAGTTGCTCCTGTCCGAGTATCAGAAGCGCGGTTGGGTCCGCTCGCCCCAACAGATTCAGTTTGCGAACAGTGTCTGGATCGATCTTTCGCCGAGCGAAGAGGATCTGCTCATGAATATGAAACAGCGGACCCGTTATAAAGTCCGCCTGGCTGAAAAAAAGGGCGTCACCGTCCGCCACGGCAATCCCGCCGATTTCGAAGCTCTTTACGCCATGTACGCTGAAACTTCCGAGCGGGATCGGTTCATCATCCGCGAAAAAGCCTACTATCTGAATGTCTGGAACCGTTTCTATGCCGCGGAAATGTTGACCCCGTTAATCGCCGAAGTTGAAGGGCAAGCGGTCGCCGCATTGATGTTATTTACCTATGCGCAACGTTCTTGGTACATTTACGGGATGTCCACCGACCTCCACCGCGAAAAAATGCCCAATTATCTGCTGCAATGGGAAGCGATCAAAACCGCTAAGCAAGCCGGCTCCCGGATCTATGATCTGTGGGGCGCGCCGGATATTTATGACGAATCGGACCGGATGTGGGGCGTTTATCAGTTCAAACAGGGCTTTGGCGGCTTTGAAGTCAACACACCCGGCGCCTGGGATCTGCCGCTGCACAAAACCGGTTATCAACTCTTTGTCCGCACATTGCCGAAATTCCTTTCCTATTTAAAAAGTAAAAAGTAACGGAATCGGATCGATCTCGACCTTCTTCTCCTCTTTCCCCACAACCGGTTATCGGCAAATCAGCCTGCGGAACCGCACAAACTCCCGCGTGATATAATCACGAACATGAATTTGCTTGGCAAAATCAACCTGAATCTCGACATTTCAGCCGGCGTCGGCACCGCTTTTTTGCTCGCATTGGGTGGCGCCGTCCTCTCATTCATCCTCGGTGTGCGTTTAATTCGAAAAGGCAGCCGTCTGGTCTATTTCAAAAAGCGGCAGGCCATGGTTTCAAGAGGGTGGAGATTCATCCTGATATCGATTCTGTTATTAATAGCCGCCTATCTATTAAATAACTTTGCGAAACCGGCGATTTACAGCATCTTTCCGCCGTCCCCGACAATTACCAACACATCCACCATCACCCTTTCTCCGACGATATCCGAAACCCCCACCATATCCTTAACGCCGACGCTCACCGAAACGCCGTCCATCACCAACACCCCTGCGCTGCCCGATTTTATCCGCACGCAAGCCACCAGTATGATCGACCCCGGCACCGCGCTGGTTTTCAGCCCCATCCAATTTACGCGGGAACTGGGGGAGGACGGCCTGCCCGTCGAAACCCGGGATGTCTTCGAAAATCCGATCAAACAGATCATCGCCTTTTACAGCTATGATCAAATGGTTTTGGGCACGCAGGTGTCTTTCGTCTGGTATCGGGTTGACGATTGGGAAATCGTCTGCAGCTCCACGCAGGTTTGGGAAATCAGCACCGGCGGCTACAACGCCGTCACCTGTGCACCTTCCGATCCGGAGATCTGGCTCCCGGGAGAGTACGAACTGCAGATTTTTGTCGGTGACCGCTGGTTTGACAGCGCCCGATTTGAAGTAAAAGGTATGCCGCTGACCCAAACACCGACCATTTCCCCGACTTTCACCCGCACTAGCACACCCACTCGCACGGCCACTTCGACCGCCACCGCCACCCGTACCCCAACGATCACTCGCACCCCAACCATCACCCGGACTCCCACCATCACTTGGACGCCGTCGCGGACGTTATCGCCCACCGTCACGCGGACACCCACCGCAACCGCCAGCTTGACGCCCACCCGAACCAAGACCCCGACCATAACCGCGACCTTCACCCGCACGGTCTCACCCACGCCCCGCCCAACGGATACCCGGCGACCGACGCCGACCAATACAGTGACCGCCACGCCTTGGCCCACAAAAACTCAAAGACCCACCGATACCTTACGACCGACATTAACGAAGGAATCTTTCTCTCATGATTAAAGCCGATTTCCATTTGCACACCGAGTATTCTCCCGATTCGATCGCGAAATTGGAAGATCTGTATCAAAAAGCTCAAAAAATCGGCTTGGGAAAACTAATCATCACCGATCACAACACGATTGCGGGAGCGGTCAAAATTCAGCGAAAATATCCCGATTTTGTGGTCATCGGCGAGGAAATTCTGACCACCTCCGGAGAAATTCTCGCCTATTTTGTCCAAGAAGAAATTCCGGAAGGGCTCGAACCCATTGAAGCGCTCAAGCGACTCAAAGATCAGGGAGCGTTTATCTCTCTGGCACACCCTTATGCATTCAAGCGCAACGGCTGGCAGCCGGAGGAAATGATCGCCCTCCTCCCATGGATTGACGCCATAGAGACCCGAAACGGCCGCAACCCCAAGCATTTAAATCTGCCAGCCATCCAATTTGCCGAAGAACACGGATTGCCCGGTACCGCCGGCTCAGACAGTCACTCCCTGCGTGAATTCGGAAAGATCGGGCTGGAACTGCCGGATTTTTCTGACGCGGAAAGCCTGCGCAAAGCGATTCGGAATGCCGTCCCCTTCGGAGAGGAAGCACCGGCTTACGTCCATTTGTATTCCCGCTATGCGGTCCTGAATAAAAAACTCCGCAAGAAAGCAGAATCCGGAAACGCTTAATACCGGTGTTTTCATTCACATATTCCGTTTTTATTGAAAATAAGGTATAATTAGTATACATTTATTCTTTATTATTTTGTTAAGGGAACTTATGAGAAATTTGGTTTATCCTTACCTATTACGATTCATAAATTCATAAAATTTGATTGATTAAGAATAACTTTCAATCGAAAAATGATCGGGGTATTTATGAGCGATCGTTGGTATGTTTTACAAACGAAACCCAATAAAGAAAAAATAGTACTTAATCAATTAATGAACCAACAAATTCAATGCTATTTCCCGCAAATCCGGGTAAAACCGTCGAATCCCAGAGGGAGAAAATTTCTTCCCTATTTTCCGGGATATATTTTTTTGGCGGGCCAACCGGATATTCTGAGCATCTCTACCCGGTGGTTATCCGGAGCAAAGGGGTTGGTACACGTCGGCGGAGAAATCGCTTGGATATCCGATTTAATCCTGGAAAAAATCCGGCAAAACGTCGACGCCTGGAATCTTTCTATGGAAAATAAACCCACGCCGTATAAAAAAGGGGATATTGTAGAGATCATTGAGGGTCCATTTGCCAAATATTCAGCCATATTCGACACGGAAATTTCCGGGACGGAGCGGGCGAAGGTATTGTTGCAATTGATGGGGGATCAAAACATTCGGATCGAATTACCAATAAATTTTATCAAATACGATAAAAATCATTAAATGAATAAGTTGTCGAGAAAAAATAGATTATAATAATAGCACTTTGTTGTTTTTAGGTTTAACTCAATTAAGAAGGGTAAAAATATTTGGCATTATGGGATGTGTCAAAGGGCGGATGCTGTGAATTTATCGAATTTTAAGTCTTTAGTAATAATATAATTAATAATAATGATGATGAAAAATTTATGTCCTTATCTCGGCTCAGATTTTGATGAACATACCGCTTTATCGTATCCGTCGCAGCAAAACCGCTGCTACCACACGAAACCGCCGGCTATTCCCAACCAGGATCACCAATTAAATTTCTGCTTAAACAATGATAATCATCTTCATTGTCCGATCTTTGCCACGCAAAATGAGTCACCGATGCCAGCAAATATTCAAATGAAAATTTCCGACAAAAAAGGCCGAAGTCCGAAAAAAGGGGTAATCATTTCCATGGGATTCATCGCAATTCTGGGGATATTTTTTTGGATGCATTTGAATCAGTCCGGTCGGGCAATGACCACCCTGGAGACGCAAACCCAAGCGGTTCTGTTAGCAAAGTTGACTTATCAACCAACCCCTACCCGAACAGCCACGCTAACCTTCACCCCGCTCCCGACGAAAACCGCCAGTGCCACATCAACAATGACTATGACAAATACGCCACTCGTTTCGCTGACACCCACCATCACAGCCAGTATGACCAGAAAGCCGACCGCCACCCGGACCAATACGCCGCTTCCCAAAACACTTACCCCGACCTTGATTCAACCCCATCTGATTGAAACAGTAATCGGGCAAAAGAATCAATTTGTCGTTCATCTGGTACGGAAAGGCGAGAATTTCGATTTTTTGGCTACCAATTATAAGACATCGATCGAGGCCATTCGAAAAGCGAATTTCCCGGCGATTGAAGGCTTGATGGCAAATTCCGTGATCATCATTCCTCTCAATCAAAAAGATCCGACAAAAATCCCCACCTTGTCCGCTCATTTTGTTCAGCAAAACGGCAAAACAATCGCCCAAATTGCGAAAGATTTCGGCATTGATCCCAAAAAAATCAGTGAACTCAACGATCTGCCGGAAGATTATGCGTGCCATATCGGGGAATGGATCCTGATTCCGCAACCAATTCCGACTCCTTAAGAATTATGACAGAACTGCTATTTGTTTGCACCTCAAATAAATTTCGATCGCCGCTCGCAGCGGCGTATTTCCTGAAAAAACTCAAAGAAAATTCGTCTTTCATCAAGGATCCGGAAGACGACTGGCTTGTTTCAAGTGCCGGCACTTGGACGGAAGAAGGCCAACCGGTTGCCCCTTATCTTTTGGAAAGAGCCTATGAAATGGGTTTAGATCTTTCCGCCCACCGCACCCGGGAAGTGACCGCTGAAATGCTGTCTGCAGCAGATTTAATCTTCGTGATGGAAAAAAATCATCGCGAAATGTTGGAAATCGAGTTTCCGGAAAGCGCGAAAAGGATTTTCCTGTTGGGCGAGCTTTCCAATCCGCAGTTTCCGGAGATTCCGGATCCGGCATTTTTGAATCTCAAAGATAGCGAAGGGGTCATTCGGACCATTACCTCGGATATTGATCATAACTTTCTAAAAATAATCCATATGGCGGAAGAACGACCCTTTCACCACGCGGACTCAAAAATCATCCAATTAGAAAATTAAATGAATGAATTCATTTTTTAAAACTCTGACAGAAAAATTGCAAAGGAAGCCATAAATCACTATGGAAAATTATCAAGAATCAACTGACGGAACAATCGATCTTCGTGAATATCTCAATCTCCTGCTCCATTGGCTGTGGCTGATCATCTTAATCACCCTGCTTTCCGGCGCAGCGGGGTATTTTGTTTCCGAACAGATGACGCCTTATTATCGCTCGACCGTAACGATCATGGTAGATGCCGCCCCCGCCACAAAGATGACGGATTATTCCTCTTTACAGATGTCTCAAAAACTGACTGGCACTTATTCAGAAATCATGACACAAGATAACATCTTAATGCAGGTGATCGATCAATTAAACCTGGATATGACCATCGAAGAACTCAAAAAAAGAATTTCAGTCACAACACTGACAGACACTCAACTAATTGAAATATCGGTCGAGACGCCCGACCCGCTGCTTTCTGCCAATATTGCCAACACGATTGCTGAGCTTTCGATCGATAAAATCGAAAGCCTGCAGTCCGCCCGTTTTGCCGAATCCAAGGAATCGCTGCAAGCCCAGATGAGCGAAACCGAAAAGCAAATTCAACTTTACGAACAGCAGGCTGATGCGGCAGCCTCAGACGCCGAAAAGCAACGCCTGACCCAAAAAATAAACAATTACCAGCAAATTTATGCCAATCTACTGCAATCTTTTGAATCCATCCGGCTTGCAGAAATTCAAGCCGTCTCCACCATTTCAGTGATTGAACCGGCTGTCCCGCAACCGAAACCGGTCAAACCGAAGGTGCTTCAAAACACAATTATTGCGGCTTTGGTAGGTTGCGTGGTAACAGTCGGGATTCTGTTCTTAATTGAAGCATTGAATGACACGATTAAAAATCCCGAAGAAATCAGCCAGAAATATGATTTACCAATCCTGGGAGTGATCAACCGCACCGACCTCAAGGAAGACAAACTGATCACCATCTCGCATCCCCGTTCCCCAACTGCGGAGGCGTATCGAGCGTTACGGACGAATATCAATTTCAGCGGTGTCGATAAACCATTGAAAACGATTCTGGTGACCAGTCCGGAGCCCGGAGAAGGAAAATCCACCACCATATGTAATTTGGCAACCGTCATGGCGCAATCCGGCAAAAGAGTTACGGTCGTCGATTGCGATTTACGCCATCCGATGATTCATAATTATTTCAATCTGCCCAATCGTCAGGGGTTGAGTGATCTCTTTATCCAGCCATCGCTTCGCTGGGAAAACGTCCGGCAAATCATTGACGGGTATACTTTCTCGGTTGTCACCAGCGGGCTATTACCGCCTAACCCGGCGGAACTGCTCGGATCCAACCGCATGCAGAATATTTTATCGGAGATGGCTGCGAATTCCGATCTGGTTATCTTAGATACGCCGCCGGTATTGGCGGTAACGGATGCTTGCGTTCTGGCTCCATACGTGGACGGAGTACTGGTAGTCGTCATGCCGGGTAGCACCACCCATGCTGCGCTGGAACTAGCTTTGGAACAACTCAACCAGGTCAACGCCAAAGTGTTGGGGATCGTGGTCAACGGAGTCAATTACCGCGGGGCGTATTACAGCTATCACTATCAGAAATACGGCACCTATCAAAAATATTACGGAGAGAAACCTTCGAAAGAGACGGTATAAAATCTTTCAAATCTCCGAATAGTCATCGTCACTTTTTCGAATTATTAACATAGTTCGAGATATGGATATTTCTTGAGGGTAGCAACCACTGTTTTCAGCATGGTGTAGAAATGTATCATAAAAAATAAATTACAAAAGCCATCAAATGAAGATATAATATCAGAATAGTTTATATATGAATCGCATTCATTAGGAAATAAAAATCCTCTTTGAGGAAAACAGAGAATTCTTGTTTCTCGAAGCGTGAATCGGACCTTTACGATGCGGAAACCAAACATTCTCAGTAACAATCGGGGAAGATAAATCAATGATCTTGGTTTTCGAGGGTTGACTGAAGAAACAAAGAAGATGATGGATATGGGATAGTGAGATCAATTCGAAAATGATTCGAATATTAATATTTGGAATATCAAGGAGAAAACTATGAAAAAGAATTCCATATTTTTTGTATCGGCAATATTTGCCTTGTTTCTATGTTTCAGCATCCTATTGCTGCCTGCCGCAGCCTATCAAGCGGATTGTGATCAAACCGGAACCATGACCATTCTGTTCTTAGGTTCCGCATATTCAACCGGCAACCCCCCCTTCGGCGCCGAAGCGATCTATGTCGTGAAGGCGGATTTTGACAAAGCGGTCGTAAACCTCTCCACCCTTTCCCGTGATCTGGCGGTGGATGCGAAAATATTAGAAGACCCCGCCATCACTTCCGCACCATTGGTAGAGATCTTTAACGCTGCCTATCAGAAAGCAAGCGGCAGCAATACCGAGAAGCGCGCATATGCTTCCAAGATCCTCAATGAGGTAGTGAATTCGCAGTTAGGAATCAAGACGGATCATTATCTCACGTTGGATTGGGATCAGGTCACCGGGATGGTGGATACCATCGGCGGCGTGGAAATCAATATTCCGAGTGGGTTTACTTCCGATCGAAATGTTCAATTCAATGCCGGCGTCCAAAAGTTAAACGGCACTTTAGCTGCCGAATTTGTCCGGACCTATGAACCCGGGGGAGAAAGCGCCAGATATCAACGGCAAAAGTTATTTATTCAAGCCCTACAGAAACAAATCCTCAGTAATAAGGATCTGGTTTCCCAACTACCCACCCTTTTGAACCAGTTTCGAGCAGCCATCGTCACAGATCTGACGGATGATCAACTGAGCAGTCTAATCTGTTTGGTAAGTTCCTTGCCGCAGGGATCCATTATCTTCTAAAGAATGTATGCCGGAAACACATCAAAACCGACAAATGCATCCTTTGAAAGATGCATTTGTCGGTTATTGAACTTAATTGTTATTTGAGTATTATTTTAGACATTTTCTTACAAAAAGAATATAAATTCTGCTTTTTTGTGTATACTAAAAAATACAGAAAAGAAGAAAATCATCAAACCGATCATCGACTATCCCTCGAACTGAAATCTTTCATAAACAATAAAGGGATTTCAATCGAATAAAAAGTGATTATCGATTTTATAAATAAAGCTTCTTATTGAAAGTTAACTTTTACGTTATGTAATTAATATATATTAATAATCTTTATTATATATTTTATTGATATTAAAAAAATAACGATTATAAAATTAGGAGAGAATAGATGGCTTTCAATGATATCGGAATCGATTCAAATTTCATCCAAACAGATATCTTTAATAAATGTGGTATCCAAATTTTTGATCAAGCCGATATATTGAAAGCAGCAAACGATAAAAAAAAATATGATCAAATAAAAAGAATCATTGATATTATTCTAGCAATATTTGCAATTGTTCTTTTTTCTCCGCTCTTTCTGCTCATATCGATCATGATTTTGATTGATGATCCCAATGGCAGTCCGATTTATGTGTCTTACCGTTGTGGGAAAAACGGGAAACTGTTTAAATTTTACAAATTCCGCACTATGGTTAAAAACGCAGATCAATATGTTGAACAATTATTGAAATTTAATGAAGTAGATGGTCCTGTTTTTAAAATTAAAAACGATCCCCGTCTCACTAAATTCGGCAAAATTCTGAGAAAATATTCACTCGATGAGTTACCGCAGTTTTTTAATGTATTAATCGGGGACATGAGTATTGTGGGGCCTCGCCCCCCAATAGAACGTGAAGTAAAGCAATATTCGGATTACCAAAAAATGCGATTATTAATCAAACCGGGAATAACTTGCTATTGGCAAATTCAACCCCAAAGAAACAATGCCAGTTTTGACCAATGGGTTTATCTGGATTTAAAATATATATTGGATCGTAATTTGAAATTGGATATATACATAATTCTAAAGACTTTTTTCATTTTATTTAGAAAAGAAGGCGTATAAATATCAGGAATTTTATTAAACGAAGTTTATTGATCATTATTTTAAACAATGGCTTTTGAAATATTTTAGGAGAACATTAGAGTAAATAATATTATCAAGTTTGTTAAATATAATGTTTATCATATTTTCAACTATATTATTCCCATAATAAAAAATTAAAGCGATCTTAATCGATACATGGAACTGGGAAACAAATCGGAGGTATTGAAAATATCGTCAATTTTGAAATGTCAAACAGTGGTATATTGACGCTAAGATTTGAATGACACAAAAAGTGAATTTGAACGAGCTGAAGGATGCGATTAATGCTATTCAGGATGCACGAAACCGCGATGGTATGATATACAACTGCAATGGGAAGTCATGTAGGCTGTGATTTTTCCAAGGGCGTTTCAGAGGAGCTCGGCAAAAATAATTGCTTTGAGCGTCTGTGGGACTACACAGCTGTTGTAATAACTATTGCCACAATGTACTGATGATAAGTATGCAATATGGGTGTGTTTCAATAACGGTATAAACTAAAGATGGCTTCGATTGCGGACATATTATACGCATTAAAAAAAGGAGTAGATAGACTGTCAGAAGATTCCTTTGCTAAGATGATCGCATTTCCAAAATCAGACAGGAACCCCACCCATGGACTTTGACAAAACCGAAAAACAGTTTTAGCGCTGCCGAAAAACAAATTAGCATGGAAAACCAGTAATTCCATTTTTCGAGTCTGTCACCGAAACACATCGTCAGCATTTGTTGACTCAATGTCGTTGTCTAGGATCCGCTTTTCCTTGTGCCATTTTTCTTTTTCCATTTGTTGATTTTGTTTCATATTTTATGCCAACTTCAGGTTTACACAGTTTACAGGACAGACTCGATCCCGCATATTCTGGAACGTATGTGACAGTGAAATGGAGACAGTTTAAAGTAAAACAATATACAACGGAAGCTGAAGACTGGAAAGTGATTGAAAATTATCACGAACCAGTTGTTACCAAAAAAGATTACGAAGTCGTTCAGGCTATACTTGAAAAGAATAACCATAAAAATACATATGGAGAAGAAAATCCTTCCTATGGGCTATTCTATTGTACTTGCTGCAGGCTGAGTCTTAGATATGAAGAAGCAAATGCCAGGAAAGGGTTGAACACAGCAGAGTATTGTTGTTATACACACAGGAAAAACACTACAAAAATATCCAGATAATGAAGAAATGACAAAAAGGCTGGAGATAACCGAAGGACAAGCGAAAATGCTATATCTATATAATGAAGGCGCGTATCTAGACAGTAAGCATTTTTCTGGAGCAAAATTCCATCCAAGACGTGATACAGGAAAAATAGCAGAGGCAGAAAAGAATATCGAGCTCATAACAATGCAATTGGCAATACAAGATTAAAACCGTAATACTCATTATGAGAGATATAGATATGGAAATAGCCAATGAGGGATACAAAGATCAAACCAGACCATATAATGATGCAATTCATTAATATCAAGACGAAATGAATGTCGCAATGTTGGAGATAAACCATCTCTAAGCCATTTGCGAGAAGCGAAAGAAATTTATCTCTACTTTACCTGATAATAAATATTCTGAATTTAATGATGAACTCGTAAGAGCGCTGGTGATAGGATTAAGTTAGTAGATAGCAATAATATCACCATCTTTTTTAAGTTTAGGAATAAGATGAAAGAGTTGCTTGGTGTTGAAATATGAGCAATCTCAATCAGCAGAGTCGTCTGATAAAGCCCAATATAAACGAGCTTTGTTGGTTTTCGTTGAAGTGCCGAGTGTGGCACTGATTATAAGAATAGGTTGAATGTAATTTGTAATGAGTTCAGCAGAAGGCTGTGCTGAACATAAAGCTATAGAGAAATGTTAAGAGGACAACATTAAAGGTATTATCTTAGCAAGCGATGGTACAGTTATTTAAGGTACACTTTTTGGTACTTTAGCCGCCGGAGGCAGTTGTAATAATTGCTCAATTATAAGAGTTGAGCAATTATCCTAGGTGATCCTGCAAAGATCGGGAACGCTGGAAAAGCCATAATGGGACAGCCCAAATGAAAATATTGAGCAATGCTGTCCACCTTTTCTTCGAAAAGAGATAATAAAAGATGTCAAAAACGGTAAGAAAAATATCCATACCCTACATTAGAAACCAAAAAATAACTTAATTCATCGGGACAGAAGGTATTAACAGTATATGCATTGATGGTTCAAAAGGTAATAAATCTTACAAAAATGGATAGAATTAAGGGACATATACAGCAGAACCACCTCCCTCGGAACGAACATAAAAAAAGATTTTCCGGATAAAGACGAGAATACACTGGTTGGAGCGTTTAAAAAAGTAACTCGGTTTGTAGCGATGACAGGTTACTACATCTTCTACAGTTTTTAACTTGGTTTATTGAGAGCACCCTTTGGCTCTTTAATAAAATAACCTGTCTTATTTGGAGAGCAACTTTCAGCTTCTTATGAAAAGTAACTCGGATTGTCGGAAGTACATGGTGAGAAGATTTAAGGACGCCTACACGGACGAGTGGAAGAGACAGCTGGTGGTGAGTGTGGATATATAAGAAAATGCTGTTATTTCTTGTAATGATCTCTGCCGCATTAGCGGCTTTTACATATATAGTTCTGAGCGTGATTGCAGACGCAGAAGATATTATCCAAGAATTGAACTGAAAAGGAGTAAAACACAATGAAAAGCATCATGGTCACTGGCGGCTGCGGAATGATCGGATCCAATTTGGTAAAGCGCCTTGTAAAAGAGGGTTGGGATGTCTACGTAGCAGATAATTTCTGGCGCGGCAAGCTGGAATATCTGAACGATGAAGACGGACATCCAGTCATCGATCTTGCCACCCACTTCTTTAAGCGTGATCTGGCAATTTATGAGGATGCGGAGTCTGTAATCGGGTTTACCGATTACATCGTACATCTCGCGGATATCGTCGCCGGTATTGACTATGTCTTTGCTAATCAGGGTGATTTGTTCCGTGTGAACAACTTGATTAACTCTAACCTATTCGCCGCTGTGCGCAAAGCCGGCAAGGAAAAGGTTAGAGGGCTTATTTATGTTGGCACAGTCTGTTCTTTCCCGCTGACGCTTCAAAACACCTATAATCCCGAGCCCCTCCACGAGGAAGAACTGTTTCCAGCTATGCCCGAGTCTGCTTATGGTTGGAGCAAGCTGATGGGTCAGCTGGAGATTGGTTATTTGGAGAAGGAAACCGGCATCCCGTGTTGTACACTGATGTTCCATAATGTGTATGGCACTCCCACCGACTTCGGCGCACGCAGCCAGGTTATCCCCGCTCTGATCCGCAAGGCGGTCAATTATCCGGGAGAGCCCTTCGTTGTATGGGGATCCGGCAACCAGGGACGCGCTTTCATCCATGTTAACGACATCGTGAACGCTCTGGTGCTTGCCCTCGACAAGGGCTGGGGTCATGGTTGGATTCAGATTGGGCCTGACCACTCCACTACGATCAGAGAAATTGCCTATAAGGTTGCGGAAATTAGCGGCAAGGGCCTTGAGCCTCAGTTCGATACGAGCAAGCCTGAAGGCGATAGTGCCCGCTATGCGGACTACAGCAAGGCTAAGAAGATTATCGGCTGGGAACCATCTGTGGGTCTCGAAGAGGGGCTGCGCGATTGCTATGCGTGGATTGAGAAGCAGATCAAAAAAGATAAAACCGTATAACGGGGGTTGTTGGAAGTGGAGCGGGATATGGCATACCAGCGTAAGAGAGACTTTGAAGTATGTGGCATAGGGTTCTGCGCCACAACGATGGATCAGTTGATAGAGGAGATATTTTCACTCCCCACGGAACCCGTTAGTGCCACAGTTGATCTTGTTGGTGTGCCTGGCATCATATCTGCCAAGGAGAATCCGAAGGTCGCTGAAACATATGCGGCTTCTACCATGGCGATCATTGATGGCATGCCTATTGTGAAAATTGGCCGGAAGAAAGGCTTCAAGTGTAACCGCTGCTCCGGTACTGATATTATGCCCCACATCTTCGAGGAGAGTGTCAAGAGATGCAAAACTCACTACTTCTATGGCGGCAAGGACGATGAGGTGCTGAAGAGGATCCGTGAAAATCTTGAGAAGGATTATCCGGGAATCCAGATTGTGGGTATGTACAGTCCCCCATTTCGGCCGCTGACGGAGGAAGAGGATAAAAAGGTATGTGATGAGATAAATGGGTTGAAGCCTGACTTCCTCTGGGTGGGTATCGGTGCTCCCAAGCAGGAAATGTGGATGAAGGAGCATGAGGAGAAAATTCATGGCACCGTCATGCTTGGTGTTGGTGCAGGCTTCAACTTCATTGCGGGGACACTGGATAAGGCGCCTGAGTGGATGGAAGAGGCAAGCCTAGAGTGGCTGTTCAGGCTGACGAAGGAACCTAAGCGGCTCTGGAAGCGATATATCCTTGGAGGCTTTAAGTGGATATATTACCGTGCCAGATGGGCGTTGGCAAAGAGGTAAAGATGTTTGAGTTTATTAACCTGATGAAGGCAATAGCATCTTGCCTCGTCGCAAATTCTCATTTTGATGGAATATGGCCAATCACAGCACTTGCTACAGGTGGATCTATCGGCAATTGCCTTTTCTTTTCTGCAAGTGGGTTTCTACTTGCGCATATAAAGCAATCCTTTTTCCCGTGGTATCTGAAGAAATTGATTCGCATATATCCAGCTGTGTGGATAACCACAACGCTATCGCTATTATGGAGGAACAACATTACAGCGGGGGTGCTGGCGTCAGAATATCTGCTCTTAAGGCATTACTGGTTCCTTCAGGCGCTGGTTGTTCTTTACATTCCATTCTATTTCATCATGAAGGGCAAACTGAGAGACCATTTACCTATTTCATTTGCTACTTTGCCTTTAAGGATATTCACACCTGGTCTATCGAAGATGGGACGAGATTCAAGTGGATATTCTATTTTAGTTTTTTTCTGATCGGGGGGGGATATAGACTTCACTACGATCAAGAGAAGAAAACACTTGGTGCGAAGAGCAGCTTGCTACTTCTAATAGTCTCTTTCATTGCTTTTTACGGCTTCAAGTTTGTACTTGATAGGAAGCCGACACTGATGCCATTACAGTTCATTGAACATGCGATTCTCATAGCGTTTGTTCTTGCAACGTTGATCACACTGACTGTAATTGAGCCAAAGCTGAAAATATTATCAACAAGAAGAGCATGGAAACCTGTTAAGTTCATGAGCGGGATAACGTTAGAAGTATTCTTGGTTATGGACTATGTGCTTAAATATTCTGAAGTGAAGAGTTTCCCTGTTTCATTGCTACTTGTGATAGTGAGAATTATTGGGACTGCTTGGTTGCTACATATTACATAGAAATATGTGAGCGATAGGCTGATGAAGCTCTTGATAAAAAATGGAATTAGAGAATGAACAAAATGGACAAACTCAGAGTACTGATGATAGGACCGGGGCGACAGGTTAAAGGCGGCATTACCACTGTCATAGATAACTATTATGCCCTTGGCCTTGATAAGCAGGTTGACCTCAAATACCTCCCTACGATGGAGGATGGCAGCAAGATCAAGAAACTGCTTGTGGCAGCGAAGGCTTATATAGCATTTGGCAGGCTTGTGAAGAGCTGTGATATTGTTCATGTCCACATGGCTGCACAGGCGAGCTTCAGCAGGAAAGCTATGTTCATTAAAAGGGCACATAAGGCCGGAAAGAAGATTATTATCCATCAGCATGCTGCTGACTTCAACAAGTTTTTTTTTGATGAATCGGATGATTTGAAGAGAGAGCGGATAAAGAGCATTTTCGCTATGGCTGATAAAGTCATAGTCCTCTCTGAAGAATGGGCGGATTTCTTTGGGAAGAATGTGTGTGACCCGTCGAAAATCCAGATCCTCTATAACAGTGTAGTCATGCCAGAGTATGTAAAAGAGAATTACAGCGATCACAATGTACTATTGCTGGGAAGGCTTGGAGAGAGAAAAGGTACCTATGATTTACTGAAGGCTATTCCTGGGGTGGCAGAAAAGATCCCTGATGTTGTTTTCTACCTCGGAGGTGACGGGGATATTAAGCGGTGTAAAAAGATTGTAGAAGAAGCCGGACTTCAGGAGTTCGTCGTATTTCTTGGTTGGGTTGGGAATGAGGAGAAGGAAAAGCAGCTGAGAAGTTGTAGCACATTTATTCTCCCTTCATACTATGAAGGTATGCCAATGTCTGTGCTTGAAGCTATGAGCTATGGGCTTGCCACAATCAGCACAAACGCTGGAGGCATTCCTCAGATCATTGATCAGGGTGTGGATGGCATCCGTGTGGAAGCTGGAGACGTTGAGGCTATTAAAGATGCTTTGATACGGGTACTTGAAAATGAAGATGAGAGAAAACGGCTTGGTAAGGCTGGCCGATTGAAGATAGAGCAGAAGTTTGACTTCAAAGTGAATGTGAGAAAGTTATTGGATATTTATCGAAAGGTAGAGGTATGATGAATCCTTTGGTAAGTATAATTGTTCCAACGTATAATGTCGAAAAGAATAAAGCAACCTTTTTCGAGTGTGTTTCAATAACTGTGTAAACTAAAGATGTCTTCGATTAGGGGCATATAATCCGTATAAAGACAGGGAGTAAATTGGCTGTCAGCTGCCTCCTTTTCTAAGATAATTGAAGTTTCACGACCAGACAGTAACCACATCCATGAATTCTGAGTTATTCGGTTCTCAGATTGGTCCGCACCAGAGCCCTATTACCCGAATCAACAAAATAAGTATACCAAAACCATGAATTTTGGTCTGTATTTCAAATTTCCATAGTCAAGAGAAAATGATAAAAAAAGTTAGCCCCTAAATAATAGTTTTTTATAAATAAAAACAAGAAAGGAACTTTCAATGACAAAAGATGTCAAGATAAGTACGACCATCGAAATCGAAGACTGCCAAAAGATAACAGCCAAATTTGTAATTCAATCGGACCATTTTGGGCAACGGATAATGGAAATCCAAAAGCAAATTGGCGAAATGATCAGCGAGGCGGTAATAGAAAGTTACGATAATCGGATTCGGAAGGAAGAAGCGAAGGGGCTCAAAGTACTGGGTCGAGAGACGCGGGTCGTAGAGATGGAATGAGGAGAAGTTACGGTCAAGCGGCGGGTATATCAACGAAAGGATGGGAGAAGGTGGAAACCGATAGACGAACTGTTGGGGTTAGAGAAATATCAGCGACGGGATGAGAAGGTCATGGAGCGGAATTGCGTGCTAGCGGCACAAACGACCTATCGGCGGACAGCGGAAATCAGCAGCTATCTGAACGAGAAAGCGATCAGCGCATCCACGATCGGGCGGGATGTCAAAAGGGTAGGGGGTAAAATTGCGGCGCAAGAGAAAGCCTATCGGGCAGAAGAAGGAGGAAAGATTTGCAGTGAAATCCTGAATTGTGAATCGGACGGGATATTGATTCCCTTGCAGAAAGAGAAAAAACACAAAGCAGAAATCCGGATGGCGATCGCCTATACCGGCAAGAAATGGATCTCGGGGAACCGTTATCGGCTGCAGAACAAGCTAAGCATCATGGCGATGGATGTCACTATCGAAAAGTGGTAGGAGATGATATGCGAGCGACTGTATTCGAAATATGATTTAGGGAGTGTCAGTCTGTTGGCAGTCGGTGGTGACGGCGGGAAATGGGTTGGTTCCAGTTTCGATCTGGTCGGAGTCAAACAGATCGAGCGCGTGTTGGATCCGTTTCACATCAACAAAGCTATCCGAGAAGCGTATGGGAAAGAAATCGATGTCCCTGACACTTTGAAGACCTTATATCGAGACGGGTTCGATGCGGTCGCAACAGAGCTGCAGAGGTTGAAAGATCAGGGATCGGCTTCTGCAAGAAAAGCCAAAAATTGCTGTTTTGAATATCTGAAAAACCATCAAGATGAAATCCTGCCGTTATCTGCCCGAGGATTGCCCTATGAGAACTTGGCCGGTCTCGGATGCATGGAGTCCAATGTCGGAAAACCCATTGCAATTCGCATGAAAACCCGAGGCTGTAGTTGGTCCCGATCCGGTGCCGAAGCAATGGTGGCCATCCTTTCCCATATCACCGAATTGTCTGATCCTACTTTCCGATATCAGGAAATCAGAGCAAAAGATCAGCGAAAAGGTCGTACTTCGCGAAGAAGGAAATCATAAGTTTCTGAATATTGCGGGCAGCATGCTTCTTTTCCCATTCTGAATGCCACGGTGTGAATCAAAAGAAAATGTTACTAAAAGTATCAATGGATCAAAAGAAAATGTTACCCAAACCCCGAAAAAATGTAGAGATGTAATGAACATCTCTACCGTGGTAAATTGGACATCAAACAGCGCTCGAGTTGCTCCCCGGCATGGCTCTATCCTCTGAAAGATACAGGAGAATTTTAACATGAGTGTGGGGATTGGCAAGAAAGCGAAAAACCCAAAGCAGATCAGAAAATCAGGATCATTCATACGAAGAAGAATCGTTCAAAAGGAGAACAAGCCTACGGATTTCAGCAATTAGGGTCACAGGGTCACTTGAAATGTACGTCGACATGATGGACAATTTATTTTTTATATCGATGAAAGGAGAACTGAGAGCCCTGCGATAAGGAGTACGAGCGATATCATATTTTGGAGAAAGGGTATTATCAGTTCTTTGGGGGCTGAGGATGGTTTTGCGGACAGGTTAGAAGAAGTTGTTATAAATATGATTCAATTCAAAAATGCATGAGATCAAATCAAATTGATTCGGAGTATCGAATCGATGATATCCCAAGAGTTTTCTGACAACAGCCCAGTTCTTCTGCTCGACATGAGCCTGATCATTTTTATGATATGGCCTTGAACGCGTAAACATAATTTTATTCTCTCTGTCGGAACAGAAACCGAAAAGCAAATCATTGATAAATTCTGAGCCATTATCTGAATTTATACCAAGAATTGGAAACGGCAGCCGTTTCTCCATGGAATACATGGCTTGAGCAACATCTTCTTTGGATTTACGACGCAAAATTACATTTTCAGTCCAACCCAGACAAATATCGGTAACGGTTAGCGAGTAAAAGAAAGGTCCTGAAGCAGATCGTCCACAATGAGCAACCAGGTCGATTTCGAGAAAGCCGGGACGATGATCATCCCAATCCATACCGGTACGCACAGCTATCTGTTGTTTAATCAGGCTTCCCGGTTTCGTCAGTGTTTTTCCTTTTCCGTTGTGACTTTTTCGATAAGCGGATAGACTTCGATTGATGGTCGCTGAACTCATGCTGGATAGCAATTGCTTTTCCTCAGAAGTGAAATACATTTCATGACAACTCTCTAATTTTTCTATCAATTCAGGTAGAAATGGTTTGAGCCGTTGCCCACATAAATAATCGCTGATTTCATACAACTTCTCTAATTTGTGAATGATTCCTTCTGTGTATTTTCGCCTTCGCCCCGGTTTCTTCTTGTATGCCTTTTGACGTAGATCGGAATGCAACAGACGTATTGCCGATTTCCGATTGTAGCCAGAGTTCTCAACAAATTCTGTGAGTATTCCTCCTTTTTCAAGTTTCCCCGATTTCAAATAACGAGGCTGAATTTGTGTCGCTAATTCTTTTCGGCTTTTCAGACTCATTTTGTTCCCCATAGGCCTTCCCTCCAGGGCTTATGGTAACAATTTATTTTGATTCATCGAATCTGCTTCAGTAACATTTAATTTGATTCACGTCGCCTTTTCCGCAAAGTCACTTGCAAAGGTATAATCTGTTTGGGAGCCATTTGTTTTTACTTCTTTACTTCCATATTGAAGGATACTTCTGACTCACCACTTTTGTTAAGGTTCAGCAATTTACAGAAAATATGTTATACAAAAAATGAAAAATAGACTTTTAATTTTATAATATTTATATAAAGTTTTTTATATTATTATATTATTTATTAATATCACAATATGTCTTTTATTTGTTCTTATAAATCTACAGGAAATTCGATGCTGAAAATAAATAAATATAATTTATTAGTAAAATTGATCTTCTTATTTTCTATTACTTCTCTCGGTACCAGATTACTGATTATTACATCACCTAATCGTGTAATTGGTTTTTTTATATTTATTATTTTAATATTAATAACATTACCAAAGCTCACTAAAAAAGGGCTCTTTTTGTTTATTTTAATATTTGCTAATTTAATATTTTCAATTATAGTATCAGAAAATAAGAGGAAAAATTTTGATGATAGTATTTATTGGTTAATAACATTATTATTTTTGTATAATCTTAGCTTCAAATCTTTTTTAGAAGAAATTTATATTCAAATTTATAAATCAATTTCATTATTAAAATTCGTTGTTTATATTGGTAATATTTTATTAATTATTGGATTTTTTGATAGCCGATGTTATGTGTCAGGCTGGGGCAGTAAATATTATATTGGATACTCAGTTTTTCCACATTCATTGGCATCAGGTGTTTGTTTGTTAATTGTCTTAACAATGTTTCTCCTTAAGGGAGAAAATAAAAATAAATTGGGAGTTTTTTTATTCATTCCGGGATTTATTTCAATATTAGAAAGTGGAGCACGAACTTTTTTATTACCTCTTTTTATATTTGTATATATTTATTTTATATACTTTATAAAATCTAATATCACAAAATTATTGTTATTTCCAATATTAATAATATCGGTTATTTATATGTTCTTAAACTCTGAAATGATGAACAAATTTTCTTTTACAATTGGAAATCAATATATCGCAAATAATTTTATCGGGCAATTCACAAATGGCAGAGTAAATTTTTGGAAAATTGATATTAATTCTTTTCAAAATTTCGGGCTCATTGAAAAAATGTTTGGAAAAGGATTTGATTTTGTTTACAGTACTAACAAACGTTTATATGGTTCAGAAATATGGGCCCATAATGATTTAATTGATTGCTTATTGAGTGTAGGTATTGTTGGATTATATATATATATATATATCATAGGTATTATGTTATACAATATAAGTAAATTTATAAAATCTAAAATTAATATATTGTTATTAAGTTTTTATTTTATTTTTCCTTTATTAATAAATGGCCTTTTCCTATATCAACATTATCTTTATAGTTTTGTATTATTATGTGTTTTTTTATTCATGATTGAAAATAAAAAAAAATAGATTACGCAACCTTTTTTCTGTAAATTCGAGTCAGAAATACCTTATCGTTCTTTAACAATTCAATAACTTGACAGCACAATAATGTTTGCTGATCTGCCACTTCTCACTAATCTCCATGAGCAAGGCAAAGACCAATCTCAGACAGGAAGCTTCATTTGGAAAGACACCTACCACTCTTGTGCGCCTGCGAATCTCCTGATTAATCCTTTCCAGACTGTTGGTTGTGCGGATCGTGCGCCGGTGTTCCAGTGGAAAGTCAAAGACTGTGAATCCTTCTGCCAGGTTCTCCTCCATCCAGGCAGACAAGCGTGGAGTTGAAAGGGCATATTTCCGGATAGCTTCTTGAAATAGGAGTTCCGCGACTTTTCGGTCTGGTGCATCGAACATGGCTCGAATTTCTGCTGCCACTTCTGCTCGCATGGCCTGTTTAGGCACATAAGCCCCCGCATTTTATAGCAAGTGAAAACCGGCATCGCTGCCAAGGAATACTGCCCAAAACGGCTCTCCTGGCTGCTCCAAGACCTTCGTGGTTATCACAAATGATGAGCTTCATGCCGTTTAAGCCACGCTCCTTCTGACTCTTCAAAAAGGCTTTCCAGTGGGTTTCGTGCTCACTGAGAGACACAGAAACCCCTAAAACCTGCCTTTCACCCTCCAGAGTAATCCCTGTGCCATCAGAACAGCCGTATCTCGCACTTGTCCTGCCTCACGGACTTTCTCGTATAAAGCATCCACGTAAAGATATTGGATATCTCCCTGAAGCCTTTCTCGCCACTCCTGAAGGACTTCGTCCAGTTGAGAGGCCGCCCTGCTGACTTGTGTAGCTGAGACCTCAACCCCGCAAAACTGTTCCGTGATAGCTTTAACCTTTCGAGTGGACACTCCTTGAACGTACATCTAAGGAAACGCTGATTTAATGCGTTGGAGACCGCCAATAATATTAATTATGATTTATAATTATGACATAAAAAGAGAGGCGGATCACACATGGATAAACAAGAATCATTCAGTATGGTAGAGTACTCAAAGCGAAAGAAAATTACCAAACGGGAAGAGTTTCTGAAATCAATGGATGAGATCATTCCATGGAAAAAATGGGTGTCATTGATCGAGCCATATTATCCGAAGGGCAAACGTGGGCGACCGCCGAGGGGGATAGAAACAATGCTGAGGATGTATCTGTTGCAGGTATGGTTCTCTCTTTCAGATGAAGGGATAGAAGACAGTATTTACGATAGTTTTGCAATGAGGCAGTTTATGCATATCAACTTTTTCACAGAACAAGTGCCTGACGCAACAACACTGCTCAAATTCCGGCATTTACTTGAAAAAGAAAAGATAGGCGAAAAACTCTTCGAAGATGTCAAAGATCAGCTTGATCATGCTAGACTCATCATGCATGGAGGAACCGTTGTTGATGCGACCTTGATATCAGCTCCAAGCTCAACCAAGAATGAAGACAGGAAACGAGATCCTGAAATGCATCAAACCAAAAAAGGGAACCAATGGTATTTTGGCATGAAAGCCCATTGTGGGGTTGACGCAGGAACAGGTTATGTTCATACAATAACCGGCACTTCCGCAAATGTGCATGATTCGGCAGAAACAGCAAAGCTTATTTGTGAGGATGACACCGTCATGTATGGCGATTCAGGTTATCTCGGAGTTGCCCAACATGAGGAAATAAAAAACAATCCGCATCTTTCTGCTATTGATTTTCGAATCAACCGGCGTCCATCAAGTATCTAACTTCAAGATGGAACATTGGGAATCAACTGGGACGAATATATTGAAAGCCGGAAGTCATCAGTACGAGCGAAGGTTGAGTACCCGTTTCTTATCGTGAAGAGGCAATTCGGGTATTTTAAAGCGGCTTATCGCGGAATAGCAAAGAATATGAATCGATTTCATGTGTTGTTTGCCAGTGCCAATTTGGTGATGTGTATTCGAGGAGGTAGAACCGAAGAATTCTGCAATGCGTGATTATGGGACAACTGTATCTCGTAATTGAAAAAAGAGGATAAGAACCTACTGAAAGACACCATTTAAGAGTCAAATCCCCTTGTATTTATCGGTTTTCACCGGGAAATTGATTGTTTTTGGAAATGCCCTTTTTAATCAGCATTTCCTTAATTTTCTATCCGAAATTTTAACATAGACCCTTTACTTCATATATCATGCTATATATTAATTTTGTAAGAAAAAATAAAAAATGTCTATTACCATTAATTATATTATTTGTATTGGCATATTTTAATGGGCTGTATATATATGTAACTTTTGCAGTTGCCGCTGCGATATTATGGTTTTTTATGGTGAGCTTTTTGGATACAAACAATGTAATATTAGAGCGTGAGCGTGAAATATAAAATAGGAGGTTTTTGTATGGAGCCATTGATAACAATAAGTATAGCAGCTTATAATGCTGAGAAATATTTGCAGAAGTGCATTGACACAATGATATCTTGCAAAATGCTGGATAAAATGCAGATAATAGTTGTTAATGATGGGTCTAAAGATTTAACACAAGAGATTGCAAAAAAAAATTCAATCATGTTTCCCGACTCCATCGAATGTGTTAATAAAGCGAATGGTGGACACGGGTCAACAATTAATACTAGTATTTCATTAGCGAAGGGAAAATACTTTAAGATTGTTGATTCTGATGATTGGGTGGAAACTCAAAACATGGATAAATTGATAGAATATTTAGAAAACGCAACTTCCGATATGGTAATTAATCCTTATTATCGAGTTAATGCAAAGACTGGCAACAAGACCCTGATATCACCGTTCAGTAAAGAGCCCCCGAAAGCCTCCATTATGAGCACAATAGAGGAACTATTAACATGTGAATACAAAATGGCAATGCATTCTGTAACTTTTCGGACAGATCTTTTAAAAAAAGTGGGGCCGATCATTGACAACCATTGCTTCTACGTTGATGCCGAATATACTCTATTCCCAATAAAATACGCCAGAACTTTTACATATCTTAAATTTTCTATATATGATTATCTTATTGGAACACAAGACCAGAGTGTGAATATGAAGAATATGATAAAGAGGAGACAGCAACATTTAACAGTATGCAAGCGTATAATAGACTATTATCATAATAACAAAGATATACTCACGGATTCACAAGAGAAAATTATTGTGAAGCGCATCGAAGAATTTATCTGCTACCAATATATAATATTATTGAATAACAATAATAAAAATGAAGTTGCTGAATTTGATAGGTATTTGTATGATGCAGATCTAACTCTTTACAAGTCTTCTGTTAGTTATGGAAAGAAGCAGCTGAAATCCAAATATATTTATCTTCTCGATAGAATGAGATCAAAGGAATTTAAGAACTATTTTCTATTGTCAAAAATAATAGAAGCGCATAGAATGTTGACCTCAATTAAAAGATAATACTATATTTTGTAAATGAGTTATACGTATTTTAAAAGGGTAATTAGCAATGTTAGAGAAAAATATATCAGTAAAGAAGAATTTCATTATGAACGCTATTCTTGGTCTGCGTTTCAAATTTCCATAGTCAGGGAAAAAAGACAAAAAAAAGGAAGTTCCTATACAATAGTTTTTTACAAATTAAAACAAGAAAGGAACTTCCCATGACAAAAGATGCCAGAATGATTATAATGATTGAGATTGAAAATGGCCGGAGGATAACAGTGGGATATGTGATTCTATCCGACACCTTTGGACAAAGGATGAGAGAAATTCAAAAGCAAATTGGCGAAATGATCAGCGAGGCGGTAATAGAAAGTTACGATAATTGGATCCGGCAAGAAGAAGCGAAGGGGCTCAAAGTACTGAGTCGAGCAACAGTTTTATTTTGAGAATCTTACAACAAAAATAAAGTACAACCAATATAACGATATGTATGCTGAAATTTCCAGAAAGGTTAGGAAAATAAAAAATGCATAAATTTGACTTCTTAATTATAGGAGCAGGCCTTTATGGCTGTACTTGTGCTCAGCAGTTAACGGAAGCAGGAAGGGAATGCCTCGTTATTGAAAAAAGAGATCATATTGCGGGCAATATTTACACTAAGGAAATAGAAGGAATCCAAGTCCATTGCTATGGCGGTCATATTTTCCACACAAATGATAAAAATATTTGGGACTACATCAATCGATTCGCTTCTTTTAATAATTTTATAAACTCACCAATTGCGAATTATAAGGGTGAAATATATAATTTGCCGTTTAATATGAACACTTTTTATCAAATGTGGGGGGTTGTGACTCCTCAACAAGCACAAGAAAAAATTCAGCAACAAGTTGCTAAAGCCAAAATTACTAGCCCGACAAATTTAGAGGAACAAGCCATCAGTCTTGTTGGAACAGATATATATCAAAAATTAGTAAAAGGTTATACAGAAAAGCAATGGGGGAAACCCTGCTCAGAATTACCACCATTTATAATAAAAAGACTCCCTGTCCGTTTCACTTACGATAATAACTACTTTAATGACAGATATCAAGGTATTCCAGAATGTGGATATACTGAAATGATTCGCAAAATGCTTGATGGAATAGATGTTCAATTATCGACAGATTATTTTGAGAATCGCAAAATTAGCAAGATGGCTAAAAGAATTATATATACAGGTCCTATTGATGCGTATTTTGAATACAAGTATGGTTATCTTGAATGGCGTAGCTTACGCTTCGATACACAGGTTTTTGATTGTCCAAATTACCAGGGCGTTGCTGCGGTTAATTACACCGATGCAGAAACTCCCTTTACCAGAATTATTGAACATAAGCATTTTGCATTTGGTAATCAACCAAAAACGATTATTACATGGGAGTACCCGATCAAATGGCAACCCGGAATGGAAGCCTATTATCCAATAAATGATATCGAAAACAATGCAAAATATGAACAATATCGGGCTTTGGCAAATAAAGAAGAAAATGCAACATTTGGAGGTCGACTTGCGACTTACCAATATCTTGATATGGACAAAATTATATCAGGTGCTCTTCATCTTTCTTCGGAATTATTAAAAAATGAATAGAGTAGACCAACGAATTGGTAAAAATATTTACTATAATGTCATTCTTCAACTCTCGACGATGTTACTCTCGTTGCTTTCAACACCATATTTGGCTCGTGTTCTGGGTGCTGAAGGACTTGGAGCTTATGCTTATACATATACAATTGTACAGTATTTTGTTCTAGCAGGTACCTTAGGAACGACAACCTATGGAACACGTCAGGTTGCATTTTCTCGACAAAACATTGAAAATTTATCAAAAACGTTTTGGAATATTTTTTTCTTCCGGATAATCCTTACCAGCATAATAATTATATTCTATATTATCTTTTTTCTTGTATTTCCATCAAAATACAAAATATTGTTTTTTATGCAATTAATTGTTTTATTTTCCAATCAACTCGATATCTCATGGTTGTTTTCAGGGTTAGAGGATTTCAAAAAAATAGCCATACGCGGAACTGTTGTAAAGATAATTGCATTTATATTAATTTTTCCGATTGTCAAAAAGCCAAGCGATATTTGGAAATATACTTTAATTCAAGGTGGATCGATGTTAGTAGGTAATCTCGCCTTATGGGTTTATTTTCCGAGAGAATTAAGAAAGCCACAATATAATTGGCAAGCTATTAAAGAACATCTTTTCCCTGCAATTAAACTTTTTATACCCCAAGTAGCAATTGATATATATGTGTTATTTGATAAGACCATGTTAGGTGCGATGACCTCAGCCAGCCAGGTAGGTTTTTATGATAAAGCTGAACAGTTTGCCAAATTGCCACTATCTTTTATTGGTATATTAAGTACAGTAATGTTGCCAGTAATGAGCAGTTTTTCAGGAGAAAATAACATAGAAATGAGTAAGAAATATCTTTTTCGAAGCCTGCAAATGATCTTACTTATTTCTATAGCATCAGGATTTGGCATGGCAGGAATTGCTCCGCAATTTGTACCTTGGATGTTGGGAGAAGGTTTTACAGAAAGTATCGCCTTTCTTATTATTTTAGCAGCCTTGACTCCAATCATATCCATAAGCAATATTATTGGCCGGTTATACTTAATTCCGTTTCATCAAGAAAAACAATTGACTATATCCGTCCTCTGTGGAGCCGGCTCAAATATAATTTTGAATCTTTTATTTATTCCTAAATGGCAAGCAATTGGAGCGTGCATAGCTACATTGATTACAGAAAGCGTTGTATCGATTGTTCAATATTCATTTCTATATAAACAAATAGATAACAAATTACTCGGAATATCGATCATAAAAAGTTTAATCGCAGGGATTGTCATGTTTTTTGTCATTCATGCATTAGGGCTAGCCAGAGGGCCCCATATTTCTACGACATTTCTACAAATTATTGTCGGGACTATTGTATATATTAGCATTCTTTTGCTTCTGCAAGAAAAAGCAATTTTGAAGCTATTAAAATCAGTTCATCAGACAGCACTCAAATATATTATTAATAAATGAGATCTCCTCGATAATATTTCGTTTAAATCAGAAATTAAGAAAATGTTTAATGTACCATGAAATATTCATAAGTATGAACAGATTTTCTGAAATTTATAAGATTCACATATTTTCTCACATTTTAGTTCATATTATCCATCATTAATTTTGATATACAAATATTATTGGTTCAATGAATTTAAAAAATATCAAAACTTAAATACTCTAAACACAATTCTTCTCAGCAATTCTCAATTTGAAAAATCACAAAATAGGGTAATGCAATCAAAATGGCATGGAAATTGCGCCTTTTAGGGCATGACCAACCAGAAATTAAAACTCGACCACATGCTCCAAAGTTTGGAAGCGATTTTTAAAGGTCTTCCAGAACATCGTCAGGGAAAGAACAACCATTATGAGTTAGCTGATGCTGGAATGGGGGCATTTTCGGTATTTTTTACCCAAAGTCCATCGTTTTTAGCACATCAGCGAGACATGAAGTTGCGTAAGGGCCGCAGCAATGCGGAGAATTTGTTTGACCTCCGCGAGATACCCAGTGACAATCAAATTCGCAACCTGCTGGATCCGATCAGTCCAGAACACCTAGATAGATGCTACCAGCAGCTATTTCAAGACCTGGAGCAAGCCGGAATACTGGAAGGGTATCACTCGTTTGGGAATACCCTATTAGTAGCGATTGATGGGACGGAATACTTCTCATCGAAGAAAATCCATTGTGAGCAATGCAGTCATCGCACTTTACAGAATGGCGAAACCCTTTATTACCACAGTGTGCTGACGCCGGTGATTGTGCAGGCGGGAAATGAGCGCGTGCTTCCCCTGGAGCCGGAGTTTATTACCCCACAGGATGGGGCTGAAAAGCAAGATTGCGAAATTCGGGCTGCCAAGCGTTGGCTTGAAAAGCATGCTGCTTTCTACGCCCAACAGCATATCACTATCCTGGGTGACGATCTGTACAGCCGCCAACCTTTTTGTCAGGCACTAAAGGACAAACATTGCCACTTTATTCTCGTCTGCAAGCCGGATTCGCATCTCTACTTCTACGAAACCGTGGATTTTCTAAGCGTTCAAAATGTTTTAGGGCGCAAAGAGGTGCGAAAATGGAATGGACGTTATGTAGAAATCTATACCTATCGCTATGCCAACCAACTTCCCTTAGGAGGAGAGCGAAACGCATTAGCAGTAAACTGGTGCGAATTGAGCATTGTTCGGGAAGATACCGGCGAACTCATTTACAAAAACGCCTTTATCACGGATTTTGAGATCACTGCGATGACGGTAGAGGCCATTGTGCGAGATGGCCGGGCTCGCTGGAAGGTCGAGAATGAGCACAACAATGTACTCAAGACCAAAGGCTATCACATTGAGCACAACTTCGGACATGGGAACCAATATTTGGCTGCCTTGCTGCTTTCCCTAAATTTACTGGCTTTCCTGTTCCATACTGTCGCAGACCTGGTTAATGAACATTACCGCGCCGTCCGTCAGGCTTTAGGCAGACGGCAAACCTTCTTTCAAGACCTGGAAGCCTTGCTGCGCTATGTCACCTTTGATTCCTGGGAAGATGTCCTCTTATTTATGTTCCACGGCCTTGAATTGGATAAGAAGTGACGACCGCCAGCTCCTTGTTTTTCCTCTTCGTAGCAAATGCGGCTGTTTTGCCGTGCCGGTTCACAATTCGACTTGCTGTTATTGGATAATGATTCTATTATTCATTGTCATCTGATCACTATGTATTTCCTTAATCAGGCTTTTTTCCTTCCTTATCTGTTCCCATTTTTGCTATATTGAGAATTGCTGAATTCTTCTCTCTCCCCTTGACTTAATGTGAGGGGGGATTAAAATAAAGATGCTCAAATCAGACGCAGCGGCGCGATGGCGGAATAGGCAGACGCAACAGACTTAAAATCTGTCGGTGGCAACATCATGTGGGTTCGACCCCCACTCGCGCCACAGGTGAAAGACTTTGGTTCAAAATCCGGGGGAGATCCTCCGGATTTTCTTTTTTTTTACACAGAATCTTTTGATCAATAAGAAGGGAAGCCAATGGCTGAAATCTTTGAAGCGCTGATGGTTATTTTTTTTGGAATTTCTTGGCCCGTTTCGATTGTGAAATCGTGGAAATCCGGGACCGCCAAAGGAAAAAGTTTGGTATTTTTATGCTTTATCCTGATCGGATATCTTTTTGGCATGATCAGCAAAATCATCGCCGGAAAGATCACCTACGTTCTTGTTTTTTACGTCCTCAATTTCATTATGGTCTCCATCGATCTATGTCTCTATTTCCGCAATACCAAATTGGATCGACAAAGAGAAAAAACGCCTGCGGGTGACTCTTAATGACCTATTTGTTCGACTCCGGCTTGATAAGCTTCTCGGAAATCAGCCGGTCACGCGTTTGAAACATCAAGTGTGACAAATCGTCTTAGCAAACCGGCATCATCGATCGACACGAATCACTGCCGATCGGCTCGATTCAGGAAACCCCGATCCGTTTCATCTCCCGTCCGCTGACACAACCGTTTCTCCTGCAATTACAGGCTATGCGAAGCCCGTGAAATCAAGCTCGGAACCGAAATCCGGTCGTGCCGGACGTCCGGAAATCCATTCATGATAAGATCTTTCATGAGATCAAGGCTTGAAGGGGGTGATTCGGTCGGGGCTAGACAGGAGATCGGCCGTCTTCGCCGCTCCGCCTGCCTCCTCGAGATGCGTAACGTTCCCCAAGAATTTATAAAATTTCACTCCGATTTCATGCTATACTGAAAATATCTTAAGATTCAATGAAACGTTGCGGAGAAGAGTGAATGCTAAATCATCGACATGACCTGATGTACGGGGATATCAAGTTGTTCAGCGGCACCAGTTGTGAACCGCTCGCACAAAAAATCGCGGATTATATCGGGATCCCTTTGTGCGAGAGAAAGATCATCGAGTTCGCCAATGAAAATCTTTTTGTTCAGTTGGGAGGCAGCGTTCGAGGCCAGGATTGCTATGTGATTCAAACCACTTCCAGACCGGTTCATCGCAATCTGATGGAGCTGCTGATTCTGATTCAGACGCTCAAGTTGGATTCCGCCGCCCGCATTACGGCGGTTGTGCCGTATTTTTGTTATGCCAGGTCCGATAAGAAAGATCAGCCGCGCGTGCCGATTACAGCCAAATTGGTGGCCGATATGATCGAAGTGGCCGGCGCGGATCGCTATATTTTGGTGGATTTGCATGCCGGACAGATCCAGGGATTTTTCAATATTCCGGGGGATGCACTGACGGCTTATCACCAAATGATCCTGAATCTCCGCGACTTGAAGAAGAATATGATCAATCCGGTTGTGGTCTCGACGGATTTGGGCTTCGCTAAAAGAGCCCGCAATATCGCGGCGAAGTTGGAAACGCCGCTGGCTTTCATCGAGAAGAGACGGACGGGGAATGACAGCAGCACCGAAGCGCTGACTGTGATCGGTGAGGTCGAAAATCGGGACGTGATTTTGGTGGATGATGAAATCGATACCGGCAGTTCGATGGTGAATGCGATCAATCTTTGCAAGAAACTCGGCGCACGCGATATTTATGTGAATTTTGTCCATCCGGTTTTCTCCGCCAACGCGGTGCAACGGCTGGCGGATGCTCCCGCCAAGCTCTATATTACGACGGATACCATTCCGATTCCGCAGGAATCGATAGATCTGTTGGGCGATCGGCTGATGATCCTTTCGGTTTCACAGTTGTTGGGCGAGGTGATTCATCGGGCGAATCGCGGAGTCAGCGTCGGCAGTATGTTCAATGAATAGCGATGCCCGAATTACCGGAAGTTGAAACGTTTGTCCGCTCCCTGAAATACGGGGGCATGACGGGGAACTCAATCATAAATCGGCAGATTGCCTCTGCCGATTTATTTTGGAACCGGACGTTGGCGGGTTCGGATGCGGCGGAAGGGTTCCTCGAATGGTTCCCCGGGAAAACGGTCCGGGATGTAGCGCGCCGCGGGAAGTTTATTCTGATTTCCGTTCCGCCCAAAACTTTGCTGATTCATCTGCGAATGAGCGGCGACCTCAAAGTGACGGAGGCTTCCGATGCGGAAATCGGCAAACATGATCGTTTCCGGCTCACCTTTACAGATGGCGACCGGCTGGTCTTCAGCGATCCGCGGAAATTCGGCCGAATTTGGCTGACCGCATCGCCGGAGGCGGTTTTGGGATCGTTGGGAATTGAACCGCTCGATGACGGTTTTACGCCGGAATGGCTTTATGATAAGTTGCATGCCTCGAACCGGATAATCAAATCGGTTTTGTTGGATCAGCGCGTGATTGCCGGCTTGGGCAATATCTATTCGGATGAGGCTTTGTTTTCGGCGGGAATTCACCCGGCACGGGCCGCCCGCTCGCTCTCGACGGAAGAAGTCGCCCGGCTGGTTCAGGCGATTCAAACGGTTTTACGCGACGGCATTCAATATAACGGCGCCAGCATCGATTGGGTGTATCGCGGCGGCTCTTTTCAGCATCATTTCAAGATTTACGGCCGCACCGGAGAGCCCTGTCTCATCTGCGGCACAAAGATCGAAAAAACGACGATTAGCCAGCGGGATACTCACTTTTGCCCGTGCTGCCAGCCGCGAATGGAGAAAAATTAATCCGGCTGCATTTCCGATTTTTCAAGGATTTCCGGCAGTTCACGAAGAGAGAAAAGCTCATGATCCGGATGACAGAAACGGGAAAAGTCCGGCGGATCACCGGTGTATTTTCTGAACCAAACGGTTCGCAATCCGCAACGGGATGCGCCGTAGATGTCCGCAAGCAGCGAGTCGCCAACCATGACGCTTTGTTCGGGCGCGCTGCCCATTTGCCGCAACGCGATTTGAAAGATTTCCGGGTGAGGTTTGCGAAACCCGACCTCAGCGGATATGACCACGCTCGAAAAGTAGGGCTCCAGTTTATTCTTCCGCAGCAGCTGACGGATGTCTTCGGCGTAACCGGCATTGGTGATCAAGCCGATCCGGCGCTGTTGAGCGATGATTTTTTCAAGCGTCGGGATGGCATCTTCGTCCAAATGCCAGTTTCCTTGGGTGGTTCGATAGAAAGAGGCCAGGAAAGCAGCGATGTCTTTTTCCGGGACGCCGGTGAAACCGAAATCAGCCAATGTCTGCCGAAATACCGATTCCGCTCCCTGTTCAATATTTTCTTGCTCCCGGATGTCATAATACTTCAAAAGGTTTTCGAAATGTTTCGCAGCAAATTCTTCAGGGGAGACAGGATAACCGCGGCCGGCAAATTCATTCGCCATCACCTTGCAGGCAGCCTGCACCCGTTCCGGACTCGGAACATCGCTATACAATAAGGTGTTGCCGAGATCAAAAAAGACGGTGGTGATTTTCATGGGATCCGAAGGGAAACTTGCGTAAAAGATGGATTTTCGATTTCATTACGGTAAAATTATAGCATGTCGCTCAAACGGGAACCGATTTCCGTAACTGCCGGTTTTTCTCCGAAACGTTGGCTGAAAGAGAACCGATCGATGGTTGTTTCGATCTGCCAAGCATGGGGAATTACCAGGCTGCTGCTGATGTTCACCGCCTGGTTCAGCGCCTATTTCCCGCAGAATGCGGTTTATCAGCGATATGTCGATAAGGGATTTCAGTTTACGCCGATTTGGCCGCTGGATATCTGGTGTCGCTGGGATTCGGCTTGGTATCTTTCCATTGCCAAAAACGGTTATGTCCCCTCCGGGATTCTGTCCGAACAGTATTCCAATTTGGCTTTCTTCCCGCTGTACCCGTATTTGGTTCGGGCGCTGACGGTTTGGCTGCCGGATTTTCTGCGCCATCAGAGTGTGCTGATTTCGGTCGGGTTGCTCCTTTCCAATGTGGCGTTTCTGTTGGCGATGTTCGGAATTTATGAGTTGGCGCGGCAACTTTCGGATGAATCGACGGCTCAAAAAGCGGTTATGCTGACTTTTTGTTTGCCGGGAGCCTTTTTCTTCGGAGCTTTTTATACCGAAAGTCTGTTCCTTTTTCTGACGGTTTATGCTTTCCTGGCTGCTGAAAATGAACGGTGGGTTTGGGCGGCTGTTTTTTCGATGTTGGCTGCGCTTACACGGGCAAACGGCATCCTGATTTTGGTTCCGATCCTGTGGATCTATATGGAGAAACGGCAATGGCAATTTCGAAAGATTCGCCGGGATCTGCTGTGGTTTTTGTTGGCTCCGGCAGGCGTTCTGCTCCATTTTTTGAATCTGTACCGGATCACCGGGAATTTCTTCGCATTTTTTGAGGCGCAGAGTGCCTGGGGGCGATCCGTTGGCGGCTCGTTGGTGAGCGATTTCTTGCGGCCGTTGTTCAGGCGACCGAATCAAATCGCAATTCTGGATCTTGTTTTTATTACGGTTTATCTCCTTTTATCGATTGTGATCCTGATCCGTTACCCAAGAAAAGCCTATGGGGTGTATGCCTTGTTGACTGTTTTGGTTTTGATTCGATCGGGGATGCTTTTTTCCATGACGCGTTATATCGCTGTTATTTTTCCGGCGGTCGTGTATGCCTCGTTGAAAATCCGAAACCGGAAGATATTTGGATCTCTGTGTCTCTTCTTGATTATGCTGCAGATTTTGCTGTATGCGGGCTGGGTGAATTATTATTGGATCGCCTGAGCCAAGGTGAATTCCCCTCGCCTTTGGCAGAGGAAATAATGTAGGGGACGGCGTCCTCGACGTCCCGTATTAGTAAAAATGATTGTGGGGTCGGTTTTCCCCCTCGCCCTTTGGGAGAGGAAATTTTGTAGGGGTCGGTGCCACACCGACCCTTTCTTTATAAAATTAAATTTCCTATTTTGAGAGTCCGTAGGGGACGGCGTCCTTACGTAGTACGCCAAGGAACGAGGTGCTGCCGTCCCGTGTTAGTAAAAATGATTGTGGGATCAGTTTTCCCCCTCGCCTTTTGGGAGAGGAAATTTTGTAGGGGACGGCGTCCTCGACGTCCCGTATTAGTAAAAATGATTGTAGGAGCCGGTTTTTCCCCCTCGCCTTTTGGGAGAGGGTTGGGTTGAGGGAATAAAATTGATAATTTGTTGTAGGGGTCGGTGCCACACCGACCCTTTCTTTATAAAATTAAATTCCCTATTTTGAGTGTCCGTAGGGGAGGCGTCCTTACGTAGTACGCCGAGGAACGAGGTGCTGACGTCCCGTGTTCTTGAACCAAAATTTTCAATAATTGGTATTTTCCAAAAACCGTATTGATCCAATTCCCAAATTTGCGTGGCGATGTTATTTCGCCCCCTCACCCTGCCCTCTCCCGTAGGGCGAGGGTTGAATAAGATTCCGGTATACCGAAGTAGGATGTTGACAATCAGAAGGTCGTGATAATTTATTGTAGGGGACGGTGCCACACCGACCCATGTTTGCGAAAATGATTGTGGGATCGGTTTTCCCCCTCGCCTTTTGGGAGAGGGTCGAGGTGAGGGAATAATATGATTCCGCACTTCGTTCGGCGCGAGACGTCGGGGACGCCGTCCCCTACATAAGAATCAATGATGAGCATTTTGACCTCCCAAAATTGTTCAACACGTTCGCGAGGATACGCCATTCCATAGAAGCGGTTTCCCCCTCGCCTTATGGGAGAGGGTTGGGGTGAGGGAATAATATGATGCCTCACTTCGTTCGGCACGGGACGTCGGGGACGCCGTCCCCTACACAAGGATCAATGATGAGCATTTTGACCTCCCAAAAATTGTTCACCACGTTCGTGAGGATATGCCATTCCATAGAAGCGGTTTTTCCCCCTCGCCTTTTGGGAGAGGGTTGGGGTGAGGGAATAATATGATGCCTCACTTCGTTCGGCGCGGGACGTCGGGGACGCCGTCCCCTACACAAGATTTGGAATGGGATGTATGCGCCTTGTTCGCCGCGGGACGTCGGGGACGCCGTCCCCGACAAAATTCTCTCTCCCCACTGGAGAGAAAGGAAATGTGTTTCCGTACCCTTCGCCGGAATCGGATTCGTTTCCCGCAGCCAATATATTGAATTGTTACCTTAATTGCGCTATATTAATTAAATCCAGCAATTCATAAGGAGGAAATATGAAAAAGCTTTTGCTGATATTTGTCGTCATATTCGTTATGATCCTTACAGGTTGCAGCAGCAGTACGCCCACAGCTGTCAGTACAAACACTTTACCGGCACCGACCGAAGCACCCACTGCCACTCAGCCCAAAATAACGGACACACCCACAGCTCTTCCGGCAACAGCAACGGAGAAGCCTGTGGAAACACAATCAAACGTCGAGGAAAAAACAACCTCTTCTCCGGCATCATCGGAGCAACCGGATGAAGCGACGCTCAAAAAGTATTTCTCGGAATTGGGTCTCGGTAAAATTGCGCCCGGGGGACAGCTTCCTCTAAGCTTGGAAAAGAACGCCACCCTCTTCACTGCCGAAGATCAGATCGGTCTTTACGGGAATATTTTGGTTGAGTGCAGTCCCCGATATATTATCTATGATACCCAAGCAAAAAAAACAGTTAAAGAAGGCGGATTTCCTTACCCGCTGAAGGGTGGATTTGGGGGAGGCGATGCGATCGATTTCCCGGCGGGAAAATATGAATATAAGGTTTATGTCGATGATACCTTGGTAGCTGTTTTCCCATTCGAAGTGAAATAAACTCATTTAAAAAGGAGAGAGAAACCATACGCCAATATTTCATAAGAAGAAACGATATTTCAAATCAGTGAATGATTTACCTATTTCATTCACATTTTTCTAATTACCTGCTCTTTTCATCAGAATAATTACCGGAAATAACAGAATCCGGTAAAAAAATAAATCCCGAAGAATCTTCGAGATTTATTTTTTATTTCCAATTTAGAAAAGCAGGCTTGATCACATCTCTTCGTAATCGTTCTCGCCCGATTTTCGTTGGCGATATACAATCCGACCAATGGAGAGATCATAAGGAGACATTTCAACGCGGACCCGATCCCCCAACAGAATACGGATGTAAAACTTTCGCATTCTGCCGGATAAGTATGCCAATACTTCATGACCGTTTTCCAGCCTCACCCGAAATTGTGTACCGGGTAATGCCTCAATAATCGTTCCTTCTACACTGATCTTATTATCTTCTTCCTTCGCCATTCTATTTCCTTACTGATATCAATCATCCGTAACCTTTCGGTTTATTCCGGACGATTGCTTACCGTTCGCCGTTTCATACGACGCATCGATTTTTTCCGTTCCACACGTTCTAATTCGCTCTTGGATACGAACCAGCGCTTCCGTCGAACAGTACTTAAAACACCACTTTTCACGACCTTCTTTCGAAAGCGCTTCAGTAGCTGATCCTGTGATTCATTCGGACGTAATACTACAGTTGCCACTCATCTCACCCCCCCTCGTATTCCAAGGGTACTTCCGTTTCGGACTTAATAATTCGTCCGATAAAACACACCGATTATACCCTCGGAATACGTGCCTGTCAAACCAATATCATTAATCAAGTACATTGAAAATATCCTGATTTGGAAGCTGCACATTATTTCGGGAAATCTGTGACAGTTACTCTTCCAAATGAAATTATGTTTTATAGACGATATTATCAATTTAATGACGAAAAATTGCGAAATTTTTATTTCACCACATTCTTAAGATATACTTAGATCACGGCTTTTATATACACGAACTATAGAGAGGAACTCTATCCGGCCTATGAAAAGCGAAACAC
>Ga0255343_1000906_pt1 | contig 43285 bp, 31 predicted proteins | sample wastewater_treat_4_FD_192413 | JGI IMG/M metagenome (GOLD analysis project Ga0255343, IMG submission 192413) | Wastewater microbial communities from Lulu Island WWTP, Vancouver, Canada - plant16 | ecosystem: Engineered > WWTP > Wastewater > Unclassified | place: Canada: Vancouver, British... | reverse complement strand
TCGTCCCACTGGTCGAGCCGCAGGCGTCCGTCAATCAGGATCGGGCTGCCTTTGCGCATGTATTGCGCGACGTTCTCGGCGGTGCGCCCGAAGATGTCCACGTCCACAAAAGTCGTTTCCTCCTTCTTTTCGCCGGATTCGTTGGTCCAGACGCGGTTGACCGCCAGGCCGATCTTGGCGATGGCGACGCCCTTGGGCGTGTACCGCAATTCCGGGTCGCGCGTCAGATTGCCGACGAGAATGACTTTGTTAAAACTGGCCATGGGACCTCCGGGGATGGGGGTTAGGACGCGGGCTTGGTTTCCGGCAGCGTCGTGAACAGGATCCGGAACACGTCCTCGTTCAGGGTGAACCGGTTGCGCAACTGCGCCACGACCGCCGGCGGCGCCGTGAAAATGATGTTCACATAAAAGCCGGCGGTGTGTTTTTTATTGGCCACGCGCATGAACTGGCGCTTGTCCATCTTCTGCACCGTTTCCACTTTCGCCCCGGCCGCCGTCACTTCGTTGGTGATGCGGTCAATGGCTTCCTTCACACCTTCTTCCTTGCCGGCGGTGTTCAACACAAACAAACCTTCGTATCGTTTCACGTTTCGTTTCTTTCCGTTTCGGAGGGGACAACCACTCCGTTAAAATTATTCATGGCCTGCTGCAGACCCGCGTCCAGCCAGCATTCCACTTGATCCGCGGCGGCGCGCAAAACCGCCTCCACCACGCGGGCCTCCGCGGCGGTGAACCGGCCCAGCACATGGCCGGTGATTTCCCGCGCTCCCGCCTGTCGCCCAATGCCCATCCGCAGCCGGGCAAAAGCGTCCGTGCCCAAATGCCGCATCAGCGATTCCAGCCCGTGATGCCCGCCGCTGCCGCCGCCGGGACGCAGGCGAATCTCGCCCAACGGCAGGTCGGCGTCATCCACGCCCACCATCAACCGCCCGGGCGCGACCTGGTAGTAGCGCATCACCGCCGCCACCGCTTCGCCGCTGGCATTCATATAGGTGAGCGGCTGACACAGCAGCACCCGCTCATCTTTTCTTTCCCCGCGGGCCAGCCGGGCTTGGAACTTGCGTTCCGTCTGCCAGCCGATCTGCCAGCGCGCGGCCAGCTGGTCGGTGAGCAAAAAACCGACGTTATGCCGCGTCGGCGCGTATTCCGCACCGGGATTGCCCAAGCCCACAATGAGGCGCAATTGCTCCATGTGCGACACCGGTGCGGCCCGCCGGACCGCGCCGGAGGGCGGGAAAACCGACTACTTCTTCTCGGCCTTCTTTTCGTCTTTCTTCTCGTCCTTCTTCTCGTCCTTCTTCTCGGCCGCTTTGGCCGGGGCGGCCTCGCCCCCCTCGCCTTCCTCTTTCTTTTCCTTGAGCATTTCCACGGCGCCCGCATCCGCCGGCGCTTCCTCGGTGGCTGCTTCCACTTCGGCCCGCGGCACGGTGACCGCGAGCACGGTCAGGCTTTTCTCGCCGAGGATTTCCACCCCGGCGGGGGCCGGCAGATCGCCCAAGTGAATGACCTGGTTCACGTCCAGCTCGGTGATGTCCACCAAAATTTGCTCCGGCAAATCTTTGGGCAAAGCGCGCACCTTGACCTTGTACAACACGTGGCTGAGGATGCCGCCGCCGGTCTTGACCCCTTTGGATTCGCCCGTCGTTTCCACGGGGACGCTGACCACGACCGGTTCGTCCGCGGCCACTTCGTGCAGGTCAACGTGCAACACCCGTCCACTCAGCGGATGGTGTTGGACCTCCTGCACCAAGGCCAGCCGGGTCGGGGTCGGGTCGTCCTGCACCGCGAGGTCCACGAGGATGTTCTCGGATGCCGAGTGATGGATGAGGTTCTCGAGTTCCTTTGCGTTGAGCTCGAGATTCTGGGATTGGCGCTGGCGGCCGTACACGACCGCGGGAATGCGCCCGGAGGCGCGCAGTTTTTTGACGCCGCCGCGGCGCACCAGCGTGCGCGGAAAGGCATTTAATGCTACCGATTTCATGTCTTGATTGTTCCGGCCCGGCACCGCTTCAACTGGTGCGCGCGCCCTTAAACTCAAACAACGAATTCACCGACGAATTACTGTGAATCCGTTTGATGGCTTCGCCCAAAAGTCCCGCCACCGACAACGTCGTGATTTTCACGCCGGCGATGGCAGGACGGAGCACAGTATCAGTTGTAATCAATTCGTCAATCACTGATTTTCGCAACCGCCCGATCCCGGTGTCATTGAGGATGGCGTGGGACACGCAGGCGAGGATTTTTTTGGCGCCCTTCTTTTTTAGCAGGGCGGCGGCCTGGGTCAACGTGCCGGCCGTCTCGGTCAGGTCATCCACCAGCAGGCAGTTTTTGCCGCGGATTTCCCCGATCACCGCCAGGGATTCGACTTCCAAGGCGTTTTTGCGGCGTTTGGCCACAATCGCCAGCCCGGCCTGCATGGTTTGCGAATAGGCATGCGCCATTTTCAATCCGCCCACGTCCGGGCTGACCACCACCAAATTCGGCAAGTCCATGCCCCGCAAATACTCATACATGACGGGGGCGGCATACAAATGATCCACCGGAATGTCGAAAAACCCCTGAATCTGCTGGGCGTGGAGGTCCATCGTGAGGATGCGATTGGCCCCGGCGGCCACCAAGAGATTGGCCACGAGCTTGGCGGTGATGGGAACGCGCGGCTGATCTTTCCGATCCTGCCGGGCATACCCATAGAACGGCAGCACTGCCGTGATCCGTTTGGCGCTCGCCCGCCGCACCGCGTCAATCACGATGAACAACTCCATCAAATTATGATTTGTGGGCGGCGACGTGGGTTGAACGATGAACACATCCTCCCCACGGACGTTTTCCTCGATTTTGACAAAGGTCTCGCCATCCGGGAAGGGACGGATGCTGATCTTTCCCGGCGCCATGCCGATCGCGGCGCAGATGGCGTGGGCCAACGGCGTGTTGGCGGTGCCGCTGAAGATTTTCACGGTGCGCTGTTCACTTGATTAAAACGAAATACCATCCAAACCGGGTGGTAAAAAGGTAGGGGCTAATTTAACAACCACCCCCGGGGCCGCAAGGTAAAATTGGGCGGGGAAAAGGGCAAAAACGCGCCGGAGTGCCGCCATGCCCAGTGGGTTGAATGTTTCGTTCCGAAGTCATTCAATTTCAGCAGATTATCGCTGGCAAACCAAAGTCCTGTTACGGGCCCGCGCCTGCGATCCTTATCCCGCTCAAGACGCCTCAGCCTTCAGACTTGCTCGTTCCCACCTCTTGCGTCAGCCGGGATGCGCTCAAGATTCCGGGCGGCGGCGGGGTATGATGAGGATGCCGAGGAAAAGGCCGCCCAACGCAATCGCGGTCAGGCTGACGTAGAGCGGACCGCGGGGGGGTGCGAACTGAAATTCCACGCGATGGTCCCCCGCCGGCACCGCCACGCCCCGCATGAGATAATTGCAACGCAGCAAGGCCGCCGGCTGGCCATCCACCGTGACTTGCCAGTTTGGATCGTATTTGTCGTTGAGCAACAAGACCGCCGGTACCGCGGATTGGGTTTCGAACACGATATGTTTGGGCGTGTAACTCACGTAGTCCACGCTGCCGGGCGGGGCGTTGGTGGTTGGCGATATGGAAAGCGGTTCGGCCAACAGCACGGTAGCGGTCGGGTCAAAGGTCTTGCGGGTCAACAGCGCGAGCGTGGCGAGATCGTTGGTGGCGAGGGCGTCCAGGGCCAGGGGCTGCCCCGGCGGAAACACCCGCCGCAGTTGGTTCGTCCAGGTTTCCATCCGCGCCGGATCATACGCGGCGACCTGCCAATCGGTGAACAACCGGGCGCGCGGCAATGCGTCGGTGAATTCGATGAGCGCAAACGGCCCTTGTTGATTGGTGCGCGTCAGGATGGGGCCGCCGTTCCGGGTTTGATAAAACTCGAACTGCAACCGGGTTTGAAACAGCGGCGCGCCGGCGGCGAAAATCTGGTTCAACACCTCGGCCATCGGCGCGGCGGCCACCAGATACCGGGTATTGCTCAACTGCCAGCGGCGGATCACGTGATGCAGTGTGTCCGGGGTGAAATCAAACTGCAGGGCTTGTTCGAAGGCCTCGTATTCGAGGGGCCGGCGCGGCATCTGGACGACGTTCAGGGTTTGAATGTTGTAGTAGGGAAACAGGTGCTGCGTCCATTCCATGCCATAGACGCTTTGGAAAATTTCCTCGGCCCGGGCGAGCTGCGGATCGAGCTGAAACGCGCGCGGGATCCATTCGGGCACGTTGCTGACCCGGTGCCGGGACGCGTCTTGTTGCAGCAGGGCGATGACGGGGTTTTGTCCGGCCTCGACGTATTTCTCCCGCCAGTTGAGCGTGATGGCAAACGGCCGGTTTTGCCAGCCCAGGTCCAACGCCAGCACGACCACCAGCAGTCCCGCGGCCACCCGCGTCCGGCGACCGTGGAAATAGCCGCTCATGATCAAGGTCAACAGGCCGGCTGCCAGCACCAGGAACCCCACCGCCCAAACCACCTGTCCCAAGCTGAACCCAATGGTCGCCTGCGCAGCGGCGTGCGCCGCCACCGGATCCGGTTGCAGCCCCCGCTGCATTTCCTGCAAGCGGTTCAAGTCGGCCAGATAGGCGACAACGGTCTCACGTTGCGCCGCGTAGAGCAGCCCGGTCAGCAGCGCCCCGCCCACGGCGGCCCACAGGCCGATGACCCATCGCCGTTCAAAGCCCGCCACCTGTTTCCACCAGGCGCTGACCTGCGCCACCAGCGCCCGGCCCGCGGGCCCGGCGGGTTTCAGATACAGCGTCGTCAACCCGTGCCATCCGTAGCCGGACAGCACCACCAACGCCCACATCAGAATGTGCAGAAACTTGGCGGGATTCCGAATGGTCGAGGCATACGGCAGCGCGTAGAAAAATTGATAGAACGGCGCGAACCGTCCGAACATCAGCAAGGCCGACACGATCACCACCATCAGCCAGAACCAGATCAAACGTCGTTCCGCCGGTGAAAAGAAGGAATCGCGTCGTCGGAAGGATTGCGCCACCGCCCATGCCGCACCCAGCAACACCAGCATCCCGGCATACGTGCTGCCGCCGCCGTAACGGAAAAAACCGCCGGGCACCGGCCCTTGGCGATCGGACGCCAGATACCGGTCCCACGCCGCATCGCGACCCACGCCGCCCCAGTAAGCGCCGCCGTCGGGTGTGTCCATGCGAAAACCAAACAAGCCGGGCACGAAAAGGCCCAGGGCTTCCCGCTTGGGGATGCTCCATTGCGTGGCTTCGTGCCAGCGCCGCGCCCGCGTCGCCTCATCCTGGGCCATGCCCACCACGCCTTTGACCTGGGTCATGACCAGCGTGAGCAAGGTGGTCGCGGCAATCAATCCGGCACACGTCGCCACCAACGCGAGCCGGGCCAGCCCGCGCCCCGCCCGTTGCAGGGGGGAGCCGGCGGCATTAAACGCCTGCACGACCACGAACGCCGCCACCGCCAGACTGAACAACGCGCCGATGTCGTAAGCCTCCATCACTCCCAGCCCGACGGCGAACCCAGCCAGCATCACCCGGATCCAGCGATGCGGCGAGGTGAGGTCGGCCAGCAAACCCAGCGCGAGAAAGTTCAAACCAAATGCGATGGGCTGCGAACACACGCCCCAGCAGGCGGTGGCAAAGAAATCCGCGTTCAACGTCGCGGCCAGTCCCCCCAGCAAACAGGCCAGCGGCGCGAACCGGAATTGGCGCAGACAAAACCAGGCGGACAACCCGACGAAGAGCAGGGAAAACGGGGCGTAGATTTTGGAGAAGCCGAGCGGGCCCAACACCCAGAACAACAGCCCGCTGAGGTTCGGGGGCAACGCCCCGCCGTTGGTGCCCACCCAGTTCAAATCCTGCCACATCCCCGTGAACGAAGCCGGCGCGGCAATGAACCGGGCGCTGATGGCGCCCAACGGGCCGTCGTTCGAAAATACCGTGTAATCAGGCAGCGCCGCCCGGGCGAACAACGCCACCAATACCCCCGTCAACAGCAGCAGCACCGGCCCGAAGCCCGACGATACCCTGACCTTGGCGGATGGATCCATTTTTTTCATGCCCATGTGAATAGTGTCCCCGCGACCTTAGAAAATCGCGCTCCGGGTGTCATTATCAAAACCCGTCGGCGGGCGCGGCGGAACGTGACGGCGGCCAACTTACCAGCCATAAAGCCGGTCGCCCCAGTGCAGCGAAAACTAGCATGGCCCGGTCTCGTCGGGTTGGATTCCGGGTCGGCCCGGTGAGGTTAACCGGATGCAGTCGTCAGCCCAAGGTATTGCATCGCGTTGCCGTAACAGATGCCGCGGATGAGCGGGCCAAGCAGCGCGTCGTCCGCCGGCAGTTCGCCCGCTTCCACGTCGCGCCCGATCAGTTGGCAGAGGATGCGGCGAAAGTATTCGTGACGCGGATAACTCATGAACGAGCGCGAGTCCGTAATCATGCCCACGAACCGCGACAACAATCCAAGATTCGAGAGCGCGTTCATCTGCCATTCCATGCCGTCCTTCTGATCCAGAAACCACCACCCGCTGCCGAGCTGGATTTTGCCCGGGATATGGCCGTCCTGGAAATTGCCGAGCATGGCGCCGAACACGTAGTTATCCGCCGGGTTGAGATTGTAAAGAATGGTGCGGGGCAATGCGTTTTCGGATTCGAGCCGGTCCAAAAACGCCGCCAGCGGCCGGGCCTGTGGCAGGTCGCCCACGGAATCAAAGCCGGTGTCGCGACCGAGTTGGCGCAACGCCCGGGTGTTGTTGTTGCGCTGCGCGCCCAGGTGCAGTTGCATCACCCAACCTTTCTCGGCGTTGAGTCGGCCGATGAAGAGCATGAGATGCGCGGCAAACTGGGCGTGTTCCGAGGGCGAAACCGGCCGGCCCGCGCGGGCTTTGCGGAAGATGGCTTTGATCACGGCTTCGGAGCGGAAATCGGCGAACGCCTGTTCCAATCCGTGATCGGTCATGCGCGCCCCCCGGGTCGCAAAGAAATCGTGGCGGCGCTTCAACGCGTCGCACAAGGCGTCGAGCGACCGGATGTCCACGTCGGCGGCAGCCGCCAGTTTGTCCACCCAGGTGTTCCACGCCACCGTCTGGTCAATGGCCAGCGCGGCATCGGGACGGAACGTGGGCTGGACCTTGGTTTGGAGATTGGACCGGGCAATACGCGCGTGATACCGCAAATCATCCGTGGGATCATCCGTGGTGCCGACGACCTTGACTTTGAACTGGTTCAGGATGCCGTGGGCGCTCAGGGCCGGCGTGGCGAGGCGGGCGTTGGCGCGATCCCAGATTTTCTTTGCCGTGTGTTCATTGAGCAGATCGTTGATGCCGAAGTAACGTTTCAACTCCAGATGCGTCCAGTGATAAAGGGGATTGCGGAGCGTATGCGGCACGGTTTTCGCCCAAGCCATGAATTTTTCAAACGGCGCGGCGGCGCCGGTGCAGAAACGTTCGGGCGTGCCGTTGGCCCGCATCGCGCGCCATTTGTAGTGGTCGCCCTCCAGCCAAATCTCGAAAAGATTATGGAACCGGCGATTCTCCGCCACGTCGCGGGGCGGGAGATGGCAGTGATAATCGCAAATCGGCTCGGCGGCGGCGAAGCGGTGATACAATCGGCGCGCCGTACGCGTGCTCAGGAGAAAATCATCGTGGATGAACGCCTTCACCCCGTCAGCAAACCCGAATCCCCGCCGGCGCGGCAAGCCGCATTTTGGTCACCCGCTGAATTACGACCGTTTGCCCGCCACCCAGCCCGACCGCTGTCTGGGGAAGGCCCGCTGTTAATTGCTGCGGCGCTTACGCCTCCAGAGGAGGCAGCGCCACAGCTCTGCCTTGCGCGTTGAGCTCAACACCTTGAGCTTTACCATTGGGGGGTCACGATGTCCCCAGTCTTTCCCCAATTTATCAAATTTCCTTTGCCTTCTGGCTTCTGTCCTTTTACTCTCGCCGTGCTCATTCAGGGCAAAGGGCACTGACTGTCAACAGACGTCTGGGGACGTCCGGCGACGGGCCAGGAAGAAAATGTTGTGGAAAACTACCGCCATGCTGGGCGATTTACACAACCTGTCGGTCCGGACGGAAATGCCGTTGGCGCTGGACAACGGTAGTTCGGACAATTCGCCCGTTCGCCCCCCAACTCCCGTCGCTTGGCATCCGACCCCGGGCGGGCCCCACGAAAAACACCCCCGCTCAACCCGATCTCCACATGAACTGGAAAAATAAATTACTCGCCTATCTGCACGATCCACCCCACAAGCCGGTGGGCATCCAACGGCATGAGCAGGAACGCGACTCGTTCCTGAACCGTTTTGGTTTATCCCCCGAGGACATGGACGCGTTCGAGAAATCCGCGGATTGGCAGGCGGCCGCCGCCGACCGCCTTATCTTCCCTGATCCCGCCAAGTCAAGACTCCGCGTGGATTGGAAAGGAAGTTGGATGGAGTTCTGTCACCCGCTGGGCAATATAGTTTCCGCGATCCGATCACTGTAGCATCTCTTAACAACGTTTTTTGAATCATGATCAATTGGAAGGACAAATTGCTCGCTTATTTGCACGATCCACCACATAAACCGTTCCGGATCGCAGGCCATGAAGATGCGCGTGGCCCGTTGTTGCGGCACCTCGGTCTGTCCGAAGATGACATCAAGCAGTGGGAACAAGGACGTCATAAGGCAAATCCGGATTGGCAGGCCGCCGCCGCCGACCGGTTCCCCTTCCCCACAGCCGGCACCTTGTTTGTGGACTGGAAATTACACGGGGAAATGGAGTTCCGCCACCCCCTCACCGGAGATCGCTTCTTGCCCATGACTCAACCCAGACAACATTCGGCTGTCGGCGAATCATGGGTGGAACAGGTGTTGCACGGAATCCCTACTGACGATGCCGGCTGGAAGCAGAAATTTTTCCGTGTCTGGCGGCTTTGGCCGGAGCGTTGTGCACGGGAAAAGCATCCAATTCTCGCCTATCTCGTTGCTGATACCCGCATACCCGATCACACGCTGTGGCATCACAATGGTATGGTGAGCGCTCTTGAAGCAGTTGGCGCCAAACCCGCCTTTCTGCTGTTCCAGATCGGCCCGGTGCAGGATTTCATCGCGCAAGCCCGCAAGACCCAGGACCTGTGGTCCGGCAGTTATTTGCTCAGCTTCCTCATCTCCAAGGCTTTGGCGACTGTGGCCCTCACGCTCGGACCAGACTGTGTCGTGTACCCGAATCTGCGGGGCATTCCCTTACTTGACTGGTGGTGGTCACAGGAAGGCGATTTGTTCCCGCAAGAGTTCTTCAAGCTTGGTGAGGGAAGGTTGCATTCGTGCGAACTTCTTATCCCGAGCCTGCCCAATCGGTTTCTAACCTTAGTGCCCGCCGGTGAGGATGGGCGTCAGGTGGCCGACAAGGCTCAGGCAGCTGTGCGCCAGTTGTGGCAGGAAATTGCAGATTCGGTTCACGCCCATCTCTGCCATCGCCTGCAAAATCACCTCACCAACGACGAGTTCAAAGGCTGGGATGCTCATTGGCAGCATCAAGTCAAACACTTCCCTGTTCTGGATTGGACACTACACGAATGGCATCCCGAGCAAAAGGCCATCCAATGCGTGGAATCAAGGGATGGGGCCACGCCGCCGATGATCAACGGATGGAAAGATCATCCTCTGCGTCACGCCATGGCCTGGCGTAACATGATCCCAGTTGATCACCGTGAGTCCTGGCACGGCAACCGCAATGACGCCTTTGCTTGGTCGCTACACTATGCAACAACGGACTGGAAATTTGCTGCCACCAAAAATGCTCGTGGGTTCGCGTCGTGGCCGGTGCTGCGGCCCGATGAGAAGTCGCCACCCAAAGATCACTTGAATGGGCGCGATGAGGTTTTGGGCGGGGATATCAAAGGATTTTGGGACGCCTTGCGCGTAGCCTGTGGCGGTGCAGACAAGGGCGACTTCAAAGGTCGCCAACTCTACGGCGCGATTAGTGTCGTCAAACGTCTCTGGCCGCGCGCTTACTTAAGCGAAAAGTTGCAATGGAAACAATGGAAGCCCGACTTTGAGTCGGTTCAGGACATTGCTGTGATCGAAAGGGATCTCGACGCACTGCCTGGTGAATCGCTCCGGTCATGCGGTTACTATGCCGTGCTCTGCATGGACGGCGATGATATGGGCCAGTGGGTCGGCGGTATAAAAACACCGCTCCTGAAAAAAGTGCTGGCCGGTAAGGCTTGGGATTATTTTAAGAACGGTAAGGCTGGCAAGGGAGGATGGAAACCTTTGGGAGGTGAGGGGGAGGCCGATCTGCCGCCCAAGGCGGAGGCGGTTCGCCGCCCACTGAGTCCCAGTTTTCACGCCGCACTTTCTGAGGCCATTAGCAACTTCGGCCTCTATTGTGCCGGACAAATCGTTGAGAAGTTCAGTGGACAGATGCTTTTTGCCGGCGGAGATGATGTCCTTGCCATGCTTCCGGCGGCCAAGGCACTCGAATGCGCTTTCGCTCTCCAGTGTGCCTTCCAAGGTTATTTGCCGGATGACGCACCATGCAGCGTCAGAACCGCATTACAATGGTCACCGGACAACCCAAGTGGTCTGTTTGAGTTTCCTGCTTATGGCTTCGTCACCTGCAAGCATGGCGCGGGCAAGTCTGAGCGATTACGTCCGAACTGGCCGCTCATGGTTCCTGGTCGCGAAGCCACGGCCTCGGCCGGCATCGCCATCGGCCATGTCCGCTCGCCGATGCAGGACACCATTCAAGCGGCGCGCGAAGCCGAGCGGCTGGCCAAGGAAGTCCCGAACAAAGGAGCTTTCGCGCTGCAAGTTCTCAAGCGCTCGGGCGAAGCCGTTGGTTTTGCGGCCCGCTGGTCATCCGGAGTGGTGTCGGTCTGGAGCGAACTGGAAGCCGGCATTCATGATTTGAGCGGACGGTTTGCCTACCGCTATGCCAGCTTGGTCAAGGCCCTTGTCGTCACTGGCGGCGGACCGGAGGGTGCCGCCTACGCGTCCGAATGGACTGAAACGCTCCGCGAAGCCATCGAAGCCGAATTACGCCACGTGTTGATACAACAAGGCGACTTCAAAGCGGATAAGGCGCGCGAACAAGCGCGGCGCTGGTGTAAAGACCTAACAGCGGCACTTAATCCACGCGACTACCTCCATTTCTGGATGACGTGGGCCTTTGTCAATCGCCTGACCAAACCCTCAACCGACCCTCAATCATGAATCCGCTGCTCATTGAACCCACCGACGTTTTGTTCTTTCGCGACGCTGTGCCGATGTCCGCCGGACAGGGTAAAGGCGCCGGCTGCCGGCTGCCTTTCCCCAGCACCCTGCATGAAGCCTTCCGGGGCAGTCTATTGCGGGCCACGGGCGGGATGGTCGGGTGCAAACAAATCGAAGGCCGCCCGCGCGCGGCGAACCGCACGGGTAACTGGCATGTGGACGGTCATGACGGCAGAACGTTCATCGCCACCAAAGCCTACCGTTCCCTGCGGACCATCGGCCCGCTGCCCTATCAGAACGGACAGTTGCTGCTTCCCGTACCCAATGATGTGGTCCATACGCCCGATAAACAGCTCGCCCGCTTACAACTCTGGCGCGATGCGGCGGTCGAGCTTCACCAACAATCCGTTCCAAGCCCGGTCGCCTTTCGTCCACCTTGTTTGCCGGTGGCCGTCACCCCTCCGGATAAACACGGTCTGCTTTCCGGCTGGTGGACCACGGCTCAATATCGGGCTTACCTCGATACCGCCCGCGTACCAGGCGAGCACAAGAACAACCCCGACGATTTTTTCCATCCGCTGCCCACCGCGGATCTCTGGGCCGCCGAGCAACGTGTGGGGGTGCAAATTGACCCCGGTTCATTCGCGTCCGCCGAGGGGCAACTTTACGCCGGCAGTTATCTGCGGGCGAACAAACACACCCGCTTTATGGCTTGGGCCGAAGTTGCCGATCCTCAATCGGCTCGCAACGGCGAGGCGGAGGCCCGCCGGCGCGAGCGTGAACAACTTGCCCGCTTGGACTGGCTTTTGCTCGGTGGCGAATTTCGTCTCGCCCGCCTCTGGCACCAGACCGAAAACAGGCAGGCGATTCCGGATCCGTTGGGCGAACTTCGCCTACCGCCGGCCCCGCCGCCGGGCGATGGCCCTTACCTGCTCAAATGGGTTCTGGTTACCCCGGCAATTTTTGCGCACGGCAGCCTCCCGGGCTGGTGTTGGAACGCAACCGATGGCCGCCCTCCGGGCGAAGTCCGGTTGGGCGCGTCCAAACGAAAAACCGATCACCAAACGCTTCCCGGACGCGCCCAGTTGATCTCTTGGTGTCTGAGCAAACCACGCACCGTCTCGGGATTCGATGTGGTCGAAGGGCGGGCCAAACCCACCCTGCTCGCCGTGCCCGAGGGTGGCGTTTATTACTTCCTCTGCGAAAACCGGGACACTGCCACCGCCCTGGCAAAAAAACTTCACTGGCAACCTCGTTCCGATTTTTACGGCGAAAAAGGCTGCGGCTATGGCCTGGTCAGCTTCGCTGTTCAGATGCACCGGACCTCGGTGGACGTCCGGCAACTCGCCCAAGAACTTTTTACCACTTAACCATCAACCATGAATAACCATATGAAACGACACCTCCTGACCCTCTACACCCGCACGCCGCTGCATGTGGGCAGCGGCACCTCGGTGGACGTGGTGGACCTGCCGATCATGCGGGAACGCATCACCGGCTTCCCCGTCATCCCCGCCAGCAGCCTCAAAGGCGTGCTGCTCCAGCACGCCCGCGAGACTTTTGAAAATGGCGAGTATGCCCGTGTGAACGGGATTCCTGAAGCCGCCAAACTGCTCTTCGGCGCTGCTGAGGAGATTGAGGGAGACGGCGAAAAGAAGCGGATCAGCAACGCTGGTTGTGTGCAGATCATGGAAGCCAAACTCCTGGCCTTCCCGGTCCGTTCCCTCGCCGGTTGCTTTGCCTGGCTGACCTGTCCCGCCGCACTGGAACGCTACCAACGGGATACCGGACGCCAATTTGCAGTGCCACAACCGGCCAAGGATCACGTTATTGTGCCGGGCGACTCCCAACTCACCATCCCTGGTCAAGCCCAGGTCGTATTCGAGGAATACGCACTTGCCACTCAGCCGGCGGACGGCGCAAAAGCCAAAGCGGTCGCCGATGCACTCAAAGGAATTTGTGCCGATCCGCTTTGGTCGGAATCACTGCACAAACGCCTGGCGATTGTTCATGACGAAAACTTCCAGCACTTCGTCACCACCTGCACCGAGGTGGTGGCCCGGATTGTCATTGATCCTAAAACGCGCACCAATGAAAACCTGTGGAATCAGGAGAATGTCCCTTGCGAGGCGCTGTTCTACAGTGTACTCACCGTTCTGCCATCCCGCCGCACCAATGGTACGCTTGATCCACATGCACAATTGGCCGAACTGTTGCCAATCCAAAACCCGCCCATCCTGCAGATCGGCGGCGACGAAACCACCGGCCACGGCCTGTGCGAAACCAAACGGGAGGAATTGAAGGAGGAAACGAAATGAAGACTCTGGCTCAAATCCGCGCGACCAATGCCCTGAAAGCAAGTCGCATCCCAGGCATGGGCTTGGGGCAAAAAGGGGGTAATGCCCTCAGCGGATTCCCCATGCTGATCAAAACCGATGGTCTGCTGGCTGCCGGCGCGTTCGCTGTTGAACTCAGCCCCAAAGGTGAACCCAAGCAAGCCGGCGCCAAACTCATCATGGATGCCGTCGCGGAACACCTGGCTTCCGTCGGCATTTGCAAGGCCGGCAAAGCCAAGGATTTGGTGGAGGAACTCGCTCGTGCCGAAGACGCCTCCCAGCTCCGCCGGGCCACAGCCGAGGCTCTTGCTTTCCTAAACTATCTGAAACGTTTCGTCGCCTGACTTATGCTCGCCGTCACCACACCTATCGAGAAAGCCCTCAAAAAGCGCTGCGATGCCTGGCATCTCCGGTTGGACAAATTCAGTTTTGAGCAGCGCGGCGGCCCCGAAGCAAAAACCCAGGCACTGAAAACGGTGCGCGACTGCTGTAATGCTCAAACATCGCGGGTTCACTTGGAAGCCACCATCCGTAGAACGCTCACTTGGATCAGTTGCATGGAGCGCCAGCACGGTGACCGTTTTGGTTCCGTGGAGCTTGTCTTGGATAGCCGCCTGCTCCTGCATCTAGGGCGGGCCAGTGTCTTGGAAAATGTGGGGCTCTACGCCGAACGCACCACCGGCCTGCCGCTCATCCCCGGCACCGCACTAAAAGGCGTGGTCAGCACCTGGGCCTGTTGGGCGGCTCACTTCAATCCCACGGACGGCTCCTTCCGTGAGTTCAGTCAGGACAGCACTCAACGACACAACTTTGCGAATGCGGAGGCACTATTGGCCGAGCGTATCCTTGGCAATAACGATCCGGACGGCTCTGAACAAGCCGGTGATGTCGTTTTTGTGAGTGGTTTTCCGCTCACGGCACCAAAGTTGGGGTTGGACATTGTGAACCCGCATTACGAAGCGGACGGCCGCGACAAGCAAAAACTCACTCCCAACGCTTTCCTCTGTGTTGAGCCGGGCATCATCTGGCGCTTCGTGTACTACGTGCGTGTTGGCACAACGGATGCCGTTAAACTGAAAGAACAAACGCAAACTTGGATTGAGGAGGCGCTAACCCAAACCGGTATCGGCGCCAAAACCGCCGCGGGCTATGGCCGTTTTCGTCGCCCTACAAACGAGGATCGAACCGCCCAGGAAAAACGTCAGCATGACGTGGTCGCAGCCCAAGCCAAGACTGCGGAGCAGGCCAAGTTGGACGCGGCAAAAGCACAGCAACACGATGAGGCCCAAGCCAAAATGAAGCAGGATTATCCCAACCCAGCTTCATTCAAAAATCTGGTTCTTAATAAACTGAACCCCAGTCAGCTTGAGCAACTTCGCAGCCAAATTCCCACGCTGCAAAAACCGGAGAATGAATCCTGGCGCGAGGAATTGAAACAACGGCTGGCCTCCCCTGACTACAAAGACATCCGCAAACGCCTCCGGGGGAAAGACTGGTTTCCCTCGGATTGGCTGCCGCCACAATAACGCCGCGCCATGCAACTAAAATTCCAAGAATACAAGTTTACCCTGCTCACTCCTTGCTTCAGTGGTACGGCGTTGGGCAAGAACGACGACCATGCCGAAATGCGGATTCCGCCGATCCGTGGGCACGTTCGTTTTTGGCATCGGGAGTTGTTCAAGGCAGACAACGCGAACCGTGTCTGGGGCAGCACCAGCGGTGATGAAGGCCAAGGCAGTCGGGTAGCGCTCCGCTTTGTCGGCGGGGTGTCAACCAAGCACGCCCACCCCCGGCCCACCATGCTGCCGCATAAGAATAACCCGAACCAGCGCGGGCCGCGGCCCGCGTTGGCCGCCGACGAATCTTTTACTTTTCACCTGCAGCGCCTCGTGGGTTGCACGGAGACCGATTGGCAGCATGCCCAAGCTGCCGTGAAACTTTGGCTCTTGTTGGGTTGCCTTGGACTGCGCTCCAACCGCGCTGCTGGCAGCGTGTGGCCTTTGGCGTCCGAAGATTGGCCCGAACCGCCCGCAACCCGGGAGGAGCTCAAGCAAACCCTGATGGATCTTAAATTCCGTTGGCCAGTTAGTTTGATTGGGGAAAATGCGGGTAAGGATGCAACGGAATTGCGGGAGACTGCCTCCGATACCATCAACGATGCGCGGCTCTTTGGTTCCGCCGGCAACACCCGCAAGCCTTCCCCCACCAAATTCAAAGTAATTCGGTTGGGACAAACGCACTGCCTGCTGGCCACCGCCCCGTCTGCCGGCGGTCGTCCTAATGTGCTTCCCGAGGCATACACACGCTTACAAGGCAAATCACGCTGGCAGGCACTCGGGCCCTGGCACCCCTTGCTCCCATGAAACTCCTCCCCTCTCACCGCTTGCCCCCAGCCGTCGCTCCGAATCACAAGGCAATGCTTGTGTCATGAGCCAGGCCAACTGCGACCTTCTTATCCTCACCGTGGGCACCGGCACTGCTGGGAAGCATTCCGATGTGGCCCAAGGGCTCGTCAACACCATCAACTGTCTGCAGCCCCGTTTGTTCTGGCTGGTCCCCAGCAACGATCCCAAATCCATTCCGGTGGCCGACCTGATCCGCGAAGGAGTGGCTAACCCGTCGGCATTCCAGCCGTGGAGCGAAACAGCACCCTACCATGCCATCCCCGAGCCGGACGATATCCACGAATGCCGTCGTCAGGTGCGGGAAGTCATTCAAGCGGCGGGAAAGATGCTTCGCCAAGGTGAACGCATCATTGTCAACCCGACCAGCGGCACTAAGCAGATGAGCGCCGGCGCTACGTTAGCCGCATTGGATGAAGCGGTGGGACGAATAGATTTTACCACCGGCCAGCGCGTGGATGGCGTCGTGAAAACCGGCACGGAAAGAATCCAGTCTTTCGACGTCCTGGCCTTTCTCCGGGAGCGGGATCTCCGGTCAGCAGATGAATTGTTTGCCGCCGGGGCGTTTTATGCCGCCGCCCGGCTTCTCCGGCCTTATTCGTATGACCCAGCGGCGGCTAAGGCCCGGGAACAGGCCCTCTGCCTCCATGAATGGCAGCGGCTTAACCATGCCCGTGCGGCCAGCCATGCCGCCAAATTTTCCGAAGAACTCCGCACCCATCTCCAGCGTCTCGCCGCCGCGGATGAATTCAGCACCGAACGCCTCGGCGATCTACTGGCGAGCGCCGACGAACTGGCCCGTTGGGGGGACCATGAGGAGGCCCTGGCCCGTTACTATCGGGCCGCCGAACAGACCGCCAAGGTTCGCTTGGTGCAAGCTCATAACCTGCGCCCTCCCTATCAACTCACCGTTATTCTCAATTTACTGCCGGTTGGCAGTCGGTTGGCGGATGAATTTCGTCGGAAAGCCCACGATGGCCGGGTGCTTTTGACCGCGCAGACCGCGTGGGACCTGCTCGACGCGTTGAACGACCCCCTCGCGAAGGCTTACTTGAAAGACCAACAGCTGCAGTGGGGACTCTATCGGCGCCATGCAACCATGTATGGCCACGGCCAAGGGACGGTGGGCGCCGCAGAAACCCAACAGGTGGCCGCCCGGTTACGCAACCTTCTCCAAGAACATTTTCCTGCCGCCCAAGCCTGTTGGCATACCACCCTTCGTCCCCGTTCGTTGCAATATTAGTATGTTAGTATGCGCGTTTTCCTCAACTAATCTTGTGCTGCCAATAAACTATTTCACCATAGAATAACGAACCACCACAAACTCCCCCAGCAACCGATGTCCCCGTTCCTCACACTTATCCAGTTGATCAGCGAGCAGACAATGCAGAATGTCCTGCCCATTCTGGCCCTGCAACCGGCCCGAGTCATCTCGGTCCAAAGTACCCAGAAGTTTACCCAGGCCGTCACCAACATTCAGTCTGCGGTGGGCTTGGCCCACCGCGACGGCATCGTCAAGGCCGTCCCTAACTTTGAACAAATCGTTGTTAATTCAGATTCGCCGCGGATTGAAGAAACCCGCCAAGTTGTCGCTGCCATTTATCAAAAACATCCGGAGGCAATTTTGAATTATACGGGCGGAACAAAAAACATGAGCATCGGCGCCTGGTTGGCTGCCCAGGCAGCGGGCGCACGGGCCATCTACTGCGATACCCCCCGGGAGTTCCTAACCGAACCAACCGGAGAGGGAACTCGGGAGATGACGTTTCCCATTACGCTTCCGGAATTGGCCCAAAAATTAACGGTGGAAATTGTCCTTGCGGCGCAAGGACTGCATGAAAAATGCAAATGGAAAGAAGGCGGCCAGAGTCCCGAAAACGAAGCGTTTGGAGAAATCGCCATGGAACTTGCCCACCAAGACCACACAACCATGCAGCGACTGCGTAACATCATACGCATGCATGGGCTCAATGGAAAAAGCGGCACCCCAACGAAAGAGGATTTGGATCGGGTTGACCAGAACCCCATACCGCTCGGGGATTTAGAATCCAAAGTCCGTCCCTTCCTTGAGGCCGCCAAGCAATGCGATTGGTTAATTGAAGTCGAGGGTTCAGGATGGTTTTTTAACGTGCGCAACGAGGGGGGGGGCAAAAAGCGCCGCCAAATACTTAAGTCAATAATCATGCATTTAGAGGGGGATGCATTTGAAATCTATGTGCAAATCTGCTTAAAAAAGAGCCGTCGTTTTACCCACTACTTCCATAGCGTCCAACCAAAAAGTGCCAGCGAAACCCCGGACTTTGGAGAAACCGATTTTCTGGCCTTTGATCCCAAGGAACTCAGTTTGACGTTGATTACCTGCAAATCCTCTCCCCCTTCACTCGAACATTTAGAGTCCGTATTGGCGCGGAAGGAAAAGTTTGGGGGACGATTTACCAAGGGCCTTCTCTGTGTGATGGGCGCTGATCAACCCCAAAAAGACAAACTCAAAATGCAGACACGTTTGTTGGGGTTGGAATTGGCCGTAGGCAAAGAGGAAATTATTTCGGTTCTACAATGCCCATCCGATGCAGACATTCCGCCAGAGAAGGTTGCGTCCAGCCACTGAGAATCCATGCCGCCGCCTCCCCCTCCCTTCGCTGGGTCGGCCCAACAACCCCACGTATCATGCCAGCCCTTTTTTGTGCTGCTGACGGGCGCCCTTTTGCCCGCTGAGATCATGGCCCTTAATCTTTCCATTCTCCGGCGCCGCCAAACTGGCGGAGTCGTTTGCTTATGAATCCCAGGGGTGCCGGCTTGTTCCGCCGTGTGCGGGAGGGGGCTGTGACCAATCCCGGTCCGATCGGCCTCTATCCACACCGGGCGCTTCGGTTGCACGGTCGCACCCACCTCTTGACGTATGAAAGCCCGATCCCCGGGCCGGTCGAAATTTTCAATCACAATCCGCATTGAACCATGAAAACAGGATCCAAGTCTCGATCTGTCACCTCGCGCAGAAGCGGGCCGATGCCTCGTGAACGCCCATCCCGAAGGCCGGCCAAGGCGGCGCTTTCAGTGCCGCCAACAACCGCCGGAGAAACGGTTCTTCTCGCCGTCACCGGCATGGCCCCGGCCATACTCACGGAAACAATCTGGGCTTTGGCGCATCCGACGGATGGCAGTGAGCCGGTCATCCCGACGCGCGTGATCGTGGTGACCACCACCCAGGGGCGTCAAAAGGTGAACCAACTCTTCGAGCCAGCTTCACAACTGGCCGGGCAAACACCTTGGGAGGCGCTCCGGCAGGCCTTGCAGGCCGGCGGACACAATTTGACGGGCAAATTGCGTTTCGGTCAGACCGCCGCTGACATACGCATCATCACCGCCCATGATGCCGCCACAGGGCGCAGCACGGAATTATCGGATATCCGCGATCAAACTGACAATGAAGCCGCCGCCGACTTTCTCCTCGAGCAGGTGCGAACTGTCGTGGAGAATCCGGACCTGAATCTGGTGGTGTCCATCGCGGGCGGTCGCAAAACCATGAGTGCTTTGTTGTACGCCTGTATGACGCTGATCGGGCGGGAAACCGATCGTCTGACCCATGTCTTGGTGAGCGAACCGTTTGAGAGCTTGCGGGGATTTTGGTTCCCTTCGCAGCCGGGGGCGGACCTTCAAGATCACGCGGGGCGGACGCACCGGCCGGCGTGGGCCAGGGTGGAGCTGGCGGAGGTGCCTTTCGTGCCGTTGCGCAACTTGTTCCGCCAACAACTGGGCCGAAAGGCCGGCACGTTCAGCCGCTTGGTAAATGAGTGCCGTCGCGACCTGCAACAACGCGCCGCCGAAGATTTGCGGGTGACGGTGGAAATCGCGCGGCCGCAAATCGAAATCAACGGTCAGGCCATCCGCCTTGCGCCGTTGGAGCAGTTGTTGTTTTTGTTTTTGGCCCGGCGCGCCAAACATAATGAACCGGCTTATGCCGCCTATAAGGACGCCATGGATGACGTAAACACCTTCCGCGAGGAACAATTGACCGTCGCCAAAGATTTCAATGACTGGCGTCATGCAGACTCGCTCCGGGCCGCGTGGGACGAACGGGCCATCACCAAGGCCGTGGCCGGCATTCGCGACAAACTCCGGCGCGCCGGGGGTGATGCCGCGCGCCTGGCCAGTTGCCTGCCGCGCAAAGGCGAGTGCGCCCTGTTCGTGCCCGGGCCGATGGTTTTCCTGAAATAAACACCGCGCGCTTATGATTTTGGCTTCAACTGGGAAGAACGCTCGGGTTGTCGTCCCGGCTTCAGCCGGAGCAAGTCCAAGCGACCCCGCACCCCGCCTTGGATGCAACCGCCGGCAGGCGGCACTCCCAACGCCCCCGCCGGCGTCGGCCGCCCCCGCGTTTGTCGCACCGCGCCCGCCGACGGAGTCAATCGCCTGAGTGACCTTCCCGGACGTCCGTATTGAAGACAGAAACATTTTGCCGGTTACTCTGTCGGTATGAAAAAATTAACTTTGAGTTTTGACCTCGGCGATTGGTCTCACCGCATGGAAATAGTCCTGCGCCTCGCGGTGCTGGGTCTGTTGGTTGCCGTGCTGATCAAACTTTTCTTTTTGCCGACTTTTACGCTGATTTTGAACCTGGCGTTGTGGGCGCTCCTCGCGGGGGCGCTTGCCCTGCTCTTGCGCGAACTGAGAACGTTATGCCCGTAACCCATCTTGCGGTATGCCCACTCTCATCCTCAACCAAGCCCATTGCCGCGTGGCCCTCGTCTCCGAACGGCTCGAAATCTACGGGCCGCCGCCGGATGACTCGACGACGGAACAACGGCTCCGGACCGTGCCGCTCCTGGATGTCGAGCGGGTGGTGGCCGGGGAAGACACCCATTTCACCCCGGCGGCGCTGGCGGCGATTTTGCGGCGGCAAATCCCCATTCAGTTTTTTGCCTGGAACGGCCGCTTCCTCGGCAGCTTTCTGCCCGCCCAAAATCACCACGGCTTGTCCCGGCTGCGCCAATACCAGCGCACCGAGGACCCCGCCTTCGTCCTGCCCCTGGCCGGCCGCCTCGTCGCCGCCAAAATTTACAATCAACGCCGGGTCCTTCAGCGGCTGCGCGCCCGCCGCTCTCCCGACGCTCCCGACGCACCAGCCGCAGCGGCCCCCGGCGCCCCGCCCGAGGTCCTCGATTGGCTCAACGCGCTCCTGGCCCAAACCGCCCGCGCCCGTTCCCTCGATGAACTGCGCGGCTACGAAGGCGCTGCCAGCGCCCGCTACTTCCCCGCTTGGGCCGCCGCCCTGCCCCCCGCGTTTCCCTTTGAGCAACGCTCCATCCGCCCGCCCCGCAACCCCGTCAACGCCTGCATTTCCTTTGGTGCCACCTTGCTCTACCACGAGGCGGTGGCCTTCATCCATGCGCACGGCCTGGATCCCGCCCTCGGCCTGCTGCATGCCACCGAAAATGGACGCTGGTCCCTGGCCCTGGACCTTATCGAACCCTTCCGCCCCGTCCTGGTGGAAGCGCTGGCCCTGGACCTGTTCAGCCACCAAATCCTGAACCACGCGCATTTCGATGCCCGCGACGGGGGCTGCTACCTCAATGAAGCCGGCCGCAAAAAATTTTTTCTGCAGTACGAACGGCGCATGGAACGCCAGTTCCTCAGCGAAAGTGCCGGCCATCGCACCACCCTGCGCCAACAACTCGAACAGCAAGCCGTCCAGTTCAAGACCGCGTTGGACCGGCCCGAGATCTTTGAACCCTTCCTCATGAATTAACTTGGCCCCCTCCACGCCCATGCCTGCCTTCCCCGCCATCTCTGGCTTCGTCATTTCCCCCCGCCGTTCCGGCTCGGAGGAAGAAATTCCTTCCGTTCAGCCGGGGGTTCGCCGGCGCCACCGGCAAACGGTTCGCCTCCCCGCCGGCGCCCGGACCAAGCCATCGGTTTGTGGTACCGGCTTCAACCGGTGCCACCCACCCCCTTGCCCGACCGTCCCCCTGTCGGACTGCCGGCAGGCGGCACCACCAACCGCCCTCTTGCCTGGCGTCAACAACCTCAATATGCCCGCCCTGCGTGAAACCCTCACCACCAACCCTCCCGCCGCCTGACGACTGGTGGTACCAAGCCTTTGCCAGCGTTCCTTATGAAAAATCGCCGCCGGCTCAAGATCAAATGCTCATCCTGATTGCCTACGACATCGCGGACCCCAAACGCCTCGCCAAAATCGCCAAAACCTGCGAAGACTTCGGTGTGCGCGTCCAGTATTCCCTGTTTGAGTGCCAGCTTGATCGGGAGGACTTCGAAACTCTCTGGCGGCGGCTGCTGGACCTGATCCACGCCGAGGAGGACCGCTTGGTGGCTTACCGTTTGGACGCGCGCAACGCCCGGGAAACCCTCACTGCCGGCACGATGACCTGTTCGGAGAAAGTTTGTTGCTACCTCGTATGAGACCAGCCGACCCCCTCAGGTCCCGAGCCTCGGCCGGGCTTTTCCTCCCAGCTCGTGACCTGGAGTCTGGCCGCTGAGCCGCAATGAGTTATGCAAAAATCTGGCGTTAAACCACGATGAGGGAGAAAAAAACGTCCCTCAAAAACAGGCTCGGGACCGAAAAGGGTTTTGCACCCTTGTCTGGCGGGTGTTTTAATACGCGGAGGGGCGAACGCCCCTCACGCCGAAAGGCATTGGAGACTTGCGGGAACCCACTTCCCGTTTCACCCACTTGCGGAGGGGGGGCGAACGCCCCTCACGCCGAAAGGCATTGGAGACTTTACTATTATCTAAAGTAATTGATACTGTAAGTTCTTTAGGGGCGAACGCCCCTCACGCCGAAAGGCATTGGAGACGGTGCTTTCAATTCCGGCGGGGAACACAGCCCCGCTGGCGGGGGCGAACGCCCCTCACGCCGAAAGGCATTGGAGACCATCTCAGCGGGGTCCGTAATTTTTACTATTGCCTTTGCGGGGCGAACGCCCCTCACGCCGAAAGGCATTGGAGACACGGACCGCAACCCGGTGCTTTCAATTCCGGCGGGGAACAGGGGCGAACGCCCCTCACGCCGAAAGGCATTGGAGACAGCAGTGTAGCACGTCATGGTTATGAAGAAGCGCTAGGAGGGGCGAACGCCCCTCACGCCGAAAGGCATTGGAGACATTGCGGTCTTGTACTCACTGAACTCACAGCAGAGGCCCAGGGGCGAACGCCCCTCACGCCGAAAGGCATTGGAGACTCAATTTGACTCGTGTATAGCGCACCCGCAATGGCGGCGCGGGGCGAACGCCCCTCACGCCGAAAGGCATTGGAGACATGATCGATGGGATTTAATGACTGAAAAAAATATTAAAGGGGCGAACGCCCCTCACGCCGAAAGGCATTGGAGACCGGGCCAACAGAATGGACCGTATCAGTCCTGCCAATCCGGGGCGAACGCCCCTCACGCCGAAAGGCATTGGAGACTTCCGTCGAGTCAAATACCTTGTACGCCCGTGCGAGAAGGGGCGAACGCCCCTCACGCCGAAAGGCATTGGAGACATTGTCTTGCCTTTCTTTTTTTGTTGTCTTGTTTTTTCGGGGCGAACGCCCCTCACGCCGAAAGGCATTGGAGACTGTACCGCCACTTTTGATTATCCCGTCCAGAATAAGTCTTGGGGCGAACGCCCCTCACGCCGAAAGGCATTGGAGACTATCCCGTCCAGAATAAGTCTTGCTAACTCTCTCGGATGGGGCGAACGCCCCTCACGCCGAAAGGCATTGGAGACCGGAAAACTTGAGCGGGCAACTTGATTTCGTAAACCGGAGGGGCGAACGCCCCTCACGCCGAAAGGCATTGGAGACTAAATGACCAGGCAATATGTCCAAATTGACAAGTGCTGGGGCGAACGCCCCTCACGCCGAAAGGCATTGGAGACGCGTGGCATTTATGCTCTGGAATAACTCATCAGGCATATCGGGGCGAACGCCCCTCACGCCGAAAGGCATTGGAGACATTTCCGGAACACGATGTTCCGATATTCCTGCCTGGGGCGAACGCCCCTCACGCCGAAAGGCATTGGAGACTCAGAAATAGTCCAAGCACTTCCCATTTCTGCTCTCAAGGGGCGAACGCCCCTCACGCCGAAAGGCATTGGAGACCAGGTGCTCGTACCACACATTGCCTTTTTCGTATGTCACGGGGCGAACGCCCCTCACGCCGAAAGGCATTGGAGACAAGTTCATTGCCCACGCGTTCGTTTTTATGCACTAAGTCGGGGCGAACGCCCCTCACGCCGAAAGGCATTGGAGACGCAGCATGGCCGGTCGATATCTTCATTTGACGATAGCGGGGCGAACGCCCCTCACGCCGAAAGGCATTGGAGACTTTGAGGACTTTGCCCCGCTGCTTTTTCTTCCTTCTCATTCGGGGCGAACGCCCCTCACGCCGAAAGGCATTGGAGACTATTTTTTTCATTGTCTTGCCTTTTTCTCTTCGGTTGCCGGGGGCGAACGCCCCTCACGCCGAAAGGCATTGGAGACACGTGATTCACGTCCTGACAGTTTTGTTGTATTTCAGTGGGGGGCGAACGCCCCTCACGCCGAAAGGCATTGGAGACTTATTAATGCCAAACGCAATCTCCACAAATGAGTTCATTAGGGGCGAACGCCCCTCACGCCGAAAGGCATTGGAGACGATTGAACCACAGATTTGTGGTTTCTTTCTTTCGTATCTCGGGGCGAACGCCCCTCACGCCGAAAGGCATTGGAGACCTCAGCCCGCCGTAGCCGCCCAGTCGCCATCCACGATGGGGCGAACGCCCCTCACGCCGAAAGGCATTGGAGACTTTGCGCTGACGCGGTCGTCCGTCGTTTCCGCCTTGGTGGCGGGGCGAACGCCCCTCACGCCGAAAGGCATTGGAGACAAACTCCGCCCTTGCGGCCCTCATCCAAGCCAGATAATGGGGCGAACGCCCCTCACGCCGAAAGGCATTGGAGACCAATCCGGACTGGCCCGTGGCCGCGTCGGTCCAGTGAGTGGGGCGAACGCCCCTCACGCCGAAAGGCATTGGAGACACTACGTCCCGGTCCACCCGATGCCCCTTCAGGCACAGGGGGGCGAACGCCCCTCACGCCGAAAGGCATTGGAGACGCCCAGATACCCCAAAACACGTTCGGGTCTGCCACTATCTGGGGCGAACGCCCCTCACGCCGAAAGGCATTGGAGACATTTCGGGGTTATATCGTACTTCCAAATAATGCCCGCTTGGGGCGAACGCCCCTCACGCCGAAAGGCATTGGAGACCAGAGGTTTTCTCTGACAAGCACCGACCTTTAGTAGGGTGGGGCGAACGCCCCTCACGCCGAAAGGCATTGGAGACGTTTGCTTTTTCATTTTGGTTTTTTCGGTTTTGCTCATGGGGCGAACGCCCCTCACGCCGAAAGGCATTGGAGACCTCACATTTGGGTCAGCATTACCGACACCATCACCGCCGGGGGCGAACGCCCCTCACGCCGAAAGGCATTGGAGACCGAGATACCGGTGCCCATAATACTTGCTGTCCCGGCGCGGGGGGGCGAACGCCCCTCACGCCGAAAGGCATTGGAGACGTTAAACGGCTCGGGGGGCGGTCGAGGGCGGTCGTAAAGGGGCGAACGCCCCTCACGCCGAAAGGCATTGGAGACCCACACGAGAAACTTCCAAGTCCAATACTTGGAATCACGGGGCGAACGCCCCTCACGCCGAAAGGCATTGGAGACGAATTCATTTCTCTTGCCTTTCTATTCTGTTGCCGCGGGGCGAACGCCCCTCACGCCGAAAGGCATTGGAGACACATCGGTCCAGTGAGTCTGTACCGCCGGTTTAATGGCGGGGGGCGAACGCCCCTCACGCCGAAAGGCATTGGAGACTTCGTTTTCGTTTTTATTGCATTGAAATAGGTTTGCTGTCGGGGCGAACGCCCCTCACGCCGAAAGGCATTGGAGACTTCGTTTTCGTTTTTATTGCATTGAAATAGGTTTGCTGTCGGGGCGAACGCCCCTCACGCCGAAAGGCATTGGAGACCCAAGTCCAATACTTGGAATCATGCCTTGGAAGTCTGTCGGGGCGAACGCCCCTCACGCCGAAAGGCATTGGAGACAGCGATCTGGGCCTTCCGGGCCCTTTCAGCCTCCAGCGGGGGCGAACGCCCCTCACGCCGAAAGGCATTGGAGACTATTGTCCCGATTTTACATCGGTCCAGTGAGTCTGTACCGGGGCGAACGCCCCTCACGCCGAAAGGCATTGGAGACCCCCTGCGATTCCCCATTTGTTTTGGGTCTTTGACCCTTTGGGGGCGAACGCCCCTCACGCCGAAAGGCATTGGAGACATCGCCTTTCACCAGGCTGTTTATATCCCGGTCCACAGGGGCGAACGCCCCTCACGCCGAAAGGCATTGGAGACGGGGGAAGTCTGTGTAAGCCAAATCACCATCCTTGTTGGGGCGAACGCCCCTCACGCCGAAAGGCATTGGAGACGGCAAGCTCTTGGTCTAACTCTATGACCTGCAAGGCGACGGGGGCGAACGCCCCTCGCGCCGAAAGGCACGGGGGGTGAGGGCGAGGATGGAGGATGGAAGGGCATCCCTCCATTCTCCGCGTCTCGGCGGTTAATTCACCAACCCGGCTTCCGTCCGGAATGCCGGCGCCCACAGGGAATGGGGACAGGATGGCACCTGTCCCTCCCACGGATAGCGAACGTCCTTCGCCGAAAAGCAGAACGACGAACATCCATTCCGCCTGAAGGCGGGACTACGAACCTGCGGTCGCTTGTAGTTCCGGCTTTAGTCGGTTTGAAACTGTCCGCGCGTGGAAAGGTTCGGGGCAAGGATGGAAGGATGGCGGGGGTGTCCCTCCATTCTCTGCGTCTCGGCGGTTAATTCACCAGCCCGGCTTCTATCCGGAATACCGGCGCCCACAGGGAATGGGGACAGGATGGAACCTGTCCCTCCCAAGGGAAAACAAAAAAATCCCGTCTGGCGCGGGCCGGACGGGGGGGGCGGAAAGCAAGCGGAATCAGGCTTTGGCTTCGACTTCCACGATCTTTTCCGACGTGCAATTGTTCATCACCGAGGCGATCCCTTTGTCGCACGCGGCGTCGGAGGAATACATCTCGCTCTTGCCGATCACCTGGCCGTTGGTCGCTTTGAGGACGAAATACGGTTCGCCCTTGACGGAGGTTCGTTTCTCGTAGGCGTTCTGGTTGGGGCCGTTCCGGCGCACGGAATCAATGCCGTTCAACGCGGCGGCCTTGGATTCGTAGATTTCGCTGGTCAGGATGATTTCATGGTTGCCCGCCTTGAGGTTGAACATGGGCTTGCCCGTGGTGGTTAGTTTTAATTCGTAATATCCGCTCATGATGTCTGAATGGTTCTGTCGGTTGTCTTGTTTATCTTGGCGCGCGTGCGGTGTCCGGCCAGCCAGGGCCGGACCGCGCGGTTGACCCACCGCCCCGCCGCACGCCAATCGCGCGCTTCATCCTGGCACGCCGGGTCTAACGGGGCAAAGTCTGCCGGAAACCGGTCCGACGCACAAGCCCAATGACGGCCCAAGGTGCGTTCCCCGCCCGGACACCCGCGCCCGGCCCGGTCCGGGGTGAAATCTCCTTGCCTTGACGGGAGCACGGGCAACACCTTGAAGCCATGAAAAGACGCAGAGCACGGGCGACGCGCGCCGGCTGGTTATTGGTCGGGTGGTTGATCGGAGGGTTGGTTTTGGCGGCGGCGCCGGTGGCGGCGCAGGGGGAGGGGAAAATCTGGAGCCGGTTGATCGGCGCGGCCAGCTATGATTTCGGCGGCGGGGTGGCGGTGGATCCGGCGGGGAACGTGGTCTTCAGCGGGACGACGCAAAGCGCCCTGGGCGGACCGTTGGCCGGGGCGTTTGATGTGTTTGCCGGAAAATGCGACGCGTCCGGCAACCTGCTGTGGCTGACCCAGCGCGGCACGCCGACGATCGAATACGGTTGGGACAATATCAATGCCGGCGCCGTGGGCGGGGTGGCGACGGATCCGTTCGGCAATGTGTATGTGGTGGGCCGCACCGATGGCGCGCTGGATGGCAACACCCTGGTCGGCGGGTTTGATTTTTTTGTCATGAAATTCAGTCCCACCGGCGACTGGCTGTGGACCCGGCAGGACGGCACGGGCCTGCATGACGACGCCCGGGCGGTGACGACGGATCGCGCCGGCAACGTGTTGGTGACCGGATTCGTGCGCGGCGATTTTCACGGCGAACCGCGCGTGGGCTCGGCGGATGTGTTCATCAACCAGTACTCGCCGGACGGCGTCCGGCGCTGGACGGTGCTGTTCGGCTCGGCGTTCACCGATGAGCCCTTTGGCATTGCGTGTGATGCGGAGGATAATGTGGTGGTGACAGGCTGGACCGATGGCAGCATGGAAGGCGAACCGTATCTGGCCAATGGCGACCTTTTCCTCGCCAAATACACGGCCCAAGGTCAGCGCGTCTGGCTGCGCGAATGGGGCACCTGGAACAAGGACACCGGATACGCCCTGGCCACGGATGCCGACCGGAACATTTATCTCGCGGGCTACACCGGGGGACCGTTGTATGGAACGCCGCAAGGGGGGCGGGATGTGTTTCTGGCCAAGTTCGACGCCGAGGGCAAGGAGCTCTGGGGCACCCAGTTTGGCGACGTCGAGCATGATCAAGGCTGGGGCGTGGCTTGTGACGGAGCCGGGCAGGTTTATCTGGCCGGTCAGGCCAGCGGGCCGCTGGGTGCAGACCCGGCTGGCGGCGGGTTGGATGTTTTTCTCGCCAAGTACAATCCCAAGGGGCAGCGGATCTGGCTGCGGCAACTGGGCACGGCGGCGGATGATCTGGCCCACGCGGTCGCGGCGGATGCCCAAGGCAACGTGTATGTCACCGGTTGGAGTTACGGCGATTGGGACGGACACACCAACGCGGGTCAGGCCGATGTGCTCTTGTTGAAATACGGGCCCACGAATCTTCCGCCGCCGGCGCCCACGGCGCTGCCGGCCACTGCTTTGACCCTCAATACGTTCACCGCGAACTGGCATCCTGCCATTCCAGCCACGGGTTACCGTTTGGATGTTGCCGCGGATGCCGCGTTCACGCAATTCCTGCCCGGGTACCAGGACCGGGAGGTCGGCACCGCTTTGAGTCATACCGTCGGCGGTTTGGCCCCGGGCACCACCAGTTATTACCGGGTGCGGGCGGTCAATGCATACGGGACGAGTGATTCCTCGGCAACCATCACGGCGACGACAGTGATCCCGATCTGCACGCCGGCCACGTTGAAGAACGGCAGCTTTGAGGGGAACGCGCTGAACGGCGTGGGGGAACATTGGACGGGCTACCGGCGCGCGCCCAATCCGCCGTGGGTCAGTTGGACGTTGCAGACGGCCGCCCCACCCGCCGGTGCGGGCCAGCGTTATCAGCAAATCCAAGTCACCAACTCGTTGGGCGGCGGCGCGGGCGTGCGCCAGACGGTGACCGGCTGCGCCATCGGCGCCACTTACGTGGTCGCGGGTTGGATGCGCGGAAACTCCATCAAAGCGACGTGTACGGTGAAGGTCAGTCCCGACGCTTCGACCGACTGGACCACGGCGATCCACCTGAATCCACCGCAGACCTACGCCGGCGCGGATTGGACCCGGTTTTCCGGAACCGTGGTGGCGACGGGAACCAACATGACCCTGTGGCTGGACGCGGAAACGACGGTCCCCGGCCCCGCCAAAGCCGCCTGTTTTGACGGAGTAACCGTGACCTGTCTGGTGCCGCCGGCGCCGTTGAAATTTGAAACGATCCATCTGACTGCTCAAGGCCGGCCGCAATTGCGGGTGAGCGGCACCCCCGGCGCGCCCGTGGCCATCAGCCGGTCCGATGATTTCGTGACGTGGACGACGCTGACGAATCTGTGGCTCTCCCACCCCGGCGGTACCGGACAAGTGATGGACGCCTCGGCCATCGCGGTTCCCCGCCGTTTTTATCGGGCCACATCTCCCTGAGACGTTCGGACGGGAAACCAGCTTGGCATCAGTCCCAGCACCCGGAAGCCATCCACAAACCGGATAGATAAGTTTGGTTGGATCGTGATCTCGCGGTGTCTATTCGCCGCGAAGACGAACGGACCTTCCTTTCGTAACGCATTTTCAGTTAGCCATTTCTGACGAGTCCAACCCTCCGTTCATCGTTCGTGTTAATGATGAACACAATTCGTTGTTATCACACGACCTGAAATCTTCGTTATTCCGATATTTCCGATTGATATTATACATGAATTGGTTAATGTGGCGGGCAGAAAGACAGAGAATCGTGGCTATGGATGAAGCAAAACAGGACCTCTGGGCGACCGCGCAACGGCGTGGACAATCCGCTGTGGCGGGAATGGTTTGCCCGCATCCCCAATCCATGCAGCCCGGTTCGTCGTCAACTTGGGAGCAACCCAGTTTCAGAAGATCAACGACTGAAAACTAATCTGGCCCTTGCTGGCGGAAGCGCCGGGCGGGCGGTCAAACACACCCAAACCAAATCATGAATACTCGACACATCCCGGGGGCAACTCCCCGTCGCGCCCCGCAGCAACACCGGATTGCCTTGGCGGTCGCGGCGTTTTTTACCGTCAGTTTTGGCGCCGGGGCGCAGACGATTGAACCGCCACCCGCAAAGGCGGAAAAATGCGACCCCCTGCCGTTGCATCAAATCGAAGGGAACGGCGGCATCTTTTCCACGCTCTCGGCCTATATCGTCAACCCGCCGCGCGCGGGCGAGGTCTTGGGCCGGCCCAGTCTGGGGTTTGCCTATGTCAACCTCGGCCACGGCCAGAATCTGCAAGCCTTCACCATCACCGAATCCCCGTGGAAACAACTCGAACTGGGTTACGGCTGGAATCGCCTGGGACTGGGCGATCTGCCGCGGGCGTTGGATCGCGCGTTGGCGCCCGCGGGTTACACGGGGCCCGACGACGTTCATCTGCATCATGTCAACGCCCGGCTCCAATTGCTCCGGGAAAACGCCTTTGACCAGCCGTGGCTTCCCGCCCTCACTGTCGGCGTGCATGGCAAATTCAACGACGGCATTGACGACATCAACGCCGGCACCAAAGGCGCCGTGGCGGGAGGCGCCTTGACCACCCTGGCGGGGATTCGCGATGCCAGCGGCGTGGACTTTACCCTTTACGCCTCCAAACTTTTCCCTGATCTGCCGCGCCCGGTGCTGGTCAACCTCGGCGGACGCGCCACCAAAGGCGTTTGGAACGGTCTGGGCGGTTTTGCCGATGACTACGCCTTGCTCTTGGAAGGGAACGTCGTGGTGTTTGTGACCCCGAACCTGGGACTGGCGGTGGAATACAAGCAACAAGCCCGGGAATATCGGTCCATCGGCAACCTGGTCAAAACAGCCGGAGATTGGTGGACGATTGACGCGGCTTACGTGGTGAACAAACACCTGACCGTCGCCGCCGGCTACGGCCATTTTGGCAACGTCCTCAATCACACTGCCAACGGCGTCTGGGGCATCACCCTCAAATACGAGTTCTGAAAACGCGCCTGGTCTTGGGTGGCGTGCGTCGTGGCGCGCCTCCCCGCGGCGTGACGGATTGACTTTCGATGACGGGGTTGGTCTCCGGATGGTTGAGAGAGTTATTTTTCCGCCCGCCCGGCGGGGTTGTTCTCCGTTCCCCCCGCCGTCCTTGCTTGCGGATGACTAATGCGCTGAATTGCTCGAAATTTTTTTTTGAATTTTTCGTTGACGGGAATCGGTTCTGAATTTACGCTCTTCGCCAGAGTAACCCAAAGACATCAACCGAACCCGAAATGATGTTCGCGCATGGCTCAACTGATAAAAACGTCAGTTCTCATCAGAAGACAAGGGCCAACCATTTCCCAACGGGCAACGTGAAGGCAGTTCCCACCAGATGCGACCAATGACCGGAACAGCACAGGAGATTTAATATGTCCAGGCTCCGTGAACCTTTGAAGTGGGTGCGATGGGGAGTGTGCGTGGGAATCGTCGTTGGTCTGGGCCCGATGGCCCGGGCGCAATGGAGCAGCCAGACGCTGGCGCTGTCTCCCGGCTGGAACGCTGTTTATTTGACTGTCGCGCCCACGCCGTCCGATTGCGATTTAGTTTTTGGCAACAATCCCCGCATCCTCAGTGTGCGCCGGTGGGCGCCCGCGCCCTTGGAAGCGGTGGAGTATGACGAAGTCACGGGCGCGGTTCTGCCGCAAAGCGGCTCGTGGCTGACCTGGTTTCCGGCCACGCATCCGGATCGCCTTTTGTTGAATCTGGTGGAGGTGGCCGGGGGCACAGGTTATCTGATCCAAGTTTCGGAGGGCGGCACGGTAAATCTGACAATTCCCGGCCGGCCGGTGGCGTTGCCGTACGCCTGGCAGCCGGGGGCGCATCATTTTGTCGGACTGCCGGCGTATTCGGCCACGGTGAGTTTCAGCGCGTTTTTTGCCGCTGCCGAGGGCCGCATCGTGACGGATTACTATGGCGGCGGGGAACTCTATGCCGTGCTGCTCAGTGGCGCGCACCAACGGATTGTCACTCCGGCCACCACGGCCATCAAACCGGGCACCGCCTATTGGATCAAAGCGCAGCAATACTCGACCTACGCGGGGCCGATCGAGGTAAAGGTGGAATCGGCCGCGGGCTGGTTGGATTTCGGCCGCCGGCTGACGCCCCAGTATGTGCAGATTCGTAATCTCACCGGCGCGCCGCGGGGCGTGAAGCTGGCCCATCAAGCCTCGAGTCCGGCGCCGGCGGGCACACCGCCGCTGGCGGGTTTGGTGCCGCTGAAGTATGCCGTGGTCAGCGGGATTTCCGAAGCCGAAGGGCGCACTTGGCAAACGCTGCCGAACTCGTGGAGCACGCAACTGCTGGCCGGCGCGACGCTCCGCCTGGCCCTGCTCCCTGATGCTCTGGCACTGGGGACGGGCAATACGAACAACGCCTTTCAAAGCATTCTGGAAGTGACCGACGACGTCGGCCAGGCCGGCGTGGTGCGCCAGCGTTTTGGCGTCCGCGCCATGGCGCGCTTGGGGTCGGCGCTGGAATCCCTGGGCCTTTGGGTGGGGGAGGTGAACGTGACCGAGGTGGGCCGGCTGGAGATGCCGGGGGTGTACGGCCTGCCGCAAACTCCGCGTCCGGTGGCGCGGCCCTTTACGTTCCGGCTGCTCGCCCATGTGGACAGCACCGGCAAGGCGCGGCTCCTGCAACGGGTCTTTGTGGGCACGCGCCCCAACCCGGCCAGCGGCGGCGTGGTCACTGATTTGATGGCCACCGAAGCGCGAGTTTCGACCTACAAAGCCCAATACCCGGACGCCCAGGTGTTTCGCCTGGCGAGCGCGAATTTTCCGTTCATGGCCCCGGTGCTGTTGACCAACGGCGCGTTTGGCGTGCCGAACCAGGCGGTCCGGGGCGGCGTGGCGGTGTCGCGCGACGATGCCGTGAATCCGTTCCGCCATGCCTACGCGCCGCTGCACGACAACAAGGAGCGGCGGGCCGAGGATGACATTCCCTACACGGACGATGTCGAGGTCTTCTCGGTGCATCGGGCGATTGAAATGGTTTTCCAGGGACCGGACGCGGTGAACCCGGAACCGCGCTGGGGCGAAGTGGTCTGCGGCGGGGTGTATCGCGAGAAAATTTACGGCCTGGGCGGTCCGCTGGAGGCGACGAACCGGGTCATTACAGCGGAAGGACGGTTCGTGCTCCGGCGGGTTTCGCCGGTGGCGACCTTATTGCAGTAGGGCGGGCGCGGCGGTGGCGAGGGCGCCTCCGGTGGCGCCGCCCGGCGGGTGAAAGTTGAAAATCGGCAAGATCAGTGAACCAACAATCTGCGGAGTGCATGGCTCCGGTTGAGGAACGACAAATGAAAACAGCAGCTCGAATAATCGCACTGGGACTGGTGGCCTTCGTGGGCACGGCGCCGGCGGGCAATCCTCCGACCACGCTGACGATGATCCCGCCGCTCATCAACTATCAAGGCCGGCTGGTCGCCCCGGACAACACGCCGTACAGCGACGCCAACCACGTCATAGACCTGACCCTGTACCCGACGGCCTCCGGCGGCACGAAACTCTGGAGCGAACGGTACACGGTGCCGACCAAGGACGGGTATTTTTCGGTCAACCTGGGCAGCGGCGGCACCGGCTTGCTGGCCACCAACCTGCCCATCTGGCAGGTGATGTGGAAAAACACCGCGGACGCCCAAAGCCCGGACATTTACTTCATGGCGTTGACCGTGCGCTCGCGGCCCAACGGCACGGCGGAGCCCAACCCGGTGGAAGCCACGCCCCGGCAGCAGTTTTTGACCACCCCCTTTGCCTACCGCGCCCACCAGAGCGTGTACGCCTCGAAAGCGGACGGCGTCTTCAGCGCGCCGCAGGGCGTGCAAACAACCAATATATCGAGCACCACCAGCGAAATCGGGATGAACCGTGCTCTCCGGTTGCCTGTGGGTTACCCTCTTTACGCGAACAGGGTGGAAGCGCACGGCACCTCGCCGAGTTTGCGATTGTTGGCGGCGGGCGGCCCGATAACTATGGGTTACGAATATAGTAGCGTGCCGCCGCTGATGGGCTATTACAACGTGTCTCCCACCATCAACATTGGGGCTACGCCTAGTAGCTTACTCCCCACGAGCGGCACGGACATTTATTTGAGGGGGAAATCGGTGAGTATCACCACCACCAATCTCACGGTTAACAACAAGCCACTGTTTGTTAGAAAGGCGGTTGTGGCGAACCCCACCAGCACGGTGTCAGGGATCTCCCACGGACTCGATACCGGTCTCTACGATGTATCGGTCGTGGGATGGTATTATGCCCATACTAGCCCGACAATACGAGGCGTATACACGTCTGGTCAGTATATCCAAGTCTATTTCACGGCCCAGCCGTCCGGCGGACAATTGACTTTGTATCTCCTAGGTGTTCAGAAAGGGTTGGTGGAGTATCAGTAGCATCCTGCCCCCAAACCTGAGGTGCTACGATGAAAATCTCATCCGACTCCCCACTCCGCTGGCGCCGCGGATTGCCGGTCTTGCGGATCGGCGTGTTGCTCGCCTTGAGCCTGGTGCTGCCGGCCCGGGCGCAGTATGAAGTGCCGCAATTGCTGCCCGGCGCGCCGAATCCCTTCACTCCCCCCAACGCGGTGTGGAATCGAGACGCGGCCTTCACGCCCGGGGGAGGCGGGTTGCGGATTACCAACTGGTGGGAGCATCGGCAGATACTCCAATGGCACGGCTTCACGGTCCAAAACCGTGTGGGTGCCGGCGTGGTGCCGCTGGCGGCACAGTATGGGGTGGGGGATCCGCTGGCGCCGCCGACGGAGGCCACCGACCTGCTGGCCGAGGGGTGGGTGCCCCGGGTTAGCCCCACCAACGGCAATCCCTTCGCGGTGCAATGGCTGCCCTACGCCAACACCAACCTGTTTGTGGCCGTGGATGAGGGCGTGGCCGTGGTGGTGTGGACCAATGCGCTGGCCACAAACCAGTTTACGCAGACCTACGTCATCGGTCCGAACCTGTCGCGCCGTCCAGTGCGGTTGTTCTGGACCGAAGGGCAGTACTCCGGGCCGCGCGTGCGCTTCGGCAACAATTATGAAGTCAAGATTTACTACAACAGCCAGGTGCCCGATCCGTACCAGAACCCGGCCAACGTCACCCACATCGCCAACGAAAACATCAGCGCGGTGTCGCCGGCGAGCATCTTCATCAAGAACAGCGAACTGCGGGCCATGTCCGGCGTGCAGGGCCGGGTGTTGATCGCGTATTCGCGGCGGCCCGAGGGGGTCAACACCAACCGCGAACTGCTGGGATTCGAGGTGGTGGACGTGCTGGAGCCGATGAGTTCCACGCTCGCCGTGCATGTGGGCGACCGCCTGCTGCCCAAGCGCACGGATAATTCCACCAACGCGCTGTTCTGTGACATCACCCGCGGCGGCGTGGACACCACCGGCGTGCGGCCCGACGAAATTTTCGCCTACAAACACATGCTCGGCGCGCGCAATGGCTGGGTTTGGGCCATCCGGCCCACCGACGCGCCGTGGCAACTGGAGATTTTCTGGAAGGCCAAGGAACAGCTCGACGTCATCTGGCCGTTCGAAGTGGATATTTATGACGTAACCTGGAACCTGGACAGCCAGTTGTGCGCGCTGGTCACCGGGCGGCAAGGCACGCCGGGGCCGGTGTACATCCCCCAGGAGGTGGCGGCCCAGGTGATGCCGTATCAGGCGGCGGAGACCGTGAGCGGCGGCACCACCAATTTCCCCAAAGCCACCAGCGCCGTGGCCACGGTGGCGGGCCGGATGTTGCACCCGCTCCAGGCGGGGTTGTGTACGCTGAAGTACACGGTGGGGGAGGATGTCTGGTTTGAAACCGTGCGCATCGTGCCCGAGTTGTCGCCCTTGGTGTATCAGGGCGTCCGCCCGTGGGCCATCGGCCAGGAACTGCGCCCGTTTGCCCGGAGCGGCGCGCCGGGGGGCGGCAACTACGATACCTGGCCGGGGATGCTCCGGATTCCCAGTGCGCCACCCACCGGCGCGGGGATTACCAACACGCCGGGCGATCGGTGGGACCGGTATCATCCCACGCTCTACCAGTATCCTCCCGGCTATCCGGTTGAGGACGCCGGGTTGGCATCGCAGGTGTTTGCGGTGAACGCCGGACATCTGAGCGTCTGGTGGTGGAATCCGACGGCATTGGCGGCGCGTGAAGGCATGCCGACGCCCATCTACTGGCCGTCGCGGGTGTGTGATTACCGCAACGAGTGGCCGGCGGCGCCACCGGAAATTGTCATTGCCAGCTTCCAAGGCTCGGCCTACGGCGGCCTTTTTGACGACGGCACCGGCAGCTTGCAGTTCCTCAGCAACCGAACGGTGACGATTCAGGGCACCTCGGTGGTGACCAACGAATGGCAGGATCCGCTCTATGACGTCGGCTTCACTTTTGAAACCTGGATCAAGCCCACCACAGTCCGCGGCTATCGCGGGGTGATGAGCATGCGGGCCGCCAGCGGCTACAGCCACCTGTCGTTCTTTATCAAGGACGGGCTGCCCGGCATGGCGCAAATCCGACAAAGCGGCAGAACGATCACGACCAACGAGTGGTTTGCCACCCAGTCCGTGCTGCCTCATGAGTGGAGTCATGTCGGGTTTTCCGTGGATCCCGAAGGCGAACTGCGTTTCCACGTGAACGGCCAGCCGGCGGGCAATCCCGGCCTGGTGCTGTCGAACTACGCCGGCCGGGTGTTCGATTCGGTGCAATTGGGCGCCGTCTTTTCCTGGGCCGGCTTGAGCGGAACGGTTCCGTTTGGATACTTCCGCGGCTGGATGGATGAAACGCGCCTGTGGTGGGGAGCCCAATCGGATGAGGATGTGCTGGCCCGTCATGCCGGCGCGGTGGACGTGAATTCCGAGCCCTCCATCCTGTTCCGGTTCGATTACGACGCCAACCGGCTTTACCCAGCCCGCCCCGGGGTTTTGCTCCCCTTGGACGGCACGGGGGTCTTTTATCTCGACAGCCCGGTGCCCAACGAAGTGGAGTTGGATCTGTCCCCGGAGGCTGGGTTGGCGTTGCGCCGCGCGGGGCGCGCTTATCCGGGCATGAACCCGAAGATCTACGTCCAGAACGATGTCGGCGCCGCCGGATATAATCCGAACGAGGAACACGCGTTGATGGTCGGATCGGTCGCCTACGCCCTGCGCTGCGACCTGAACCGGACCAACCAAACGGAGGACGCCACCTCGCTGCCGTTTGTCCTGGTGGAATACACGCCCGATCCGGCCCAATGGCCGCGGGCGATGGATGTCTATCAGGTGGTCGTCACCAATCGTGATTATCCCCGGTTCCTCCAACACATCGAGGCCGGACGGATGATCCAGCCGCCCGCGCCGTTGCGCTCGGTGCTGCCCGACAACTGCGCGCGCACCGACAGCGACCTCGCCGACCGCCCGTATCTCTTCCGGGACCGCCTGCGTTATTTCTGGGCCCAGCAAGCCGGCGATGACGGGGACACGCTCGAAGTGGGCATGCGGTTCTTCTACCCGATGCAGTTGGGCTTCTGGATTCCGCAGTTGTCCGCCGATAGTCAACCCGCGCCGCTCACCGAGGTGCCTTGGTTGAGCGCGCTGGACCAGCCGGAGCCCACGCCGGCGACCGTTCTCAACGGGACCCCGGTCCGGGTGGCCTTCGCGATTCAATGGCCCGCGATTGTCCCCACGCTGTCCATCGGGGACACGTTGACCCTGCCCAAGAACAACCTGCCCGCCGTGCGCGGCCAGAAGAGTGTCCGCATCGTTTATCAGCAATCGGCCGCCTGGTCGGGCAACGACGAGTGGCAGAGCGCGGTGTTGATTGACCCCACCCGGGCGCGCAAGGTGACGCTGACCAATGTGCCGCCGCGCATGCGCGCCATGCGGGATCCCCGGACGGGCAACACGTTCTTCTCCGACTTGGATCCCGATTTGCGCGAGCGCCTGTTCTTTGTGCCCACCGCCAATCCCACGGAGCGCCTGCAACTCAAGGGCTTGTTTGTCGAGTATCCCAACTACCATTACCTGCGGCTCAACCTGCTGACCCCGGACCTGATCGCGATGGCCAAGGATGCCAAGCGGGTGGTGGGCATTGATTTGAGTTGGACCAACGCCATTGACGCGCTGCCCACCGAGCGCGTGACCATGACCGACGAAAACCAGCCGTTCGACAGCATGGCGCTTTGCACGCCGGGCCTGGGCGCCGGGTATGTCACCCTCCTCTTCAATAACAGCACCAACCTCGACATGGTGGACCCGGGCGATCCGATTGACATGAAGGTCATCCGCATCGCCACCAACCTGTTCCGCGGGCGCATTGACATCATTCAATCCGCCAATCCGCTCGATAAATACATGACCCTGCGGCATATCAGCGATTTCTCCGGGCGGCCCGACCAGTGGGCGTTTGAGTGGCAGTATGCCGCGCCGGAGGGCGGCCTGGCGCCGACCAATGATTCGAGTTGGTTGCAATTGATCAATTCGGAGCCCGGCCGCTACACCACGCTGTTCGGGTCTTCCGGCGAATTCGGCCTGGGCGACACCTACGTGCGCTGCCGCTACCGCGCGCTGGACGCCCGGATCCGCACCGTGGTCTCCACCAACTGGAGCGGTTGGACGGAGCCGGTGTTGTGCGAGGGCTGGATCAAGCGGGTGCTCAAAGCCATCAACCCGTTTGACCAGCGCATCCGCGACTACATGAACTACGCGCTCAACCTCGATTTGAGCATGATCCAGCAGGCGGGCCAGCCCTACGCCGGGGATGTCCCGATGAACCTGGATGCGTTGAACGAATATGGGCTGATTCCCATTTATCAAACCGTGCTGGAACAATCCCGGGGGTTGAGCATTGACAGCACGCTCGATCCGATGGGGACGGAGTTGCGGATCTGCCTGGCGCTCATGCTCGCCGCCGGCCGGCTCAACGACCTTTACATGGTGCTCGGCAACGAAGCCTACGCCGATGCCCTGAACCCGAGCCTGGCCCTGGGCAACAACGATCCCGTCCTGGCGGGCGAGGCGCCTTCGATCTTTGCGTTCCAAGGCATCGTGCCCACTCTGTTGGATGAGGAGCTTGCCCTCCTGCGCGGACGCGATTGTTCCGTGCCGCTCAATCCACCCGCCAGCGAGTTCCCGATCCACAACCGGTTGCCGTGGAACTTCACCGCCGACATCTCGCACGGCCAACTGGCCTACGCCCTGAACTACGGCATCTCCGATCTCAAGGGCAATCAGAATGGGGTGGTGGACAGCGAGGACGCCGCCGCGTTGTATCCGCAGGGACACGGCGATGCCTGGGGGCATTATCTCGCCGCGCTGAAATCCTATTACTACCTGTTCCGACACCGGAATTTCACCTGGTTCCCGCAACTGGAAGGCATTCGTGTGGGCACGGTGGAGGTTACCATGTCCGCGTTGCACGAGTTGAAATTTGCGGCCTCGGCGGCCGCCCGGGCCAAGACCGGCCTGGCGATCATGGACCGGACTTACAGCCAGAGCTATGCGGAAGGCCGGACCGATGCCTGGACCGTGCAACGGGACATCCGCCCCGACCGCGCCTGGGGCGTGGGCGAATGGGGCGCGCGCGTCACCATGGGCGCCTATTTCGACTGGGTCATGGCCAACGCGCTGTTGCCGCACACTTCTGATCCCACCAATCTGAATCCCTTGGCGGTCATTGACCGGACCACGGTGCCGGAGTTGACCCAGATCGTGCTGGCGGCCAGTGAAGCGCAACAGATGGTGGACATGGCGGATCGGGGGATGAACCCGCTCGGGTTGGGCACGGGCGCCGTTCCGTTTGACATCAGCCCGGCGGAGATTGACCAGGGCCGGACGCACTTCGAGCAGGCCTACACCAAGGCCTTGGAAGCGCTGAAAGTCGCCCGCGGGGTTTTCGATCGCATCCAAACCTGCACCGCCGCGCTGCGCGATCAGAATGAGGAACGGGATTTGGACACCGTGGTGTTCCAGCAGGAGCAGGCGTACGAACGGCAACTGCTGGACATCTACGGCTTCCCGTATCAAGAGGACATTGGTCCGGGCAAACTCTATCCGGAAGGCTATCTGGGCCCCGACATCCAGCATTATGCCTATATCAACCGGTACGACTTCTTTGGCCGGCTGCCGCTGGACACTTCCCTGATTCAAAGCACGGTGGTCCGTCCCACCATCGTGGGCAGCGGCACGCGCATTTATAATCCCGGGGAACTGGTGCCGCCGCTGCCTTCGTCCGATCCCGATCTGGGCATCGAAGACATCCTGTCCTTCATCTCGCCGGAATATGCCGAGCGGTTTGCCCAGCTCAAGGCGCGCTACACCCAGATGGCCGGTTATGCCAAGATGTCGCGCCGGGCGGTGGATCAGTTAGGGATTCCGGAATTGTCCGCGTTCTACAATGAAGTGTTCGGCGTGTACGATGCCCTGCAACGAAGCGTCTTCGGCGCGGTGCAAAACGCGGTGGCGTGGTTCGATGGCGTCATCAGCGCGCCGGTGGACGCCATTGATGATTTTATCAGTCAATGGGTGGGGCCCACGGAAACGCTGGATCCGTTGCAGATTGCCGGCCCGGACATCTCCTACACCACCAACACCCTGACGTTCTGGGTGGGCCCCGATGGTTTGCCCACCAAACCCGCCAACTACACTTCCGCCCGGCGGGCCGAAGGCGAAATCCAGGTCGCGCTGAGCCAGTATGTTTTGGCGTTGCGCGAGGCCACCGCCGCCCTGGCCAACTCCGAGGATCAGTTCAAGAAAATCCACGTGGCGGACATGGAATACCGCAACAAGGTGGGCGCGCAGATCACGGCGTACTATGACTCGGTGAACGCGCTCAACCAGATGAATTCGCTCCAGCAGATCATGGCCACCGTGGACAAAGCCATCGCGCTGGTGACCAAGGTCTATGACGACGGCATGGAACTTTACAACGCCCTGGAAGCCGCCATTCCCAGCGTGGCCGGGTTCGCCTTCGATATTGGAGCGGCCGTGCGCGGCCCGGCCCGGGTGGCCGCTGCCGCCGTCAACATTGCCACCACCGTGCAGAAACTCGCCAACAAGGAGCAGATCGTTTCCACGGCCCAAGACGTCGAAACGGGCAAGCGCATCATCGAACTGAATGCGACCAACACCCAGCTCTTCCAGGATTCCACCGAACTGGCCCTTAAAGTCGTGGACGCCGCCCTGGCGTACCTGTCCTCGCTGGACAATCTCGATGTGGCGCTGCAGAAGGCGGAAACCTTCCGGATGCAATACGCCCGGGCCGTGGCCGCCGGGGACATGGTCCAAGTCGAACGCGAGCAGGCGCGCCGCATCTGGGCCAGCGATCTGACCGGTCGCCGTTATCGCAACATGGCGTATCAGATCATGCGGAATGATGACTTGGTTCGTTATGAACAAACCTTCGCCATGGCCCGCCGTTATGTGTATCTGGCGGCCAAGGCGTACGATTATGAAACCGGATTGCTCCGGCACGATGGCGCGGTGGGGGCGCCCGGACGCGAGTTTCTGTCGCAAATTGTGCGGGCCCGGGCCCTGGGGCGGTTTGCCGCGGATGGCACGCCGCTGCCGGGCGGGTCCACGGGTGATCCCGGGCTGGCCGATATCATGGCCCGCATGAGCGCCAACTGGACCGTCTTGGAGGGCCGGCTGAACTTTAACAATCCGCAAAGCGAAACCGGAATGTTCTCGCTGCGCCAGGAGTTGTTCCGCATCCCGCCGGGCGGCGCTTTCGACAAGATCTGGCGGGAGCAATTGACCCGCTACAAGGTGGCGGACGTGCGGGACGTGTTGGAATACCGGACGCACTGCCTGCCGTTCTCCCCCGAAGGCGCGGCCGAGCCGGGCCTGGTCATTCCGTTCGCCACGACGATTGATTTCCGGAAAAACTTCTTTGGCCTGCCGTTGGCGGCGGGGGACAATGCCTACGATTCCACGCACTTTGCCACCAAGGTGCGCGGGGTGGGCGTGTGGTTCTCGAATTATCGCAACAGCACGCTGGCCAACCAGCCGCGCGTCTATCTCGTGCCGGTGGGCGAGGACCGCCTGCGCGTGCCCGACGGCATCGGCGAAACCATCCGTTCGTGGAGCATTCTGGATCAGGCGCTGCCGATCCCGTATCCGCTCTCGAACGAATCCTGGATGCGGCCCGATTGGAACGTGCGCACCGATGTGTTGGGCGGCGAGTTCTTTGCCCGACGCCGCCTCCCGTCCCTGCGCGCCTATCACGACAGCGGTTTCAATGTGAACGAGATGACGACCAACTCCCGTCTGATCGGGCGCTCGGTTTGGAACACCCGCTGGTTGTTGATCATCCCCGGCGGCACCCTGCTCGATGACGCCAACCGGGGCCTCGAGCAATTCATCCACGGCCGGGAATTGGCGCCCGGCTCGGGCACCTATGACGGTCAGGGAGTCAAGGACATCAAACTGTATTTCCTGACCTATGCCTACTCGGGCAATTAAAAGTGATGCGACGCGAAAGGACCGGAAATTTATGAAAGCGCGAGTCTTGGTGTTGGGCAGCCTGCTGGTCGCCGGCGCGGCCTTCGCCCCGACGTTGCGGCCGTCCATGATTGTTTATGGGCTGATTCGGGATTCCTATGGATTGCGCTTGGGCCCGGACAGCGCGCTGGTCGGCGCGTTCCTGGGCACCAACGAAGTGGCCCGCACCACGATCCGGCCGCAGCCGATGGACGCAAATTACCGTTTTGAAATCAACGTGAGCGATCCATTGACGGCCGGCCCCACCGACATCAAGCCGGGGGACACGGTGACCATCGGGGTGCGCATGGGCGGCCACCTGCAACCCATTATCGGCACCAATACCTTCAGCGCCCGCGGTGACGGTGCCAGTGTC
>Ga0255343_1000901_pt1 | contig 43355 bp, 32 predicted proteins | sample wastewater_treat_4_FD_192413 | JGI IMG/M metagenome (GOLD analysis project Ga0255343, IMG submission 192413) | Wastewater microbial communities from Lulu Island WWTP, Vancouver, Canada - plant16 | ecosystem: Engineered > WWTP > Wastewater > Unclassified | place: Canada: Vancouver, British... | reverse complement strand
AGCACCTCGATCTCCGGCAACGGCGTGGAGGGATTGAAATTCAGGCAGTTGACCGCGTAACCGTCCTGGGTCCGCTTTACCTCGGTCAAGACCCACGGGGGGACGTTCCGAAGCTCATACGGCATCCTGAACCCGACCTTCGCGAGATCCGCCACCAACCGATCCCCATTGTCTGGCGGCGCCGAAATATTGTGCGCCCAAGAGATGCTGAATCTACCCGAGAATGTGTCGGACGCATCACGCCAGACAACATTGGCCAAGCCCGCAAGACGCGGCTTGAGGGGATTGGTCTGATACTGGCGATTCAGTTCGTCGCAACGACCGGAGTCTCCCGTCACGACCAACTTACCGCCCTTTTTCGCCCAGATGACGAGGCTATCGCACTGCGCCTCGGACAGGCATGTTTGATCGGAGACGACAAGCACCTCCGTATCTTCAGGAATGATCAGCGCATCCGGATTTGAAATGATGTAGCCAAACGGGACATGGCGACGCAGACAGATCTCTTCGGCAACACCGAGGCCGCGGTGGCAACGATCAGAGAGGATCGTCGACTGGACGGGGAAGAGCAACTTCACGGGCTCGTAAGGCCGGGACGCGAGCATGCCGCGCTCGTTACGCACGAACGTATTAAACAGGCCAAGCAACGGGCGGCGGCGTTCGAGCTTGTGCTTGTCGTAGAAGCAATCCGCACCGGGCGAGACCACGGTCCGGTCTGTCGGTACGCCGCCGAGCAGGACGTCTTCAAGCAGCGGCAACAGGTAATACTTCTCCTGCTCAGGCGTCATGTTCGAATCGTTATCACACAGAGCGACGTTGGGCATGCCGAGCGTTCGGAGAGTCTTGAGAAGACGGAAACGGGTACGCAACCGATCGTTCGCCGCATCGTATGCAGGATAGTTTCCGCTTTGGGCGACCATGAAGTCGAGATTGGCGATCATCTGCGGTATGTCCACGCACTCCGTGCGCATCCGATCCGCACAGCGCGGCTCGAAAACATTGGCGGAAAGGATGGCGTTGGGATTCGCCTTCTTGAGTTCACGATGGAACTTCGCGAAGATGTCACTTATCATCCGACTGCGCCAGAAGATCAGTTCCTGCGCCAATGCGTCCTTGATCTCGCCCTTGAGTACGCTCTCCGGTGGGGGTTGGACGAACCGCATGTCCGTGAACCCGAAGCGTTGCTCCAGATCGGGCAACTTCGCGAGATGTTCACGGAACTTCCGTTTACAGCGTTCACAGTAGCAGATCTTGCTCGTTGCATTATCGAACATGACGCCATCGAACCCGCCCTCCGTCACCGCGAACTTCATGATCGGAATGAGATAATCGACCCATTCGTCGCACGAGATACACGGCAGCCAACGATAGTAGCTGTTGCCATGATAACAGCGGAAACGACCTTCGTAATCCTTCGCCGCCCAGGTCGTCAGTTCAGGGATCTCCGCAAGCATGTTCTCGTAGTAGAGCGTCATGAACTGTATGTAGGCGAGAACATGCACGCCGTTTGCGTGGGCCGCGTCGACGAACCGACGGACATTCGGATAGTCCTTCTTTTCGAACTCCCAGCCCATGCCCTTGTAGAAGCGCGCATGGCACCAGTTGAGTCCAAGTTCCTTCATCAGCTTCGGCGACTCCGTGTCGAACCAGTTGAGCCACTCATCGGTCCACTTCGAACTGCCCTCAATGCCACCGGTCGTTTTTACGCCCTTGCGCCGGTACATCGTAATCGGCTCATGTGCGCCGAACGTCCAGCGCATGTCCAAAGGATCCATCGCCGCGACAACAGCAAGCGCCTCGATCCCGATTAAAAAAGCAATGATGGGGGTTTTCATGTCCAAGAACCCAACCCCTTCCGACAGAGAACGCCTACTCGGAACGGATGCCCAGCCGGCGTTCGAGGTCGCGGTCACGCGCACCTCCGAGTTTCACGGCCTGGCGATAGTACATTTCGGGCTCGTCGAGCTTACCGGGCGTCATTTCCAACAACAGCCACGCCATGTTGAGATAGCCGTCCGGGCGTTTCGGATTGACCGTAAGCGCTTTGTCCAGCGTGGTCATGGCTCGGGAGTAGCCACCGGATGCCGCATAACAGCCCGCAGCCAATAGCAAAACCGATTCGTCGTCCGGCACATCCTGCAACAGGTCATCCAAGACCACCAGAGCGTCGCGGTGCTTACCTTGCTGCACATTCGACAGCGCCATCAACAGGCGGGCATCGACATTTTCGGGATCCTGCTTCAACACTTTGATCAACGAGGCCTCGACCTCATCGAAACGGTCGACAGACAACATGTCCTTGGCCCACTCCAACTCGTTGCGGATGTTGATTGGTTTCTCCGTCCCCTTTTTTCCGTCGGCAGTCGCGTCGGACGCAGGCTCAGGCACTTCGCCTTTTTTAGGAGCCAGCTTAACCGCCACTTCCGGCAGGTTGTTGGTTTCGGCCTCCTTCTTACGGGCCGCGCGCTTGGCCGCTAGTGTTGACGTGTCGGTGACGGCCACGGTCCGAGCCGTGGCGTTCATCTCTTCAAGCATGATACGGTCGATTTCAGTCTCGCACAGTGCCTTACGGAAATGGACCGGCGCGAACTCAGAACTGGTGGCACGCGCGGGGTTCTCGCGCTCCAGGCGCACCAGTTCGGCGAGCGCCTTGCGGTACCCCTCGATGGCCTCCTTGGCTTTGCCATCGATATACGCAGCCGAGGCCTCTGACATCATATCGTTGGCCGGTTGAAGCAACTCAGTGACTTTGGGCTCCTTGTCTTTGCTTTTGCTCCAAACATCCAGAGGAATGGCGCAAACCCAGGCACCCAACAGGAAAAGGCAGATCGTTTTACAAGCACGCATGTTCAAACACTCCGAGGCTTTTGCAAAACCCCTCGTGGCATGGGCGTCCCGCCCATGAAGCACGGGCAAGATGCCCGTGCCACAACTACAGGCAAGGGTTTTGCAAGAACCTCACTCCGAGTTGGCCTAAACATATCACACATCGGGGACCACCTTCACGCATAAAAAGAGCGGCTCGTATAATCGATTAGTGACAGGAGGGGCGAAGATCGCGCGTTTCTGGTGAAAAGGAGAGCAGAGAGCCGGGAGCGCGGGCGTCCTCGCCCGCAACAACGTGTCTTGCAAAAGGGGTGTGGCACGGGCATCTTGCCCGTGTTCCACGGTTTCATTTTTTGACATGATTGATTGTTGTGCCGTGCGCGGCGTGGCGGCGAAATCTGGAGTGCGGTAACAAGAGCCGCGCTGTGCGCGGAGACACACTTAATCGCCACACTTAGTCACCCACACTTAGTCACCCACACTTAGTCGATTACGCCAGCGACGAAGTGTTTCGACGAAGTGTAAACGACGAAGTGTAGGGACGAAGTGTATTGGACGAAGTGTGTCTCGCGGCATCGCTTTTGTACACCACCCTGTCACCGCACTCATGCCCAAAAAGCGGCGTCGCACGGAATACCGCTTGCCGCCGCAAATCTTTTACCGGGCTCGCGAAGCACCGGGAGGGTCAAGCGTCTGCTTGACCGGCCGCGCTGTGCGCGGCGAAAGGAGCACGGGGTTTCCAACCCGTGCCACGGACAGGAATGTCCGTGCCCCTGTAGTTTGGACATCCGGCCTATTGGGCGATGGGAGGGCGAGCGTCCCCGCGAGCCGCACTTCGTCTCGCCACTTAAACCATCCTTCCACTAACCGACCACCTTCACGCATAAAAAGAGCGGCTCGTCGGGGTTCACGCCATAGCGGCGGGCATCAATCGCCGGCAAGCACTCGGCATGCTTGACGAGCGTGAGTTGAAATCCGGGCGCGCGGATGCGGTCGAACAGGTCGCACCCGTAGAGCCGCACATGATCCTCCTGCCCGTAGAACTCAATGCGCTTGGCGTCCGTCGCAATTTCCGGATCCTCCAAGCTCGTTTCCAGGCCCGAGGCGAACGGGGTTTGCAGGATGGCGCTCCCGCCCGGACGCAAGACGCGCCAGATTTCATTGAGTGCGCGCGCATCATCCGGCACATGCTCCAATACATGGTTGCAGATCACCCAATCGAACGACGCATCGGCGTGAGGGATTTGCGTCACATCAATGCGCTCCACCCCTTCACGGCTCGGAACGAGATCGCCTTTGACATATCTCTCCGGTTGACATGTCTCGATACGCGCGGCGAGATGTTTTTCCGGCGCAAGGTGCAGAATCGCCGCGCCCGCCAGTTTGTCCCAGATGCCCAGTTGGTCGAAGTAGAGCATCAGGTGGCGCTCGCGGTCATGGCAGCGGCAAAAGGGACACCAGAAGTTGTCAAAATCGCTGCCCGTCCATTTGACATTGTGCAGGTAGGGCGAAAAACTTTTCCAGCCGCCGCGAAACCGCGAGAAGCGGAAAAAGCTGTGACCGCAGACACAGCACTGCCGCGCACGGCCGAGGCCATTCACAAAACGCCGCATCCGCCGCAACGCACCGACCTTCTCCTGTTTGGCCCGGTATTCCATACACGTCCCTTTCAACTGCCGATATGCGCCTCGCCGGAGTAAACCGGCACCACTCCCTGCGGCGTCACCAACCGCAACGCGCCATCCGGCAAAATACCGTCCGCACGGCCCGCCAGACGGGTTCCCGCCTGATCCACCTCAATCTCCTGCCCGCGCAACGCATCCCGTTGCGCCAGGCGCGGCAACAACGGCTCAAGCCCCTCGACACGCCAGCAGTCGTAAAGCGGCTCAAACGCATTTAAGATCGCAGCCAACACCGCCTCGCGCGAGAAGTCGCGCCCCGTTGCGATACGCAACGAGGTGGCGCGCTCCCGCAACTCGACGGGCAGCATGGCCTGCGTGAGATTAACGTTCACGCCAATGCCGAGCGTGATGTGGTGAACGCGACCGGTCTCGGCCTGCATCTCGCAGAGCACGCCGCAGAGTTTGCGGCCGCCACTCAAAATATCGTTGGGCCACTTGATCATCGGCGCACAGGCCGGCGCCGTCTGTTCGAGCGCCTCGGCCACCGCCAGCCCCGCCACCAATGGCAACGAGGCGGCATGCCCCGGCTCGATCATCGGACGCAACAACAGGGAAAAATAGAGATTCACACCGGGCGGCGAAAACCAGACGCGCGTCATGCGGCCGCGCCCCGCGCTCTGCTGGTCGGCCACCACCACCACCCCTTCCGGCGCATCGGCCTGCGCCAGCGCCGCAATATCACGGTTGGTTGAGACGCTCTCCGCCACATAGCGTAAGTCGCGCCCAATCCGCTGCGTGGTCAAAAGGGGTTTCATGCGAAATAGGGATTGCTCCGTTTCTCCGCTCCCAACGTGGTCATCGGACCATGCCCGCATATCACACGCGTCTCATCCGGCAACTCCTGCAAGCGCCGCAACGAAGCCTGCAACTCATCCCAACTGCCGCCCGGAAAATCGGTGCGCCCGACCGACCCCGCAAAGAGCGTGTCGCCCGCGACCAGCAATCCATCGGCCTCGAAATACAGACACCAGCCGCCGGGCGTATGCCCCGGCGTATGGATCAGACGCGCCGTCAATCCGCCGAACGACAGCGTATCGCCGTCGCGCTTGCTCGTATCCAGCGTGGCAGGACGGCGCGTCGCCGGATAGGGCGGCATCGCGTTCAGCGGCGAAAAGGCAAATGTCACGTCGTCCGCATGCAGATAGACCGGCACCGGATGAGCGGCGACGATGTCGTTCACCGCCGAGATGTGATCAAAATGGGCATGCGTCAGCACGACGGCAGCCGGCGTGAGCCCGTTGCGCCGCAAGGCATCCAGCAGCGTACCGCCATCCGCGCCGGGGTCCACCACCCACGCCTGGTCCGGCTCCTGCCAGAGCAACACACTGTTCGCCGCATACGGCCCGACTGGAATCACCTCGATATGGATCACACCCCTACTCCCGTTCACTGTCCCGCGCGGCGCACACAGCGAAAACCGCCAAACACACTCGCCTCGCCATTGCCGCTGTTCTCACTGCGGTAGCCGCACCGCACGCCGCCGCCGTCCGCATCCCAGCTCCCGCCGCGGAAGGTACGGCTGGCACCCTTCGGCGCCCAGCACCACTCCCAGACATTGCCTGCCATGTCGTAGAGCCCAAAGTCGTTGGGCTCGAACGACGCAACCGGCGAGGTATAGGGCATCGCCCCCTTGGCGTAATCCGAATGGTGACCGCGCGTGGTGCTCACATCGTTGGTGTCGATGGCGTGACTGAAATAATTAGCCTGCTTCTGACTGATGGTATCGCCCCACGGATAGCGTTTGCCGACCTGCCCGCCGCGCGCCGCGTACTCCCACTCGATATGGGTGGGCAGCCGGTAACCGGAAGCCGAGAACGAACAGTCGGGCGCGCCGCCCGAACGGCGGCATATCACGCCGCCCACGCGGTAACAGGGGCCGAGGCCCTCCTTCTCGCTGCGGGCGTTGCACCACTTGACGCTGTCGACCCAGTTGACGCCCTGCACCGGATGGTCGTCCGCCTTACCAGCGCCCACGTCGGCCAGATCTTCGTAGCCGTTGGTGACCGCCCAGTCGCGCACCTCACGCCAGTGGGCCCACGTCACCTCGGTCGCATCCATGTGGAAAGGCTCCTCCACCGTCAGCGCATAATCGCCGAAGTCCGGGTCCTTCCCTTCGTTGGTACCCGCCGGTATCCGCACCGCCGCCGGGCGGCCCGCACCCTCTGCGGCCCATCCGGCCCATGCCAGCGCCGCTATCGTCACACCTATCACAACACCGCGCATCATACTCTCCCCGATCTCCTTAAAGAAAAAATTGGCTTACCGCAACGGGAGTCCCCGCCAGAATAAAACGTCCCAACTTCCTTCGTCGTGTCCCTACGCGAACGGGCGGGAACGCGACAGACCGAACCCTGTAATCAGGAATGTTCGTTACCGACGACTTGGTGCGCCATCGCGCTCCAGCCCTCGGCCTGTTTGCGCATCGCTCGGTCAACCTGACGTCCTAGCTCGCCCTCGGCAAGTTCCTTAGCAACCTGTTGGAAAACGTCAGTGTCCCAACGACCACAAGTGAACACCGCCGGGTTGGAGACAAGGTCAGACCGGTCACAAAGTTCTTGAATCACGTCCATACAGCACCTATCCGTTTCACTTCCTACCTTCCCAAATTGTGTCGAAACAGGGGGAATTCGGGATTAGCATGGGCTACAGTATACGATTTCCCGTTCGGAAAGAGCAAACTGTTTCCGATACGCGCATAGAGCACCGCGTCAGGGTCATACGGGCCGGACGTGGCGTCTACAACAATTTCTGTCGTGCACATGTGTTTGTTCACGTACAGAGATTTTGGGCCGACCTGCAACCCCCAGACGAAATGCGGCAATCGCGTTAACGTCAGAATAAAATCCAGATTATCCGAATAGGACAGGGCTCTGGCTTTGGCCGACTTGAGTTGATGGGCCTGAAACGAGTGACAGGTGGCCAAGAACAGCCGTTTTACCCACGGTCCTTCACCCGTCTTCTGGACTTCTGGCCAGATCTTAGAAAGGTAGCCCTCCATCAGCGGCCGAATCACTTCCGCCGTTAAGAAAACTTTTTCAGGCAGAGGACAGACAGCCGTGTGGATGCTCTCTCGTCCGAAGGGTGCGTCTGTAAAAGTGTCTCCATAATTATCGGGAGCCCCCATTTTGCCTAACCGCTGGTAAGGGAAGGCATTGTCATCGACAACCACCAATTCGCGGAAGAAGTCCGTATGGTTGATGATGCCACGTTCGTCTGGAGTTCCAAGCGAATAATCTACCGTGTGTCCTACGACGGCGACGACATGTCCGCTATCGGCCTTGGGGGATGCAAGACTGGCCAAGACAGGGAAGCCCGACTCGACGTAGGCGCAAAGATTACGCCAGGCCGTTGGATTTTGCGGATTCTTGTCCCACGGCCCATTCTTCAATCTCACAATGACCGGGTAGGTTCCAAAATCGGACAATATCTTTGAATAGTCCTGATAGACCATACCGTGGCGGGGACATGCCCGACCCTCTTGTGCGGTCGTCAAGTTGATCAAGTCATACGGGTGCAGTTCCGCATATATTTTGAAACGTTCAGAATAGTAACGGCAGACGCCCCAAAGTGCTGCATGAGCACAAACCATGGCTTCATTGTCCTGAGACATGTACGGGTAACCGCGTGTGCGCAAGGGTAGTCCGCCAAGGTGAACACACGTTTCGGCTGAAAGGCAGAACAGGTCTTGCTGATAGCCAATGTCCAACAGAGACGGATCGATCATTGTCCGTCCGATGCATCTGTGGGGCACGGGACGTACGACACTGTATCCCATATAGCCGAGTTCATTCGGGTCTGCGCATACTATATCCGTCAAGCCACCAAAGTGTCTGGAAAAGAAATGAAGACGGCTACAGATACCGGAGTTGGGGTTGAACTTGCGAGAGTAATAGTGGGAAACGAGATCGCAATGGTCTTTGCATACGTAGGAGGGCTCAACAAGAACTGTCTTGGCGATATGCCCCACACCCTGCTTCAGCAGATCCAACCCCCAATCTGACAGAATCGGCACATGCGATACTTCACGTGTCGCTTTTTGCACTTGGAGCCAAGCCGCACCGTCATCTTTCGTCACGGGCACACAGACCGGCACGCTGCGTGTCGGTTGCCCGTCATCCTCATAAGAAGAGCGGCTACTATCACGTTTCATTTGCATAACGTAAAAAAGACATTTCCGCGAAACATCCATAACCGTACGTTGGCATGAGGAATATGTCAAGTCGTGGAACACACCGTTCTTGCGGCGGAGTGCCAATGGACACCATGAAGATTGACAGGGCTGGCAGAAATGATCGGCAAGAAGAGCGCCGATACGCGACTTAATAGAGATTTGCTGAATGACGATGACGACAGGCGATGAAATGAATGACTATTGATGCGTCTTGCTAACGTATGACAGCGACGTAGTTGAACGAGCCGCCGGGACAATCCGTGTCATGACGCCGGACGTCTGGCTACGCTCGTAAGGGAAAGCGTTCTGCTTCAGCGCCGCCTCGGAAGCTGAGTAATCGCCAAGATGGGCTCGCATTAAGCTCTTCCAGAGTTTCCCATGATTGGGCACAAAAAAGTGCAGGAGTTCATGTACAATGACGTAATCCCAGACAGCCCGGTCCAACGCCAACAATTCGGTGTTGAAATTAAGGTGCCCCGTCGAGGTGCATGATGCCCATTTGCTCCGCATGGGGCGGAGGCCAAGCCAGGCGATTTCGACACCCAGCTTGGAAGCCCACTTGCGAACGCATTGCTTGAACTGTTCTTTGGTAATGTCGTTTTGCATGATCTACTGACTCGACCACAATTGATACTGAAAAAACAGGGGCACGGGTTTTCCAACCCGTGTCACGGACAGGAATGTCCGTGCTCCTTTCCAAATTGACTCTTCGCGCAAAGCGCTATTTGTGGCGGGGTCAGTCAATCCGGCTCGCCCTTTTGAGCAGATCAAACAGCGCATCCACAATCCCAGCGACTTTTTCGACGTCGTCGCATTGCGCATGAAGGGCAAACGTCGTCTTCGTGCGCAGTTCGCGCATCGCTTTTTCGCTCTGCGCCCAGTTCGGATGCTCGACAAAAGCCTGCTTGATTTTGGCGCTGATCGCCTCGGGTTCGGCGATCTTCGCATCAAGCAACGTTCGGTAGACAAAGAACGTAAGCCCGTCGAAACCCTTCGCCGCCTGCTCGGAGCGGCGAACCGCATCCTGCTCCATGATCTCCTGCAAATCCTGAAGCGCTTGCTCGGTTGTCGTTTGGCGTTGCTCAAAAGCATGCTGAACAGCCTGCGCCCGATCCCGCATGGCAATCAGGAGCGGATCGTCGCTCGCTTCCTGTGCCTTGCTCTCAATGGTCTTCACAAGATTGATGACTTTTGTGGCACCGCCCGCATGCTTTGCCGCAATGGCATCCAGGGTAGATTTGTCTATCGCCATGTAGGTGTCCGTGTAATCTTCGTCCACCATCGCCCCGATGTGTTTCTGTACAAGTTCGTTTGTCTTCCTCAGGAAGGCACGATCCACATCGATCCGCTTGGCATAAGCCTTACGAATCACATCATAGATCGCTGAGAGCGTCGCGTAATCGTCGAGAAACGGCCTGAGAAAGGCATCGGGCGAGATGATCTCATAGAGCATCTCGATCTCTTTGTATTCTTTGAAGAATGCCTTCCGCCGTTCCGGATCCCGGAAATGCTCGATAAGCCTGTCGATATCCTTGTCGGAGAACCTGAAGGGGACGCCGCCGGTTCCCTGAGTAGCCCCGCCCCCGAACGCCATTTCTGCTAGGGCGGAATTTTTCCAACTCGTGCTTTCCCCTTCCAATCGCACCGGAAACACGTCCTGCTCGTTCAAAGCCTCCATCTTCATCTTGAAGAGTGCCTTGAGGAGCTTGATGTCCTTAACGATGGCGTTGACTTCGTCGCTGTCAAAGGCGAGTGCCTTTTCGAGCTTGTCGAAGATACCCACGAAATCCAGAATGAAACCGTGGGGCTTCACCATCTCCCGCGCCTCGTTTTCATAGGGGCGGTTCACCCGGGCAATGGCCTGCAGCAGCGTGTGGTCGCGCATCGGCTTGTCCAAGTACATGGCATAGAGCACGGGCGCATCGAAACCGGTGAGCAGCTTTTCCGTGACGATGAGGATTTTCGGCTGCTGATCAAGCTTGCCGAAGCTCTTGCGGATTTGACGTTCCTTCTTCGGATCAAGGTGGAACGCCTTGAGCAGGGCGGAGTCGTTGTTGCTGCCCGTGTAAACCACCTCTGAATACTCCGGCGGCAAAACACGGTCGAGCGCATGCTTGTAGAGGGCGCAGGCTTCGCGATCGACGCCGACAAGAAAGGCTTTGTAGCCGAGCGGCTCGACATACTCCTGAAAGTGGTTGGCGACGTACGCAGCCACCCGTTCGATCCGATCCTTCCCCTTGAGGAAATTCTTCAAGTGTACCGCGCGATCAAGGATTTTGTTCAGCTCCTCGATGTCGGCCACCCCCTCAGCCTCAGCAAGGGAGAGGAACTCCTTGTCCAGCGTGTCGTGCGGCACGAGCATTTCGTTCGGGGCAAGCTGATAGTAGAGCGGTAGCGTCGTGCCGTCTTCAATGCTCTGGGCGATGGAATACTTGTGCAGATAGCCCTTGTCGTCCTCACAGCCAAAGGTCTTGAATGTGCCTTTGCCGTACGCCGTCTTGTCTATCGGCGTTCCGGTAAAGCCAATGAACGTCGCGTTGGGCAGTCCCGCCATCAAAAAGGTGCCGAGGTCGCCGCCGGTGGTGCGATGCGCTTCGTCGATGAGCACGTAGATATTCGAGCGCGTGTTGAGATTCGCCGGCATGTCGCGAAATTTGTGGATCATCGTCACGATGAGGCCCCGGTAGTCGTCCTTCAGCAGTTCGTTGAGCCGGAACATGCTGTTGGCGTGCTTCACGTTACCGAGGCCGAGGGCGGCGAGATTTTTGAGCATCTGATCCTCAAGCTCATTGCGGTCGATTATCAGCAGGATCGTGGGCTTCTTCGCCTCGGGCGCACGGAAAAGCAACTCCGCCGCCTTGATCATGGTAAAGGTCTTGCCGCTGCCCTGAGTGTGCCAGATGAGCCCGCGGGTTCGGGCGGGATCGAGTGCGCGGGCGACCGTCGCCTCCACCGCGCCGGTCTGGTGCTGACGCAGGATGTACTTGTTGAGTTCTTCATCCTTTTCGGCAAAGATGATGTAGTCCTTGAGAAACGCCAACACCTGCGGAATCGCACAAAAGCTTTTTACTTTGGCCTCTAGTTGGCCAGAATCTTCTTTCCAATTGAAAATGTTTCGCCGCACGAGATTCCACGTAACGCCATAGGCAAAGCCAATGGCGTCAGTGGCGGAGAAGACTTGCTGGGGCACAAAAAGCTCCGGCGTTTCGTCATGGTAGCGACGGATCTGATCCACGCCCAAGGCAATGGCCTCGACCTTCGTCGCATTCTTGCACTCGATGACCAGCACGGGAATACCGTTGATGAGAAACACCACATCCTCGCGCGTTCCGTAGCGACCGTTATGGAACGCCCACTCTTCAGTGACCTCATAGACGTTGTTTTCGGGCTTTTCATAATCGATCAAGATCAGGTCGCGCTCTTGCTTCTCATCATGATCGTAGAACTTCCCCCTGTTGCGCAGGTAATCCACGAACTCCCGGTTGCCATAGATATTGGTTTGCAGAAACCGGAACTGTCTCAGCAACACCCCTGCCGCGTCGGTATAGCTCGGATTGAACTCCCGCACTTTTGCATCAAGCAAATCATCAAAGAACAGCGAAACAGGGGCACGGACATTCTTGGGGGCACGGACATTCTTGTCCGTGATCTCCACGGGTTGGAAAACCCGTGCCCCTTTAATCTGTGCCTCTTTGTCTTGTGCCCCTGTAATTTGGGCCCCTTTACCTTGGGCCTCTGTAACTTCCTTAAATAACGGGGCACGGACATTCTTGTCCGTGATTATCACGGGTTGGAAAACCCGTGCCCCTGTACCTTTCGGATTCTCGCGAATGTACTCCGCCACCTTGAAGAAGTGCCGTTCATTGCGAATCAGTCGATCCCAATACTCGTCCTGCCAAAGGGCGCCCGTCCTCCCCAATCGCTTGTTGATTTCCCGCGCCGTGAAGCCTTTCCACGATTTCAGGATCTCCGGCAACTTATGATCCCCAAGAGGACGGAACAGCGCATGCACATGATTCGGCATCACCACGAACGAGGCAATTTCATACCGTTCGCCATCAAAATGCCTCAGCGCTTCGGCCACGATAATCGCGTTCGCCGAATCCCTCAGCACACATGAGCCGCCCCCTTGATCCAGCCACTCATCGATCTGGCGGGAGAACTTTTCGTGATAAGCCGTCTCGGTTTCGTCATCCCAAGGTTTCGGGTGTTGCTTGATCCACGCGTCGCGCGACGCATTCCATTGTTCCAACTTCGCCTTCGGCAAAGAATCTGCGAGACGCCACGTTACAAAGCACCACACATGACCTTGCTGCCAATGGGGCAGGTTTCTTCGGTGCGTATCCGTCTCTGCCAGTTTACTGTAGAACATGGCCTCTTCGTGATCCCCGCGGATTGGAAAACCCGTGCCTGTGCCTTGTGCCTCTGTAACTTTCTTAAATAACGGGGCATGGACATTCCTGTCCGTGCTGTTACTTTCAGGCGTATGGACGCTCTTATTCATGGTACTTTCACCTCCACGGGTTGGAAAACCCGTGCCCCTTTACCTTGTGCCCCTGTGCCTTGAGCCCCATTTTCTTCCTTGGGCAACGGGGCACGGACATTCCTGTCCGTGCTGCCAGGAACAGGGGAACGGGTTTTCCAACCCGTTGTTTCATCCAAACTCGAACTCCCGCCTCCCTGTGCAAACCCCCGCCGCCGCTCGGCTTCCTCGCGGAAAACAAAGCTCCATCCGATCTCCTGCGCATAAGCGAGGACACGGGCTTGCACGGTTTTGTGTTCAGCGGGTTTCATGTCGCCTTCTCTGTAACCGAGGCACGGACATGCCTGTCCGTGATCTCCACGGGTTGGAAAACCCGTGCCCCTTTACCTTGGGCTCCTTTTTCTTCCTGAGGTAACGGGGCACGGACATTCCTGTCCGTGATTATCACGGGTTGGAAAACCCGTGCCCCTGTAACTTGTGCCTCTGTACATTGGGCTCCTTCTTCTTCCTTGGGTAACGGGGCACGGACATTCCTGTCCGTGCTGTCAAGAACAGGGGAACGGGTTTTCCAACCCGTTGTTTCATCCAAACTCGAACCCCCGCCTCCCTGTGCAAACCCCCGCCGCCGCTCGGCTTCCTCGCGGGAAACAAAGCTCCATCCGATCTCCTGCGCATAAGCGAGGACACGGGCTTGCACGGTTTTGTGTTCAGTGGGTGTTGGCATGGGTTAAAGATTTTCTAAGCAAATGGATTTTCTTCAATGGTTACGTCTTTTGACTCAACTTTAGTCCAATCGTCTGCCACGGCCTGCCAATTTGGCTCTCTCGTTACTGGCTCGCCTTTTGAGTCTTTTCCCGTCCATACCTCCCAGTAATCAGGGTCTGTCGATTGAGGTTGTTTGTTTTTCGGCAAGTCTTTCATTCGCACCATCACAGGCAATTCAGAGGCCCACCCGAGAAGAATTGCGTTTTGAGATGGAAGGGAGGGCAAATCCCGCAGCAACCCTTTTAAATTATCGGGAACGAGTTTGTGGACTAGCTCTTGGTCTCGATCGTTGCTAATTCGATGAAGCAGGAACGTGTTGCACTGAGAGAGAACAGTTGGAGATAGCTCAGATGGCCGTTGCGATGAAAGAACTAGACCTAGCCCAAATTTTCGCCCCTCTCGGGCAATCTTCTCGAACACTTGACAGCAGATTGCAGACACATTGGGATCTTCCGAGTCTTCCCGATACCGCTTCACAAACGTATGTGCCTCCTCCATTACGAGCACGGTTGGCAACATCTCGGCATACAGTTTTCGGTAGCGTTGCAGGAACTCGAAGCACATTCGTGCGATGACGGATGTGACAAGGTGCATGATCTCCGCAGGAACAAGCGACAAATCGATGACCGTGACACATTTTGCGTCTTCGGATGCTCTTCCAATGTAGTCACCAAGCCATTTCTCCAATGTTATGTCGTCATTGTCTCCAATGACCGAACTCATCCGAGTGTCAGCCAGCATTGTACGAATGCGAGCAAGGAGGAACTCGACATATTGTTCGTTTCCGGTTTCTTGCGCTAAGGCTTCAATAAAATCAACAAAGACCTCACCAGAAAATTTTACAGGGATATCCTCACTTTTTGGGAGGAGGTCGCTCGGGCTTCCCCCCATTTCGATATATGCGGAACGTATCTGCTCAATGAGTTCATCAACTTCAACGACATCATAGGGAGGGTAATCCACAAAGTTATTCCGCCCTGTGACTTTATGTCTTTGAACAAGCGCCTCTAACATGGTATGCAACCCGTTCAAGTCTTGCGCGATTTGACCGTTATACCAACCAATGCTTGTTGCCCACTTTGCGAGGCGTTCTGTAAAATTCTTTGGATGTGGGAACCTTTCGAAGGGTTCTCCCGCATTCTTTGCGCTTATTGTCGCCTGAAGGATGATTCCAATGAACCTGCGCGCTGCAATTTCAACGTCTTCGCTCACCTCAAACTGCTCGTTACGCATCGATCTCAACGCACGCTTGAGAAGGGGAACCTGTGCACGTGCACTGGCGTGGGTGAAGGCGCACCACTCAGCGCTATTCCAAAACCAAAGCGGCACCTTCAATGGATTCTCCTCCGCATTCACTTGGAACACTCTTGCAGAGTCGCCAAACGCATGGCTATATTCACCGTTTGGATCTAGCACGATAAAGCGGGCGTTTGGTGTAGAACCACGTTCGGCTTTGGCTTGATCAAGGGACCAATGAATTAGACCAGAGACCGAACAAGACTTTCCACTTCCCGTATTTCCCAACACAGCGAGATGCCGTCCAAAAATTCGATTTGGATCAACGCAAACTTCAGCGTGTGCCGCCAGTGGGCTAGTGCCGATCTTAACACGTCGCCCGTCTCCAGATTCAACGATTGAATGAAGTTGCTTCTCGGTTGGCAAAAGCACTCCAGTTCCGATTGAAGGAAGCGAATCTGCCCCCCGCTGAAATCTATACTCAGAGGTTGAATTTGATTTCAGCCGCAGTGTCCCCAAAGGGTTCAAGCCCATTTTCCGAAGAGGATAGGGCAGATCGACTAGCCCGAAATCCTGCATCCCCCTCCGCTTGGGGAATGGAGAACGCTCGACAGTCAACCATTCCACCTGACCGACTAGGTAGCCATTGTCGACTGGAATAAGAACGTAACTGTTCACGCGAGGAAACGGTCGGGGGGATCCCGTGTTCAGTGCAACGGAATCAGGAGCCTCTACATCTAGTAGGACTTTGATTTCATCAGGAGAAACGAAATCAATCGTCCCGATATGAAGACTTCCTACATACTCTAAAGGCGTTTTACTCATTGGTTATTTCTGTCTTCTGAAGTTTGAAGAGACGAATCAGCTTGGAAGGTGCCCCACCTCGCTTTAAGTAATTCAGACATCTTGAACGTTGTCCGATCAATCGCTGGTTTCGGCAGATAATTGTCGACAAGGGTTCGCAAGTCGCCAAGGTGAGGGCCAACTAAAAGCGTAATTTGGGCATATCGACCGAGCTTCTCGTAGGTCTGTTTAATTCGTCCCAGTGGATCGCCATATGAGATGATGACGAGATGTGAAGACGGAATTGTGAGCATGTCTTCAATCACACGGTTGATGTGTTCGTCACCGAAACTGTAGCCGAACGTGACCAAGGTGCTATTGGGTCGACAAACCGCAGCGGCAAAGTCGCGGAATAGCTCTACATACGGATATGAGGCTGTCTCCCGATCTTTTGCCGCATTGGGATAAATCATCAGATCCAGCGCCTCAGAGCCCCGAAGTCCCGGCGCGTTTAGGTAGGGCATAATGTTCTCACTTCCGAATGGAAGTCCGAACTTCCGAATCTGCCCCTCCGTGCTTATCCAGTCCAAGGAACCATGGAGCTTTGTAAAACGCGCGACTCCTTCCAGGTAACGCGGTTCTCCACGAATTCCTGGTGGATTGTAGTGCATGTCGACTTCTAGTCGCGAAGATCGGAAAACAGGGGTTAAGACTCCAACGAATCGATCAATAAGGTGAAGACCTGCAATGTCCGCTCCTGCCTCAATGAAACGGTCATAATTGGTCGTAAACACTTGGAGGCGGTCTCTGGTTCCCGTTCTGCTAGCAAAGCTCATGAGGAAACTCACGAGATAATTAAATGCTTCCTCTCGTTTTTCCGGTAGAGAGGAAATCAAACCGTTCTCGCCCTTGAGCACTGCCCCTGCAAAATCCTCAAGGACGGTCTTCAACTCGGATTTCAGAGACTCCAGATGCTTGTCAAGGTCAGGATACCGTGAGGAGAGAATTTCACCACCTCGGATTAACTCGTTCACGACGCGAATCTGATCCTCAATGTTCCCTTCTTCTCTGCCCGCACGTTTAGCTGATTCTCTGGCTTTGTTGGAAATAGCGTCGTTAAAGTTGGTGAAGGCAACCTCGCTCATTCCCGGAAGAGAATTTTCGGTAGCTAGAAGGTGGACAGCGTTTGAGAGCCCGGAACCCGCCAGAAGCGCAAGGTGCTCTGACTGGAAAAGTGCTGTCAACCAAGGTTCAATCCGTGGACGAAGCTTCTCGGGGCCGAATTCTGCATCGGCGTCAAGCCAAGGACAGTCCATGTCTTTGCAGAGTTTGAATTTTTGTTTGCCATCTCCATCCACAAACTGGATAGGGGTTTTGTCGTCTCGTGTTTTGATGATGTTTACATCGTTTTCTTTGCTCATAAAATAGGCTCCAATTCATAAACGCGCACCTTCGCGGTCATCAGTTCGTGAAGAAGAGTGCGGAAAAGGTCTTGGAGAGCAGCTTGCTTGCGGACGGCAACATTCTGCTTGTCTTCCAATGTCTGGAATATGGTGACGATCTTCGCCTGCTCATCACGCGACGGCACCGGAATTGGAAGCGTCTTCAAGAATCCACATGTCAGGGCTCCCTTCGTGCTTCCGCCGCCGCGCGCAATTGATCGGAGATAGTCGTAGCGCGTTTGCATGAACCAGAGCACGAAATCGGGGATGATCTTGGCGGTGTGAAATTGGGCATAGGCAAGGTGCTGATTGATGCTGGTTTCAATCCGGGTGATCGCCGAGTTTCCAAGCGTCTTTCCTTGGCCTGTGATTGCAATGAGTAGGCTGTTAGACGCAACTCTGGGCAAGTGGCATTCTTTCACTGCTTGCGGCGTGACAAACTGGTCCGCTTCCGTGATGAAGAGATCATGAATCTTGGTGCTGTTCAACCACGGGATTGTCCCATCGAGCCAATACGCTTCCTTCGCGCGCTTCGGAGTCGATCCATTCCCAACCTTGGCGAGCGCACCCAACTCCACCACCTCCCAGCTTTCAGGCACCGGCCCGATCTCGGTTTGTTTTTGGGGTTCGTTGCGAAGGCCTTCGGTGAAGAGCTTGTGCATGAGAGCCTTCTTCAGTTCGGTGACGGTCTGGATGATCCGCTCCTGTTCCTCGATCGCCCGCTGCACCGTCGAAAGAATGTGCGCAATCTTCTTCTGCTCGGAAAGCGGAATGTCTGCTTTGTTGATGGGTAGCGTGGCTAACTGTGATTTGTTGATTGCCTTGAAAATTGCGCCAGAGCCAAGATTGTCGATGTAGTCCTCAATCTCCTTGAGATAGAAATAGAGGAAGTCGCGGTCGATGCCCTTCGCCCGAATCGCGGCGACGCCCCGACCGATGCAGGATTGCCTGTCGCAGAGGTTCGTTGCTCCCACTGGGGCACGAACGGACATCAGAATGTCCCCGGATTCCGCCAGCTTTTTTGGCTCGCGGCAATAAATGCGTGGCGTCGGGTAAGTCGCTCCGAAATCCGTTTTCCCTTGGTAGAAGGGAAGTCCTTCTCCGACGTCGTTATAACTGGTGGATGGGGGCGATTGCCCCATCACAATTTTGGCAACATCGGCAAGCTTTGCTGTTGCGCTCACGCCTTAACCCCCAATTGGTTGAGAATTGCCCGAAGCGTGTGATCCGTTTCGCGGGCTTCGGTTTCGATGACATCCAGTTCCGCGACGATTTCCGGGATGGGGCGGTAGGTCTCTTCATCGCCGGTGTGGATGTAACGGCTGGGTGAGATGTTGTAGTCGTTCTTTTTCAGTTCGGCATGATCGACGATGCGGCTGAGTTTTTCTTCTTCTTTCCACCCGGTGAGCGTCGCGACAATGCGCTGGATGCCCTCTTCCGGGATGAAGTTCTTGGGGTCGCCCTTTTCGAAGATCTGGGACGCATTGACGAGGAAGACCTTGCCGCGCCGCGCCTTGGGCTTGGCCTTGTTCAGAAACAGCACGATGCCGGGGGCGGTGGTGTTGTAGAAGAGGTTTTCCGGCAGGTAGAGCACGCTCTCAACAAGATCCTGATCAACGAACCACTGGCGGACGTTCTTCTCTTTGTTGGTGCCTGCGTTGCCCGATCCGCGGGAGACGGCCCCGGTGTCGAGGACAATGGCCGCGCGTCCGCGCTCGTTCAGGCTGGCGTGGATGTGCTGAACCCAGCCCCAGTCGGCGGAGGACTTGCCGGGGAAGCCCGCCCCGGCGGGGAAGCGGTCGAGTTCGTCGGCATCGTAGTCGGCCTCGGTGAACCAGTCTTGGTTCCACATGGGATTGGCGACGACACGGTCGAAGGTGCGCAACCGCCCCTCTTGGGTGCGGAACTTGGGGTTCTTGAAGGTGTCGCCGATCTCGATCTTGCCCTCCATGTCGTGGATGATCATGTTCATGTTGGCCATGGCCCAGGTCTCGGGCGTGTATTCCTGCCCGTAGAGTTTGAGCGGGGCGGGTTTCTGGCCTTTGGCAGCCGCCTCCATGGCAATCTCGCATTTCACGAGCAAGCCGCCGGAACCGCAGGTGGGATCGTAGATTTCCATGCCGGGCTCCGGCTGGAGGACGCGGGACATGATGGTGCCGACCTCGGACGGGGTGTAGAACTCGCCCGCGCTCTGCCCGCCGCCTTCGGCGAACTTGCGGATGAGATACTCGTAGCTCTTGCCGATGATGTCGGCCTCGACATCCGCGAGTCCGAGGCGCTTGGCGCTGATGGCCTCGATCAGGCTGGAGAGACGGTCGTCGTCGAGATCGCGCTGACCGTGCGTCGTGGCATTGAAATCGACGCGGTCGATGATGCCCTCCAGCTTCGGGTTCTCGCGGGCAATGGCCCGCAAGAGAGACGTGATGCGTTCGCCTTCGCCCACTTGTTCGGGATCTGTTGAGGAACGCTTCCGGATGACAGACCAGACGGGTTCTTCGGGATCGTCGGGGACGAACGGCAGGAAGAAGCGGACGAGCTTCCTGTCGGCATTGACCATGCGAAAGGCCTTCTCCCGTGAACCCATTTGGGCGGCGATACGGTTCAGTTCGTCATCGAAGACATCGCAGAGACGTTTGGTAAAAATGAGAGGAAGGATGTAGTCCTTGTATTTCGGGGCTTCTTTGGCACCGCGGATGGAGCAGGCGGCATCCCATATCCATTTCTCCAAAGATTTTCCGTTACCGTTCTGCCTTGCCATCAATCATCCATCCTTCACGTCACCATTATCTCACTTGTTACGGTGCCATTGTAAAACAATTGAGAATCAGGGGCAAGTCTGCTGAATGCTCCAGCTAAAAGGGCAAAAAGGGGCACGGGTTTCCCAACCCGTGTCACGGACAGGAATGTCCGTGCCCCTGTTCCCTTGGTTCGTTACTCTGGGTGTCACATATTCGCCAGCCGCCCTTTTCACCAGAAACGCATGATCCTCGCACCTCCCTGTCACTAACCGATTGCCTTCATTTTTCACACTTCGGCGTTCTGCGTTCAAAAAGCCGAGCACAGCTTTTACACTCGCCGTTGCGAGCCACTTTTTGTGACCACAGAGAGGTCACAAAGACGAGATTAAAACCTCACCATGCAGCCGCGCCGCGCCCATGACCATTCACAGCATTTGGGGCACTTTGTGGGCGGTCTCCGCGCACAGCGCCATTGCATGCCCTGTGCGCACCCGGTGCCCGTACACTCGCCAGTTTTTACACTCATCATTGTGACCACTGAGTGGTCGCAATAATCGATTCCGATAGCGATACCGATAGCGATACCGATACCGATTCCGACGGGGCCTCTCTCCACGCGCAGTTCCTGAAACCAACCTCTGCGTCTGCGCCTCTGCGTTAAAAAAAACGCGCCCCGCCCGCGCGGCTGAAACCGCACGTGACGGAGCGCTGACGGCTCTGCGTCTCTTACATGTCCATGCCGCCCATGCCCGGGTTCGGCATCGGAGCTTCCTTCTTCTCAGGAATCTCCGTGACCATGCACTCGGTGATCAACAGCAGACCCGCGATCGACGCCGCGTTCTGCAGCGCGCTGCGCGTGACCTTGGCCGGATCAAGCACGCCGTCCTTGACCAGATCGGTGTACTGACCGGTCGTCACGTTGTAGCCGTAGGCACCCTTGCCGTTCTTGACGTTCTCGACGATCAGCGGGGCTTCCAGGCCGGCGTTCTCGACGAGCTGGCGCAACGGGGCTTCCAGGCTCTTGCGGATAATGGCCACGCCGACCGCCTCGTCGCCGCAGACCTCAACCGCATCCAGCGCCTTCTGACAGCGGATGAGCGCCACGCCGCCGCCGGCGACAATGCCCTCTTCCACCGCAGCGCGGGTCGCGTGCAACGCATCGTCCACGCGGTCCTTCTTCTCCTTCATGGCGGCCTCGGTCGGGGCTCCGACCTTGATGATCGCCACGCCGCCGGCGAGCTTCGCCAGACGCTCTTGCAGCTTCTCGCGGTCGTAATCCGAGGAGGTCTCGTCGATCTGCTTCTTGATCAGCGCGACGCGGCCTTGGATGTTGCTGGTCTTGCCGCCACCCTCAATAATCGTGGTGTTGTCCTTGTCGACCGTGACCTTCTTGGCGCGGCCGAGCTGGCTGAGCTCGACATTCTCGAGCTTGATGCCGAGATCCTCGCTGATCATCTGACCGCCGGTCAGGATTGCGATATCCTCGAGCATCGCCTTGCGACGGTCACCGAAGCCCGGCGCCTTGACGGCGCAGACCTGCAACGTGCCGCGCAGCTTGTTCACGACGAGCGTGGCCAGGGCCTCGCCCTCGACATCCTCGGCGATGATCATCAGCGGCTTGCCGGATTTGGCAACGTTCTGCAGCAGCGGCAACATGTCGTTCAGACTCGAAATCTTCTTCTCGAAGATCAGGATGTAGGGGTTCTCAAGGACGCACTCCATCTCTTCCGCATCCGTCACGAAATACGGCGAGAGGTAGCCCTTGTCAAACTGCATGCCTTCCACGACGTCCAGCGTGGTCTCGAGGGTCTTGGCCTCTTCCACGGTGATGGTGCCGTCCTTGCCGACCTTGTCCATCGCGTCGGAGATGATCGTGCCGATTTCCGCTTCGCCATTGGCGGAGATGGAGGCGACCTGCGCAATCTCGTAGGGCTCCTTGACCCGCTTCGCCTGCTTCGCAATCGCCGCGACGACCGCATTGGTCGCCTTGTCGATGCCACGCTTGATCGCCATCGGGTTGGCGCCCGCAGTGACGTTCTTCAGGCCTTCGCGGTAGATCGCCTCAGCCAGCAGGGTCGCGGTCGTAGTGCCGTCACCGGCCACGTCGCTGGTCTTGCTGGCGACTTCGCGCACCATCTGAGCGCCCATGTTTTCAAACGGGCAGGGCAGCTCGATCTCTTTCGCGACCGACACGCCGTCCTTGGTGATGGCGGGTGAACCGAATTTCTTGTCGAGGATCACGTTGCGTCCGCTCGGACCGAGGGTCGACGCAACCGCCTTGGTGAGTTTGGAGATACCGGTCAGAATCTTCTGGCGGGCTTCCATTTCATAAATCATTTGCTTCGTAGCCATTTTAGAATTCTCCTTGTAGGGTCACTGTGAATGTGTTTACAGAATCACGCCCAGCAGGTCGTCTTCGCGGACGAGCTGGTAGGTCTTTTCGTCAATCTTGATTTCCGTGCCGCCGTACTTGGGCAGGAGCACTTTGTCGCCGGCCTTCACGTCGAACGGAATCTCTTTGCCGTCCTCATCGCGCTTCTTGCCGACTGCAATGACCTTGCCCTCCATCGGCTTTTCCTTGGCAGAATCGGGAATAATGATACCGCCTTTGTTGACTTCCTTGACGTCAAGAGGCTCGACCAACACGCGGTCGCCGAGCGGACGAATCTTCGTCGCCATGTTTTTTCTCTCCTTTTTGGGGTTAAGTTCGGGGGGGCAGTCAACCCGCCCCTTACGATTGTTTCGGGTTAAAATCAGTTCTTCTTGTCGTCGTCCATCATGGTGTAGTCGGCATCGATCACGCCGTCATCACCGGGCGTCTTCGCGGACGAGGCCGAGGAGTCCTCGGTCGTGGTGCCACCGCCGGACGCACCGCTGAAGCCTTCCGCACCGGGCTGGCCGTCCGGCTGCTGGGCGTACATGCCTTCGGTCACTTCGGACATCGCCTTGTTGAGCGCTTCCTGCTTGGCCTTGATCTCGTCGATAGACCCGCCCTTCAGCGCCTCCTTCAGATCCGCAACCGCCTTCTCTACCGGTGCCTTCTTGTCGGTCGGGATCTTGTCGGCACTCTCTGAAAGCAACTTCTCGACCTGATAACAGAGGTTCTCCGCCTGGTTGCGCGTCTCGACCTCCTCGCGCCGCTTGGCGTCTTCGGTCGCGTGCATTTCGGCGTCCTTGCACATGCGGTCGATCTCTTCCTTAGAGAGACCGCTGGAGGCCGTGATCGTGATCTTCTGCTCCTTGCCGGTGCCGAGATCCTTGGCGCTGACATTGAGGATGCCGTTGGCATCGATATCGAAGGACACCTCGATCTGCGGGCGTCCACGCGGTGCGGGCGGGATGCCGTCCAGATGGAACTTGCCGATCGTCTTGTTGTCGCCGGCCATCTTGCGCTCACCCTGAAGCACATGGATCTCGACCGACGGCTGGTTGTCTGCCGCCGTACTGAAGATCTCGCTCTTCTTGGTGGGGATCGTGGTGTTGCGCTCGATGAGCGGCGTCATCACGCCGCCGAGCGTCTCGATGCCGAGCGTCAGCGGGGTCACGTCCAGCAACAGCACGTCCTTGACCTCGCCCTTGAGGATGCCACCCTGAATCGCCGCGCCGACCGCCACCACCTCGTCGGGGTTGACGCCCTTGTGCGGCTCTTTGCCGAACAACTCCTTGGCCTTCTCCTGCAACTTGGGCATGCGCGTCTGGCCGCCGACCAGCACCACCTCGTCAACGGTCTTGAGATCGGCGTCGCTCATGCACTTGCGGCAAGGCTGCGCCGTGCGCTCGATCAAGTCGTCGGTAAGCTGCTCCAACTTAGCGCGGGTCAGCGTAACCATCAGATGCTTGGGGCCGCTGGCGTCTGCCGTGATAAAGGGCAGGTTGATATCGGTGTTGGCCGCCGAAGAGAGTTCGCACTTGGCCTTCTCCGCAGCCTCCTTCAGGCGCTGCAGGGCCATCATGTCCTTGGAGAGGTCAATCCCGTTCTCCTTGCGGAACTCCTCGATCAGCCAGTTCATCACCGCCTGATCAAGATCGTCGCCGCCGAGATGGGTATCGCCGTTGGTGGCCTTCACCTCGAAGACGCCGTCGCCGATGTCGAGCACCGAAATATCGAACGTACCGCCGCCGAAGTCGTAGACCGCGATCTTCTCATCCTTCTTCTTGTCCAGACCGTACGCCAGCGAAGCGGCCGTCGGCTCATTGATGATGCGCAGCACTTCGAGCCCCGCGATGCGTCCCGCATCCTTGGTGGCCTGGCGCTGGCTGTCATTAAAGTACGCCGGCACCGTGATCACGGCCTGCGTGATCGTAGTGCCGAGATAAGCCTCAGCATCGGCCTTCAGCTTCTGCAAGATCATCGCCGAAATCTCCGGCGGCGAATAGGTCTTATCGTTGATCTTCACATGGGCGTCGCCGTTTGCGGCGCGCACGACCTCGTACGGCACCATCGAGACCTCGTTCGCCATCTCATCATAACGGCGTCCCATAAACCGCTTGATCGAATAAACCGTGTTCTTGGGGTTGGTCACCGCCTGCCGCTTGGCCGCCTGGCCCACCAGACGCTCGCCACTTTTAGTGAACGCAACGATGGACGGCGTCGTGCGCATCCCTTCGGCGTTCGGAACCACGACCGGCTCGCCGCCTTCCATGACGGACATGCAGGAGTTGGTCGTTCCTAAGTCAATACCTAAAACTTTTGCCATTGTCGTTTTCCGCTCCATTCCGTCCGTCCGGGTTCTCATTGTCACAAAACGAATACGACGGACGCCCTCAATCAAGCAAACGACATGCCATCTTTTTAAACCAAATTCGTAAAAACAATACATAACACCTTAATCTTCAATATGTTATGACTTTTTCAATCCGTCGCCGCCCATTTAACCGGGACACGCTCGAAAACATTATGTCACACCTAATCTGTCGCTTTGAGCCAAAAACGGGCAATTATGTCTCATTTATGGGTTTAAACCGATGTTTAAAAAATTTGTTCAAACCGGCAATAGGATGACCGCCACGCCGTTTAATTGGTTGACAGTACACGTTGGAACGTTGGAACTGCGAACCGAGTCGCTTGACGTCCTTGTTCCAAGCGTTTACAATTGTGGGCCTAGGGTTACGAACCGTTTACCCATCGCGGTAGAAAGGGGGACGACATGAAAAACTTGAAACGCGCTGTCTTAGTCGCCGCCATCTTCGCGGCAACGGGTTCCGTTGCCCGTACACGCAACAGCTCGTTCAGCGACCGCAGTTCACGGAGCGCTCCGTCTCGCAGTGCTTCGCAATCCTCCCCCGCGCGGTCTTCTTTCAGCCAGTCCGCTGGCCGTTCATCCGCGGCGATGTCCGCGCCGCGCGTCCAGTCCGCGCCGCGTGTCCAGTCCGCGCCGCGTGTCCAGTCCGCACCGCATGTCAGTGCGCCGCGTGTCCAATCTGCGCCGCGTGTCAGTGCGCCGCGCGTCCAATCTGCGCCGCGTGTCAGCACGCCGCAACCGACGGTGACGCGTCCCGCGTCTCCGCAGCCCGCGCGTCCCACGGTGTCGCGCCCGACGGTCACTCAGTCGCGCCCGGCCAGCACGCCCAGCACAACGCCGACACCCCAGCCGTCCCAGACACGCACCGCTCCGGTCGTCACACGTCCGACCGTGCCGTCGATCGCCACCCCGCGCGCGCCGGTCGTCCAATCCCCTGCGGTTGCTCCGCGCGCCCCCGACACTGGCCGTACCGCTCCGACCCAAACACGTCCGACCGTGCCGTCGATCGCCACCCCGCGCGCGCCGGTCGTCCAGTCCCCTGCCGCCACGACACGTGGCGATGCCAACCGTAGCGCTCCGGTCACCGCGCGTACACCTGGTACCGGTCGCATGGCACCGGTCCAGACACGTCCGACCGTCACACGCTCCGATCCGGCCGCGCCGTCCCGGACACGTCCCGAAATCGGTGCCACACGCGGTGCGTCCCCGACGCGGACGACGACCGTCGAGCGACCGACCTTCGCGCGCACGCGCACCAGCGCGGCGCGCGTCGATCACGACGCCATCAGCCGCCTGCCCTCCGCAGCCGACCGCGCAGCGGCCACGCGCCTCACGCGCCCTGACGAGCGCTCGCAGATCCGTGCCGCCACACGCGGCACCGCCGGTGCCATTCGCCCGCGCGGTACCACCGACGGTCGCCTGGCTTACGCGCCGACCTCGTTGCGTTCCGACACCAGCCGCCTCACGACACGCGGCACCTCACTGTTGGACACGCGCCGCATGCCGGATGCACGCCGCGGCGCGCCCGCGCGTGTCAAGCCGGGCCTGTCGGACTTGCGCCGCACCCCCAGCCGCTATCATGACGGCCGCTATTCGGTCTACACGCCCCCCGCCCACCGCCATACGCCAGGCCCGTATCGACCCAGCCACTACGATCATAGCCCACGCCATCACCATCGCCGCAGCAGCCACTCCAGCTTTTATCTCAACCTGTCGATCGGTTCCGGCTGGTACACGCCCGGTTGGTATGGCCCTTCGTGGTATGCCCCCGCATGGTACAGCCCCGCGTGGTACTATCCCGCCAGCGGCTTCAGCTTCTCCTGGAGCAACCGCCGCTACGGTCTCTCCATCTGGAACAGCGCGCCGGTCTACGCCACGCCGTACTACGATAGCTGGGTCTGCGGCGGATGGGGCTTCAGCAGCCTCTACTACGGCGGCTGGCGCTCCGGCTGGTACGGGGGCGTCTCCTATATCTACAACCCCTGGCCGGTCTATCGTACCACTTACTTCTACGAACCCGCGCCAGTCGTGACCGAAACCGTCTACGTCACGCAGCCTGCCGCGCAGACCACAGTGGTCTACGAAGAGCCGCAAACTTATGCGACTGTTCCCGCCGCGCAAACCACGGTGGTTTACGAGGAGCCGCAGACCTACGCCGTCGCGACCGCCGCGTCGCCGAATGTCAGCCTGCAATCCGCGCCGGCCTCCACCACCGCGCCGTTGCTGCCGCTCCCCGTGCCCGCCCCCGCCGAAGAGCCTGACAACCACACATTATGGGATGCGGCGCCGGCCGTAGCACAGGTCGAGACAACGGCCATCGGCTGCTTCTGCCCCTGCCGCTGCAACGGCAAGCGCCCCTGCATCTGCGATTACCCGTGCGGTGCCGAATACGCCATCGTCCGTGAAGAGTTTAATCTGGGCCTGAACTTCGCTTCCTACACCGACACGCTGAACCCCGAAGCGATCTGGGCCTCGTATGCCGGACTCGACCGCATCGCCACGCTGAACGGCGACACCCTGTACGCCGGTTCCGCCGCGACGACCTGTTACTAACCCGGCCACAAATGATGCTGCAACTCTGGACAGCGACCACTCTTAGTCGTATACACTTAGTCCCCACACTTAGTCGTATACACTTAGTCTCCACTCTTAGTCGATTGCGCCAGCGACGTGTAGGGACCTGCGGCTCGCGGTACGCTTTTGCACACACCTTGCCACCACACTCGATCTTTAAAAGCGGCGTCGCGCGGAATACCGCTTGCCGCCGCACTCCAAGTCCTCATGCCATGAACACAGTACCCTATTCAGACCTGATCTCGTACTACGTCGAGCGCTCCGACCGACGCGCGGTAGACCTGCGTGAAGCGGGTGTGCCGGAGTGTGTGGTGCTTGGCCAGGCTCTGTACCGGCGCGCTTATCCGCCGCTACAGGAGCACCGCCATTACGGTGTGGCAGAACTGGCCTACGTCGAAAGCGGGTTTCAACCCTACAACGTGCTGGACAACGAGTTCACGCTGTTCGGCGGCGAAGGCACCATCATTCCGCCGGATACCGGCCACGGCTCGTCGGGGCAACCCTCCTACCCGTGCAAAAAAGCATGGATCCAGTTGCGGCTGCCGGATGCGGACAGCACGTCCGACTGGCTGGGCCTATCGCCCGAGGAGGCACAGCCGATCCTAGCGATGCTGCGCCACCCCGTGAACCTCTATTCGAAATGGCCGGCCGACTTCCCCCAACTCATCAGTCGGCTCTTCGCGATCGCCGACCGCCCCCCATCACCCACACGCACCGCCATGTTGCGCGCCGGCCTGCAGCACATCCTTTTCGAGCTGCTCGACCGCAACGTGCCCGAAACCGCGCACGCCCACCAACTGCGCGTACGCAAGGTGATCATGTGGCTGGAGACGCATATCAGTGAGTCCCCGACCGTCGACCATCTCGCCCGCGAAGCCGGTCTTTCATCCTCAAGCTTCAAGCGGATTTTCCACTCCGTCACTGGCATGACGCCCCACGCGTATATTCTCCACAAGAAGATCGAGCGAGCCATGGGGCTCCTGCTGGAGGCCGATATGCGCGTCACCGATGTCGCGCAGGTCTGCGGTTTCTCCACCTCGCAGTACTTCGCCACCGTCTTCAAACGCATGACCGGCGTAAGCCCCAACGATGTTCTCCGCAAACGCGGCATCGCCCTTCCCGCTAATACTGACGGACAATGATTCTGACGCCATGCCCACGTACCTGACCTTGCCGATGATCACGGCTGCGGCCGGCATACTGGCCGGAGCCGGTTTCCCCGCATTTGCCGCAGCGGCGCTGGGTGCCGCCGCGGCGGTCTGGCTCGCACGCTTGAGACATTCAGGCGGCTCCTACCTCCACGTCACGCTGGATCCCGACGCGCCGGACAACGGCATGCTGGCAAAGGCACTCCGCGCGGCCGTGCGTCAGTTGCAACACACACAAAACCCGGTCACGCTCCGCATCGCCGCGCTACGCGCCTCCCCGCACCCGCGCATCAACCTCAACCTGACCCGCGACGGTGATCTTGAAGTCCTGTGCGACAGAAAACGGCCATGTGCGCTCGGCCATCCCGGCCTCTGGATCGCCGACCACCCGCTGCCTCTCTGCATTCCCCATACGCGCAGCATCACCCTGCGCCTCACGCCGGCCGTCGGGGAACGCCTGCGCGTGACATGCAACGGCACCGCCTCCGTCACGCGCAACGGCTGGATCGCCATTCTGCTAATCGTCACTGCCGCCTGCGCGTTCGATCTCTCCGGCCTGCTCGCAACCGCGCTCGGCTTTGCGGGCCAAGCCTATCTGCTGGAGCACCACCCCGACCGTCCGCGCCGCCAACGCAAGGTCAAACCGCACTGAGCGGTGGCACAGGTAATAGACATCGAGCAGGCACATCTCGTCGAACGTAAGCCGATTGCGACCCGACACCTGCCAGAGCCCTGTCATGCCCGGCAAGCCCTTCAACCGCAGCGCATGTCCCGGCCGCGTGTAATGCCCTTGGTCGCTTTCCGGCAACGGCCGCGGTCCGATCAAGCGCATCTCTCCCCGCACGACATTGATCAGTTGCGGCCACTCGTCAATGAACGTGTGCCGCAAAATGTTTCCAAGCCGGGTCGCCCGCGGATCATGCTCAAGTTTGAAAAGACGTTCCGGTTGTCCGCCCTGCCGCTGCAAGTCAGCATGCAGTCGCTCAGCCTGCCGCGTCATGGTCCTGAACTTAAACACAGTGAAAGGCGTGCCCCGATACCCATAGCGCGTCTGCTTGAAGATCACCGGACGCCCGTCGCACACCCAGATCAGCAGCGCCGTCAACAGCATCACCGGCGAACAGACAACCAGCAGGCACACCGCCAGTGCGCGTTCCGCCATTCCGCAACGCTGCGGCTGGGCATCCAGTCGAAATTCAAACATCCCCTCACGATTCGGTCGGCAGCGCCCCTCCCGCATCAACACCGGCACATACGCGGCCGGTACCGCCGCGTTATTCCCTTCTCGAACAGCCGACGCCAAGAAGTCGAGCACCTCCCCCACCCCGCCATTCCCCTGATCTGTAAAGACTACACGCATATCCGGGGTATAGTATCCCCTTCTTTTACATCGCTTCAAGCCTTTCGTTATTCACGCGCTTTGCGGATTGCATAAAAGTCAGATTCTGAGGTTGACTCTCCTCGCCCCCTCGCATGATAGGAACCGACCACGGAAACCGGTGCGCTACCGGTCCGCCCTGTGAGATGACGGAGGATGGCGGAGGACACATGACAGACGTGAATTCATAGGTGGCATCGCGGCCGCAGGAGTTTTACCGACCAAAAACCAAAATCCGCAGCGTGCAACTTGACAGGTTGCCGTGACCCTCTGTAACATGGCTTTTCACTTCAAACACGAGAGAGGGCGACTATGCTTACCGTATCTGATCTGCGCAAGGGCGCGAAAATCCAGTTGGAAGACGGCCAGCCGTGGCTGGTCACGGAGTTTGACTTCAGCAAGCCCGGCAAGGGCCAGGCCATCTATAACTGCAAGCTGAAGAATATGCTGACCGGCACGACCATGAGCAAAAGCTTCCGCTCGAATGACAGGTTCGAAAAACCGGAGCTGGTTCAGAAACAGGTGCGCTTCTCATACGAAAACGACGGCCACTATGTGTTTCTGAACGAGAATTACGAGGAGTTGGTGATCGAAGAGGAGGTGCTCGGACGTAACAAGTATTTCTTGATGGACGACATGCCCGTCGACGCCCTCTTCTTCAACGACAGGGTGATTGATGTCGAGCTGCCGAATATGGTCGAGCGCACCGTGATTAGCTGCGAGGTCGGCGTCAAAGGCAACACCGCTTCCGGCAAGGTCACCAAGCCCGCCACCGTCGAAGGCGGCTACGAACTGGCCGTCCCGCTCTTCATCAACGAAGGCGACGTGATCCGTATCGACACGCGGACCGGCGAATACAACGACCGCGCCCGCACGGCGTAACACTGAATGCCTGTAAGCAGACCTGTTGGAGGAGTCTTATGACCGCTGAGAAAATCGCCGCGCTGGACAGCTTTTCACCTGAAACGCGCGCTGCCGCGCTCAACGCGCTCGCCGCCGGGACCTTTCCCGAGCCCGGCGCGAACTTCAACATGCACTGCCACTCGTTCTTTTCGTACAACGCCGACGGCTGGTCGCCCTCGCGCGTGGCGTACGAATGCCGTTCGCGCGGCCTGTGCGCTGCGGCACTGTGCGACTTCGACGTGCTCGACGGCCTTGAGGAGTTCCTCGCCGCTGGTCGCTTGCTGGCGTTGCGAACCGCCGTCCATCTGGAGACTCGCGCCTATGTTCCGGAACTGGCGACCTGCGACATCAGTTCACCGGGTGAACCGGGCGTGACCTACATCATGGGTTGCGGCTTCGCCCGCGAGCCGGAGATCGATACCCCGCAGGCCGCGACGCTGGCGGCACTTCGTCAGGGCGCGCAGGAACGCAATCTTGCGCTGATCGCCCGCGTCAACGCCGCGCTGCCCGCGATTGCGATTGACTACGCGCGCGACGTGCTGCCGCTGACTCCGAAAGGTGTCGCCACCGAGCGCCACATCGTGCGCGCCTACCGCGTTCAGGCGGAGAAGGCATTTGCCGACGCCGCAGCGCGCGCGGCCTTCTGGGCACCGCTGCTCGCCTTCAACGAGGCCGATTACCCCACGCTCGAAGCGGTCCTGCCGAAACTCGAAGATCGGATCCGTAACGCGCTCGCCAAGCGCGGCGGCATCGGCTACATCCAGCCGGATGAAAAAACCTTCCCGTTGGCGGACGGCTTTACGCGCTGGGTGAAGGCGTGCGACGCCATCCCCACCATCGCTTGGTTGGACGGCACCAGCGACGGCGAGGCAGACGCCGACCGGCTGCTGGATCTGATGACCGCCAAAGGCTGCGCCGCGCTCAACATCATTCCGGACCGCAACTGGAACCTCAAGTCGCCTGACGAAGCGGCCACCAAACAGGCCAAGCTCGCCGAGATCGTGGCCGGTTGCGTCGCGCGTAATCTGCCGGTCAACATCGGCACCGAGATGAATAAAGGCGGATTGCCCTTCGTCGATGATCTGGCCGGTCCGGTGCTGAGCCGCTACGCCTCTGTCTTTGTGCAGGGTATGCAGATCATGGTCGGCCAGAGCGTGCTGGCCCGGTATGCGGATGCGCCCTATCTCGGTGCGCGTGCCGTGGCGGAGTTCCCGGACCGCGCGCAACGTAACACCTTTTACGCGGCGGTCGGTGCCCTACCGGCCTTGACCGACCAAACTGCCGCACGACTGCAAGACGCGAGCCCCGACAAAGCCTTTAGCCTGCTAGCCGACGCCGTACGGAACTGAGCCTAATGAACTGCCCCCGCCTCCCGCCACACGGCTTGAAGCCTGCGGATGGCGGATGCTGGATCGGATGTTTGATTAACCGTGCGCACCACTGCGAAGGCGGTGGCACCGTGACGGCGTACATCCGCCAGATTTTCCGAGTCGATGCCGCCGATCGCCACGGTCGGCACGGGTGAGGCGCGGATGATCGCCCCCATCTCCCCTAGGCCGAGCACCGGATCGGGGATCGCCTTAGTCGGCGTGGCGAAGACCGGCCCCACACCGATATAATCCGGCGCGTATGCCACCGCGCGTGCGGCCTGCTCGCGGCTGTGCGTGGAAAGGCCGAAGGCTTTACCTGTCGCTGGCCAGAGCCGCCGCGCCTCGTCCAGCGGCATGTCGTCCTGCCCCAAGTGTACGCCGTCGGCGTCGACCTCGCGCGCGATCTCGACATCATCATTGATCACCAGATGCGTCGCCGTGCCGCGCGTGATGGCGCGCAGCATGTGCCCGACTGCGATGATCTCATCACGCGGCGCGCGCTTCATCCGCAACTGCAACCACCTCACGTCGCACGCCACCGCCGCTTCGGCGCAACGTTCGTATCCCGTCACCGGATTCGTCAAAATCAGATACAGTCCTTGCATCTTGCATCACCCTCTCGAACGACACGTTTTACACGAACACCCGTTCCGACGCATTACGCGCACCGTCCGCGCAGTCAAGTGCCAAGCGTCGAACACAAATAGACGATCTACCAGCAATGTCTCGGGCGGTGCCTCAAGCAACAGCTTGATCGCTTCGGTCGCCTGCACCGTGCCGATCACGCCCGGCAACGTACTCAGCGGTCCGCGCGGTGTGTCCTCTTCCGCCGTCGGAGGTTGCTCGAATACACAGCGGTAACAGGCGCTGCGCCCCGGAATCACCGTCATCGCCGACCCCTCGAACGCACGGATGCCGCCATGCACCACTGGCCGTCCGGCCGCATGACAGAGATCCGCAATCAGGAATTTCGCCGCAAAGCTGTCGGTCGCGTCGATGACCACATCGTGCCCCTCAATCATTTCGCGACCGTTCGCCGCCGTCAGGTGTTGCGGGACCGGCACGATCGTGACCTCGGGATTCAGCGCGTTCAGAGTATCCGCCGCCGATGCCGCTTTGGGGCGTCCAAGATCAGCCGTGCGATGCAGGATCTGGCGTTGCAGATTGCTCAGCTCCAGCGTGTCGCCATCCATCACGCCGATCCGTCCCACTCCCGCCGCCGCTAAATAAAGCGCCGCAGGCGAGCCGAGTCCACCCATCCCGACCACCAACACGCTGCCAGCGGCCAGACGCGCCTGTCCGGCCGCGCCGATTTCCGACAACGCCAAGTGCCGCGCGTAACGCGCGTTTTGCTGGGATGTAAGGCTCATGCTACTAAATCGGCTCCAAATGACATTGCTTTTCTTGATAACGCAGAGACGCGGAGACGCAGAGATTTTTTACGGTGTAGCGGCATGACCGCCGCTGGGCAAGCAGACGCTTGCCCCTCCCGGTGCTCCGCAAAGGAACCTGAAACTGCCCTTCCGCGCAGCGGAAGGCGGCTCGTGGGGACACTCGCCCTCCAAAAAAACGCTCAACTCCTAAATCCTAACTCCTAAATGCCAACTCCGCGCGCAGCGCGGAAGGCGGCAGCACCGAACGGTACGCGCTATCCCAGTTTTTGAAAACGGGGTCCAGTCCCTGCGCACGCAACATCGTGCAGAACGTTGTCACGTCACGACCGTCCGACACTGCGAACTGTCCCGTATCTTCAGCACGACCATCATAGCCACCCACCGTTGTGCGGCTGCCGGCACTCATGCGGTTGATACCCACCCCGGCCAGACCATCGCGAAACGCCGGTGCCTCGCGTGTCGAAAGTACCAACGTGGTCTCCTGCAGACAAATGCGGAAAGCAAAAATGAGTTGCGCCAGCCAACGGTCGCCGACCGGATGCGGCGCTTGAAAGCCCCCCGCCTCGGGCCGCAATCTGGGGAACGAAACGGAGAACGCCGCACGCCAGAAACGTTGTTGCAACACGCGGACATGCCGGAAGAGCGCGAGCGCGTCGGCCAGCGGATCGGCTAGACCCAGCAATGCGCCGAGTCCCACACTCGCAATACCGCCGGACAGCGCACGCGACGGCGCGTCCAACCGCGCCGCGTAGTCGCGTTTCGGTCCCCATCGGTGGAAGCGTTCATAGGCGTCGGGATCATAGGTCTCCTGATAGATCGTCACGCCGGTGCAACCGGCCTCCGCCAGTGCGTGATACTCGTAAACCGTCATCGGGAACGCTTCCACCGTGACCTCGTGAAAGAGACGCGCCGCCATGCGCACGCCCGCAAGCAGATAGTCGAAACCGGCGTGCGGCGTACGTTCGCCCGTCAGCAGTAGCACCTGCTCGAAGCCCAGCCGCTTCAACGCAGTCAACTCGCGTTCGATTTCGTCGGGTTTCAACCGATGACGCACTTGGTCGCGATCGGCGGCAAACCCGCAGTAAGCGCAACCGCCGGAGCAGTAATTCGAAAGATACAGCGGCGCGTAGAGCTGAATCGTGCGCCCGAACTGGCGGCGCGTCAACGTCTGTGCCCGCTGCGCCATAGCCTCCAGCCAGCGCGTCGGTTCCGCGCGCGCTAACGTGACAAACGCCGCTTCGTCGGGCTCTTCTGTAGCCAGCGCGGCGGCGACCGCCCGCGCATCTGGCGGTGGCAACTCCAACCAAGGACGCGGATCCAGTTCGCGGGGCATGTCGCCGCGCGGCGATGATGAGACCGCATTCACACGCGCCCCCCTCCTTGCAGAAAGGTGGTCAATGGACTGCTAGCCTGCGCTTCTTGCCCCACGGGCATCAGGCCAGCCTGCCGCGCGCTGCGACCGGCCTTCACTGCCTGCGCAAAGGCCGCAGCCATGGCCGGCGGGTCGCCGGCATCGGCTACCGCCGTGTTGACCAGCACCGCATCGCACCCCATCTCCAACGCGGCGGCGGCCTGCGACGGCGCACGCAGACCCGCATCCACGATCACGGGGATGCACGCCTCGCGCACGATGATCTTCAGCAACTCGGCCGAAGCCAGCCCCTGACCGCTGCCAATCGCCGCACCCAATGGCATGACCGAGGCACAGCCGACCTCTTCGAGGCGTTTGGCCAAAACCGGGTCGGGCGGAATGTATGGCATCACCAGCCAGCCATCGGCCGCCAGTATGCGTGCAGCCTGATAAGTCTCGATCGGATCGGGCATCAGGTGACGCGGATTGGGGTGGATCTCGACTTTAACCAAACGGCTGCCGCACAACTCGCGTGCGATGCGCGCGGCCTGAATCGCCTCCTCGGCATTGCGCGCACCTGACGTGTTAGGCATCAACGTGACACCCTCCATCGCCAACAACGGCGTCAGCAGCGCATCGTCCGGGCGGTCGCGGTCAAAGCGCCGCAGTGCCACAGTCACGATCTGCGCGCCTGACGCGACCACGGCGCGCGCCATGACGTCGGCACTGGCGAATTTACCTGTCCCCAGCAGTAGACGTGAAGTGTAGGCGTGATCGCCCAACACCAAAGCATCATCTTCCTGATTCATGTTTCGTTGTCCTTTTCATCAGATCAGCCGCCACCCGCGAAGGTCAGCAGTTCCACGCGGTCGCCCTCAGCAAGTAGCGTGACGGCCTGTTCGGCGGCGGGCACTACGCGGTCATTCACTACTGCGGCCACACGCACAGTAGGTACTTGTTCAGCAATTAATTCCGATATGAACCGCGCTGCGGTTTCGTAAGGTTCGCCATTCAGCAGTACTCTCATGGTTGCACTCCTCCCGACGGCGCTGAAAAACAAAAAGGGAACGCACGCCGGTCGGGTGCATTCCCTGTCTGAGTCTCCCTTCGCCAGCATGATCCGGATCAGGTTCTACGGGTGTGATCTCAGCTCTTCCTCACGGAAGAACACCCCGGCCGTTTGGTGTCACAGCGTACGCCAGCGGGTCCGGATTGTCAACCCGGTTTGAAGCGCTCAAAAAACGGCGGCGTCACGCGGAATACCGCCTGCCGCCGCTCTTCTTAGGCTTACGCATGTGGATGACCGCCCATCCTAGAACAATTAGCGCGGCACATGCGCTGACGAGTAGGGCGACCGGCTGCTTGGAAGCACGCAACACAACCTCGTGATCGCCGACGGGGATGAGTGCGGCGGGCCAGATGCCATCAACGGTATAGAGTTGCACGGGAGCACCATCTACCAGAAGCTGCTGGCGGTCGCGCAACCGCTCATCGAACACCAGTAGGCCGGGAACCTGCGCAGAAACCCGTACACGCGTCGCCAGCACTCCCGGTCGTCCACGCACAGTCAGCACTTCCACCTTCGCCGCGCCACCAGTCTGGCCCTCCACACGCGGAGCGTCGGAAACAGGCAGATCGGAGGTCGCCGCCGTTTCAGCATGACGCGCCACCGGTATGTCTCCCAGCCACTCCGCAACAAAATACGGCGCAACCACCGGCTGTACCACGGTCGCCAAGGTCAAGGTCTGCTCGCCGGGCTGTTGCACCGAGCGTACGGTCCCGGCCCCCAGTTCAAAATCCAGCAGCGGACGCAACACACCGGCGCGGATCAGGCTCTCAGCGCTCTTACGCGGCACGATCACCGCCTGCGCATGCAGCCGCCGCCACAACTTGAGCGCGTCCTTCTGCAGCGCGGTGAAAAGTTGACCGTATGCGCCGCCCATATCGTCTTGGCTGGGCGTTAAGTTACGGATGCCGTTGAAGGCTAGCGAGGAGCTGAACCATTCGTGCCCCGGCACATTCTGTGTGGCGTAACTGACGACATTCGGCGTGCGATCACCGGCCTGCGTTCTGAGCGCTTTCACCACCGCGTTCTCGCGATAGAGTGGCCCCAACTCCATCGGCCGCACATAACGCCGGGCGACAGTCGCCTGATCAAGGCAGAGCAGTGCGATCAGGCACGCCGCCAACACCCAAGGCGCGCGAGCATCGCGGATGCGGTAGACCACAGCCCACAGGGCACCCGCGACCACGACCGCCAGCCCTGCGGCGCGGACGGTGTTGCGCAGTGTGTAGCCGCCTAGCGCATCGGCCACCTGCCCCAGTCCAAGGGCAGTGATGTGCCGGACCAGCGCCGGGCGCACTGTCAACGCGACCAACACGCCGAGCAGCAACACGCCAGCCATGCCGCATGCCAACTTGACCAATCTGCGCCGCAATCCACCTTGTTCGTCGCGCAGAAACAACTCCATGCCGAACCCCGCCAGAAACGCGGTAGCGATCTCTAGCAGATGCAGAAACTTCACCGGTGCGCGGATGTAATCCATGTAGGGAAGCGCATAGAACAGGCGGTAAAGCGGCGTGTAGCGTCCCATCGCCAGCAGCAGACAGACCAGCCAGACGCCGCACCAGAAGGGAACGTCGGAGAAGTTAGGAGTTAGGATTGAGGATTTAGGAGTTGGGAGTTGGGAGTTAGGAATTTCGTTTTCCGGGGAGGGACGAGCGTCTGCTCGTCCGGGACGGGAGAAGGCCGCGAAGATCGCGAAAAGCAGCGGGATAAGGCCAAGATAGACGGTATGTTGCCGGTAGTTGGGCATCATGCGGCCCTTTTGGAACAGGCTGTCGTGGGGGCGCCCGAGACGTCCCCAGTAGGGATACGGCGGCTGTCCAGAGTCATTGCCGAAAACGCCAGGCACAAGGAACTCCAGAACATCCTCGGGCGGCAGGCTCCAGTTCGTCGCGAACAGCCAGCGCTCGCGCCGTTCGGCGGCACTTTTCTCGGGCGTGTCCGTTGCACTTTCCTCGGTCGATGACCGGCCACTCACGCTGGCGATCTGCGCATCGCGGTTGGCAATCTGCGTGGTCACCGCCGACCGGACACCGGCAAAACCGGCCAGCACGAGCACGGCGAGCGAGATCGCAAAACGCGGCCAGATGGTGAGGGTTTTTGATTTTAGATTTTTGATTTTAGATTTTGGGTCGGCACTTGCCGATTGCTGATTGCCAATTGCCGACTGCGAGGAACTCGGCGCCTCCACGTCCGCGTTTGAGAACGTCAGCCAGAGCACGTAGGCGGCGGCCAGCGCACCGACAAGCAACAGGACATCGGGCTGATACGGCACGCCCCACGCGAGAACCAGTCCCAGCAGGGCAAACGGAACCAGCCGCCGTGTCGCGAATCCGCGAGCGATCAGGCCGAACGCCCAGACCGCGCAGGAGAACATGTGAAAATAACCGCGGTGCCCGGCGCTGAAAAGCGTGAAGGTGTATCCGCAGAAGCCGAGTGCCAAGCCGCCGAACCATGCGGACAACGGGTGCAGACGTTGCGCACGCAGGTAGTAAACCGCGCCAAGCGTCAGCACCAAGGTGTCAATGATGTAGGTCAGTTCGTGTGCGTAAAGCGGGTGCAGAATCAACCAGTACAGGTTATGCGGTGAAAAAGTTCCGCCAGCCAACAGATTCTCAATGTGTGGCGTCCGCCACGGCCACGCGAAGAACGGCATCGAGTCAGGCGCGATCAGCCCGGCGTATTTGGGAAACACCGGGAAAAAGACGATCAACATGCCAATTGCAAAGATGCAAAGGCAATACAACGTGCAACGGATTTTTTGATTAAGACCGGACATCTTCAACCTTTGGTTTCTGGTTTCAGGGTTTCGGGGGTTCAGGTTTCATCCTAATCGGGATCGATTGTTGCGACCACGCAGTGGCTCGCAACGACGAGGGTAAAAGCGGCGGCGTGGAACGCCGCCCGGACGAGCAGACGCTCGTCCCGTCTTTTGACTGGGCTCGCAAGACGCTTCACACTCCAAAACTCCTAAATCCTAAATCCCAAATCCTAAATAAAATGCGTCTGTCCCACCGTCGCTTCTTTTGCCAGACAGTCAGTCAATCTCTCCGCTCATATCGAGGTCATCCAGTTCAACCTCGCCGGTATAGACAAACTTGACCGGCCCGGTAAGCGTGAGGCCGGTACATTTGTTGTGACGCCAGTCGCCGTCGATGATCAAATCACAGCCGGACGGCATTTTAACCTGAGTCGGCAACGTAAAACCGGCCGTCTCGACCGCCACCACCGCACAGGCAACTGCGCCAGTGCCGCAAGCGCCGGATTCGGCCTCGACCCCGCGCTCGTAGGTACGCATCGTCATGCGGTTGGGCGCACGGAACGTCACGAAGTCCACATTGGTGCCGTCCGGCGCAAATGCGGGATGGAGACGCAACGCCCGACCCAACCCCTGTACATCGACCGCGCTGACATTCGGCACCTGCACCACGAAGTGCGGCACGCCCATCACCAGAAAATCGCCGCGAATCGTCTCCTCGCCGACCTTCAGCTCCAATCCGTAATTCTTTTTGACGGGTTCCGGCATCCAGACGCACGCACCCTTGTCATTCAACTGCGCGTCCACCAGCCCGCACATCGTCTCCATCGTCAATGCGGTGCCACTAGCGCCGATCCGATTGGCAAAGGCCGCCGCGCAGCGCGCGCCGTTGCCGCACATCTCCACTTCCGTCCCGTCCGGGTTCAGAAAGCGCATGCGGAAGTCTGCCTTGTCCGAATGCTGGACCAGAATGACCCCTTCGCACCCGATTCCGGTACGGCGGCTGGCCAGCGCGGCCATCAGGAAGTGATCCTCCCACGGCACATGCCCATCGCGGTCATCAATCAGGACAAAGTCGTTGCCCGCACCGTGCATTTTCGTAAATTTCAGCTTCATTGTTCCTCCCATCCACCAAAACAATCTGCGTAATCTGTGTCCATCTGTGGATAAAAAATCCGAGCAGTGCCAAAACAAATGCACTAATGAACTCATGCACTAACGAATATCCTGCCCAAAGATACGCATCATGCGCGTACGCAGATCGCCCTCTGTCTCCATCGGGATGTCGGCCCCGCCCGTCAGCGTCACCAGGTCGGACAGAATGTTGAGCGCCTCATCGAGCACCACATCGTCCTCCTTGCCTTCGGCTTTCGAGGCGTCCTGCACGTCGTCCTGCAACTTGCGCATCTCGTTCTCAGCCTTCATAAGCTTGCGGCGGGCGTTGATCTCCAGCGGAACTTCTTTCCGCTCGTTGACCTCCTGCACATGTCGGACCAGCGTGCAGTAACGCGCGTAGCGGGCATTGTCAGCCAGACGTTTGGCAGAGTGCTCTTTCAACTGCGGCACGAACTTCGAGACATCGGCGACGGGAATGTAAAGCGCCTGTTCAATCTGGGTCCACGGCAACGAACCCGGCAGTTTGTCTTCGCCGATGTCGAGTCCGTCCAGTGTCGAGGGAATCACGATGTCCGCGCCCACGCCCTTACGCTGCGTGGAAGCGCCGTTGATGCGGTAGAAGCTCGCGGTCGTCACCTTCATCGAACCGAACTTCTCCGATCCGAGCGGCATCACAGTCTGCACCGTACCTTTGCCGTGCGACTGTGTATCGCCCACCAGCACAGCGCGTCCGTAGTCCTGCAACGCGCCGGCCACGATTTCTGAGGCCGAAGCCGAGGCACGGTTGATCAGCACGAGCACCGGCTTGCGGAAGGCCATCGCCGGATCCATGTTGGGCACCGGCAGCACGACGATCTGTCGCGCCTCACGCACCTGCACGACCGGTCCGCTGCGCACAAACAGGCCGGTCAGGCTGACCGCCTCGCGCAACGAACCGCCGCCGTTATCGCGCAGATCAAGAATCAGCCCCGAAACATTCTCGCTGTTGAACGCGGCCAGCCGCTTGGCCACGTCGACAGTCGCACTGCGGAAGCCGGGCTGATTCGGGCGCTTGTCCATGGTGCCGTAAAAGGTCGGCAGCTTGACGACGCCCAGCTTGCGCACGGTGCCATCCGGCAACGTCACGCGCGCCACATGGCCGGTTGCGGCCTGCTCTTCCAACTTGACCTCGTCGCGGATAAGATCGACGATCTTGGTCGAGGTGCCGGAAGGGTCGGAGGCCGGGATCACGCTCAACACCACCTTGGTGCCCTTCTCACCGCGGATTTTACGCACCGCTTTATTGAGCGGCAAGTGGACGATGTCCTCGATGGCGCCATCGCCCTGCCCCACGCCGATAATCTTGTCACCCTTGGTCAGCCGGATAGCGCGCTTATCGCGGTCGGCGGGACCGCCCGGGATCACCTCCATGATCATCGCGGTTCCGTCCTCCGAGCGGAGCTGCGCGCCGATACCGCAGAGCGAGAGGTTCATGTCGATGTCGAAATCCTCTTTGCGCATCGGCGACATGTAGTCGGAGTGGGGATCGTACGCCATCGCCACGGCACTGAGGTAGCGTTGCAAAATCGCCTCTTCATCCATGTCCTGAATGACGATCATGAACTGCTTATAGCGTTTGGCGACATTCTCCTGCGGCGTCAACACAGGCGGCGTGTTGGTCACCGTGCCGCCTGTCGCGGCATCGGGCGTGTCATTCGTCACGGCAGCAGCGGTGTTGGTTGCTGCGGCGCGATCCAGTTCGCGGCTGATAAGCTGCGCCAGCACCTCGTTTTTGATGCGCTTGCGCCACAGTTCATCCTGCTCCTCCTGCGTCGCCGGCCAAGGCGCATCTTTACGCTTCCAAGTGTACGACTCATCCTCAGTGAACGTGAAGCCGGTTTCGAGCAGGTTGGTCACGTAGGCATAGCGGTCCTCAAGCCGCGCACGGAACACGCGGTAGACCTCAAACGGGAACGAGACATCCCCCGTCTTCACGGCATCGTCGATGCGCGTCTGCATGTTTGTGAACGCGGCGATGTCGCTCTGCAAAAAGTAGCTGCGGTCGAAATCGAACGCGGTGATCAGATTGGTCCACGCCTTTTGCGAAATCTCGTCGCCCAGCGGATATTGCAACAGGTGCGCAGCCGGCAACACGCGCGCCACCTTCTGCGCCACATCACCATAATGAGGTTGCGGCACCGGCTGCCCGTTGCCCCTGTCCGCCGCCCATATGGCGATCATCGGCGCGAGCGCCACCATCAAAAACATCCCTGCTCGCCGATTCATCATGAGTCTTTCTGCTCCATCACCTTAACGATCCGTTCACATTCATCCGCCGTCAAATGACCCGCATGCGTCACCAGCAACGAGTGAAGCTCCGACGCATTGCAAACCACCGCATTGTCCACCATCAACTGGTCCGGTTCAAAGGTGTCGCTTGCAAAGCAGACCACCGGCGTACAAGGCGGCGCACTCCCCAGCCGCTCGCTCAGGAAGCGTGTCAGCGCCTGGGCTGAGCTACGCGCCTGCCGCAACGGTGGGCGGCTCGGCTCGACACCGTTCACCCGTAAACCAGAATCCTCATACGTGACACGTCCGGACCAGCACTTGGTCTCGACGGCAAAAAGTCCGTTCGGCCCGACCACCACATGATCGATGGCGCCTGGAGCGCCGCAGTCAAAGTCATGAAAGACATGGTAGCCGCGCGGCAACGCGGCCAGCAGCACTGCCACGCTTTCCTCGCCACGTGCACCTTTGAAAAACGCATTGACGCCTCGGAGACCGTCGCGCACCGCCCAGACCAGAAACGCCGCCGCCGCCAAAAAACCGGTGCCCGCCACACCCAGCGTCACCTGCGGCAGCGCCGCCCCCGCAAAGAGACCACACGCGAATAACGCCGCCAACAAGGGCCAGAGCGCGCGCACCACACCCGTTGCACGCGCCCGCTCGCCGGGCACACCGTGGATCTCCGCTTTTTGAGTTCCATTCATCACACAGCTTTTAATTTTCGCCTATTCACCCGTCAGATGCAACCCTGATGTTGCCGATTGCGCGTTTGCGCGTAAACTTGGGGTACACGAAAACAAGAACGCGTCGCCGATACCGGCGTCCATTTCCACACGTTGACACCAAGGCCACTAAGGTTTGCGCGGCTTAAACACGTGCGTGGCTTCCACCTTGCCGGTGAACATGTTGTGCACGCGCACCTTCAGTTCGCCGTCCTCTGCCTTACCCTCAATGACCGTGGGAAATTTGTCGGCGACCATGTGCGGTCCGCCGCCCACGATCTGCGCCCACGGCCGCTCTGCCGTCGGTTCGTCGTAACGGTAGCAGTGGCAGTGTCCGGCCACCACAAGTTGTGCCCCGTACTGCTTCAGCAGGGGCCCCCACTCGTCGTGCCCCTGCTTCTGCCAAGCGGCATAGTTTTCGAGTGTGTTACCGGGGTTCGCG
>Ga0255343_1000870_pt1 | contig 44210 bp, 36 predicted proteins | sample wastewater_treat_4_FD_192413 | JGI IMG/M metagenome (GOLD analysis project Ga0255343, IMG submission 192413) | Wastewater microbial communities from Lulu Island WWTP, Vancouver, Canada - plant16 | ecosystem: Engineered > WWTP > Wastewater > Unclassified | place: Canada: Vancouver, British... | reverse complement strand
TGTCCGGACTGAGAATCGGCGGCTTATATTTACCAATACCATTTTATTCTGAATTTTATGAGCAAGACCAAGCGTTTTATTCTGCAAGAGGAGCAGTTGCCCCGGCAGTGGTACAATATTGTAGCGGACATGAAAGTGAAACCCATACCTATGTTGCACCCCGGGACCAAGCAACCTATTAAGGAAGAAGATTTGCATCCCATTTTTTCGAAAGAAGCTTCCCGTCTGGAACTTAATCAAACAGACAGATTTATCGATATACCGGAAGAAGTGCGTGAAAAATACAAATACTATCGTTCAACGCCCTTAGTCAGGGCCTATGGTTTGGAAAAAGCTTTAGATACGCCTGCTCACATCTATTTCAAAAACGAAAGCGTCAGCCCCGTAGGCTCGCACAAACTCAATACAGCCATTCCTCAGGCCTATTATTGCAAAAAAGAAGGAGTGACCAATGTGACCACCGAAACGGGAGCCGGTCAGTGGGGAACTGCTCTTTCGTACGCTTGCAGCCTCTACGGACTGGAACTGGCAGTGTATATGGTTAAGATCAGCTACGAACAAAAACCTTATCGCCGCTCCATTATGCAAAGTTACGGGGCAACCGTCATTGCTTCGCCCTCCATGTCTACCAGAGCCGGTCGCGATATCATCACCCGCAATCCCAATTATCAGGGCAGCCTGGGTACCGCCATCTCCGAAGCTATAGAACTGGCCACCCAGACTACTAATTGCAAGTATTCGCTGGGTAGTGTGCTCAATCATGTTTTCCTGCATCAGACCGTTATTGGCCTCGAGGCCGAAAAGCAAATGGAAATGGCCGGCGAATACCCCGATATGGTGATTGCCTGTTTCGGGGGTGGCTCCAATTTTGCGGGTATTGCTTTTCCTTTTATGAAAAACAGCCTCAGGGACGATTCGCTCAAGACACGTTTTATTGCTGCCGAACCGGCTTCCTGTCCTAAAATGAGCAAGGGTATTTTCCAATACGATTTTGGCGACGAAACCGGCTATACACCTTTGATTCCTATGTACACTCTGGGCCATACGTTTGCGCCGGCCAACATTCACGCCGGCGGTCTGCGTTACCACGGAGCCGGGGCCATTGTCAGCGAACTGTTGCGCCAGGGACGTATGGAAGCTGCCGATATTAAACAACTGGAAGCTTTTGATGCTGCTTTGTTGTTTGCCAAAGTCGAAGGCATCATCCCGGCGCCTGAATCTTCCCACGCCATTGCGGCTACTGTACGCGAAGCCCTCAAGTGTAAGGAAGAAGGCGTTAAAAAAACTATTTTGTTCAACTTGAGCGGTCACGGCCTGATAGACATGTCTTCGTACGACCGCTACCTGGCCGGTGACCTGGAGAATTACAGTTTGAGCGAGGAAGAGTTACAAAAGAATTTCGACAAGCTTGAGAAAATAATTTGAGCGGCTATGGATAAAAAGCAAAGGCCAGAAACACTTTGTGTGCAAGCCGGTTGGCAACCCGCCGGCGGAGAGCCCCGTGTGTTACCCATCGTACAGAGCACTACCTTTAAATACGCCAGTAGTGAGCAGATGGGGCGTTTGTTCGATTTGGAAGAAAGCGGTTATTTCTACACCCGTCTGCAAAATCCTACCAACGACGCCGTTGCTGCTAAAATAAATGCCCTCGAAGGTGGAGTAGCGGCCATACTGACCTCTTCGGGTCAGGCGGCCAATTATTACGCCCTTTTCAATATTTGTCAGGCCGGCGATCACTTGGTCAGCGCCACTTCGATTTATGGAGGCACCTACAATCTCTTTTCGGTGACTATGAAAAAGCAGGGGATTGAGGTTAGCTTTGTCGATCAGGACGCCTCCGAAGCCGAAATTGCCCGGGCCTTTAAACCCAATACCAAAGCTCTATTTGGTGAAACCATTTCCAATACGGGACTTAAAGTGCTTGACATAGAAAAATTTGCACGGATTGCCCACAAGCAGGGGGTCCCTCTCATTGTCGACAACACCTTTGCCACCCCCATCAATTGCAGGCCTTTTGAGTGGGGGGCCGATATCGTGACTCATTCCACCAGCAAATATATGGACGGGCATGCCACCAGCGTGGGCGGAGCCATTGTAGACAGCGGGCGTTTTGATTGGGAAGCTCAAGCCAATAAATTTCCGGGTCTGACAACTCCCGATGCTTCCTATCACGGCATCGTTTATACTGCCACTTTTGGCAAAGAAGCTTACATCACCAAAGCAACCGCACAATTGATGCGCGATTTGGGCTCTGTGCCTTCTCCCCACAATTCGTTTTTGCTGAATCTGGGGCTGGAAACGCTGCATCTGCGCATGCCCAGGCATTGTGCCAACGCCCTGGAAATGGCTCGTTATCTGCAAAAACACCCTAAAGTGGCCTGGGTAAATTATCCCGGTCTGCCGGGTGACCGCTACCACGATCTGGCTGCCAAATACCTGCCCGAGGGCAGTTGCGGCGTACTTACTTTTGGTCTCAAAGGCGGCAGGGCAGAGGCCGTTGCTTTTATGGACAGACTCCGCCTGGTAGCTATAGTTACCCATGTGGCGGATGTTCGCAGCAGTGTGCTGCATCCGGCCAGTCATACGCACCGGCAATTGACGGAAGCTCAGCTTAAAGAAGCAGGCATTCCGCACGATCTAATTCGTTTCTCAGTTGGAATTGAACATATTGACGATCTCATTTCGGACATAGAACAAGCCTTAACCGATTAATTGTGAACGCTATGAAAAAACTTTTATTACCGGCAATAATCAGTCTCTTCTTTTATTCTTGCAATACTACTGTATTTGAGCGTGATACCACCCAATGGACCTTTGTCGAACTGAAAGCCAAACCTTCCGATTGGCAGGAATACGTAGACAACGACGGCAAAAACCGTTATTATTCCTGTTCGTACAACGTGCCCGAAATCGATCACAATGTGTACAACTACGGTGCTGTATTGTGTTACGTCGATTTAGACGGAGCTCAGCAAATCTTGCCTTATGTAAGGCATTACGAAGACCTGGAAGGAGCACAGTGGACCAGAACGGTCGATTTTGAATATTCCCAGGGCAAAGTGAACCTCTTTGTGACCAATTCCGATTTTGTGGTTGATCGGCCCACCGAAACCATGTATTTCCGTTTGGTTTTGATTTATTAAGGCCACAACTGCAACCGTAACGCTAATCACAGCAGCCCCATAAGCTCTGCTGACCTGAGACTTAGATCAAAGTCTCGGGGTCGAGATTGTCTTTTTCGATGTATTTGAAGTATTTGTAGGTACCGTGCTTGAGTTCGTCGGTGGCATCTTCATCGCAGACAATCATGCCTTTGGGATGCGTTTGCAGAATACTGATTGTCCAGACGTGGTTAATGGGTTCCTCGATGGCATGGCGCACGGCTCTGGCTTTGCTGTGTCCGCTCACCACTACCACCACTTCACGGGCAGACATAATGGTTTGTATTCCTACGGTCAGGGTTGTTTTGGGAACCAAATTAAGGTCGTTCCCGAAAAAGCGCGAATTGGCGATGATGGTATCAGTGGCCAGGGTTTTGACTCTGGTTTTGGATCTCAGCGACGAAAAGGGTTCGTTAAAGGCTAAATGGCCGTCGGGGCCAATGCCGCCCAAAAACAGCTCTATTCCGCCAAAATCCTGTATGGCTTGTTCGTACAGGGCACATTCCGCCTCCAGGTCGGGGGCATTCCCGTCGAGCATATGTATATTCTTTTTGGGTATGTCGATGTGATTGAAAAAGTTGTTCCACATAAACGAATAGTAACTCTCGGGGTGTGATTTGGGTATGCCGATGTATTCGTCCATATTGAAAGTGATAACATGATCAAACGATAGTCGGCCTTGTTGATGCAATTCTATCAGTTTTTTATAAGTGCCGAGCGGCGAGGAGCCGGTAGGCAGCCCCAACACAAAAGGCTTGTCGGCACTCGGCTTAAACCGATTGATGCGTGAAGCGATATAATAAGCAGTCCATTCGGACATTTTGGCGTAGTCGGGTTGAATAATAACTCTCATGACTCGTTAGTTTTAAAATTTACATTGGCCTCGGAATATCACAAGGATTGTAAGGTCTGTTTGAAAAACACCCATAAAGAGGTGCAAAGAAAAGAAAAGTTTTTGACAATCGAATTTTCTGCTTGTAAAACTTGAATATCCTGTGTAATTTTGTCTGCATCACATCCGAAAATACCTCACCCGGCTCTATGCACGATTTTGTACGACGTATCGAACACTTGCTGACGGAACACGATTGTGTTATCGTTCCGGGCCTGGGTGGTTTTGTGCAAAACGAAACGGAGGCGCATTTCGATTACAAAGATCAACTTTTTTATCCTCCTTCCAAACAAATCGGATTCAATGCCCGTTTGCATTTCAACGACGGTCTGCTGGCTCAATCTTACCAGCAGGATTACAACATCGACTTCGAGGAGGCCAGGGACAGAATCAGGGACAGGGTGCAGGAGCTTCAAGGCTATCTATCTCAGGGTAAATACCTTACCCTGGGGCGAATCGGCTACATGCACCGCAGCGAAGAAGGGCAGATTGTCTTTCGTCCCGGTAAAAACAATCCCTTTGTCCCTTCGGCCTATGGCCTGAGGCCTTTGTACTGCAATGTAATTGCGCAAAAGGCTGCTCCGGAAAGAACGCACGATTTGGGTCGCTGGTTGGTGGCAGTGGCCGCTTGTTTGTTGTTGATGTTGCTGTTGAACCCTGTGCAACATCGGCTGAACAACAAGAACCCGGTCTTGCAGGAGGCCTCGGTCATGTCCGCCTGCAGCCTCCTCAATGAGCCAGCCGCCAACATCCCGGTAAAAGACTCAGCCACACCGGCAAGCTCTGTCACCAAGCTTACCGAAGCCGGTGAGATTGTTGAAGCCGGTGAGATTGTTAAAACTGTCGAGATAGCCGAAACCGCCAGATTCGCAGAAACTGCCGGGATTGCTGAAGTTGCCGGGCTTGCCGAAACTGCCCGGATTGCCCAAGTTGCTGATGCTGTAGGTGTTGCCGAAGTTTCCAAAGCGTCCGAACCGGCAAAAGTTTTCCCGTCTCCATTCACTCCCAAATACTGTATAGTGGTAGCCAGCTTCACCAACGAAGCCGATGCCCAACGCTGGCTGGAACAGAAACAACTCAAAAAGGAATACCCTCAGGCCGGACTGGTCAGCAAGGAGGGCAGAACACGGGTCTATGTTCTGGGTTTTGACCAACGCGAGGCAGCTTTGAGTTATTTAGCTAAATTCAGGGCCGGTAATCAAAAGTACGCCAAATCCTGGGTGCTGGTCAATTAAATCGGTTTTTGGTCAAAGCGTTTTTTGGTCAATAACTTCAGAAGATTTAATCCACAAAACGTTTCAGCAAATTTTGATAGGCGTCTATGCGGCGGTCGCGCAAGAAGGGCCACCAGCGTCGTACCTCTTCGTTGCGATCCAGGTTGATATCCGTCAGGAGAATTTCATCTTTTTCGCCGGCCCTGGCCTGTATTTCCCCCTGAGGCCCGGCAACAAAGCTGTTGCCCCAAAACAAGATGCCTTGTTGGGAATCGGCCCGGCTTTGTTCATAACCCGACCTGTTTACAGCGACCACCGGCAGGCCGTTGGCCACGGCATGTCCCCGTTGAACCGTTATCCAGGCATCGAGCTGACGCGCTTTTTCCTGCTCGTCGTCGCGCAAATCCCAGCCGATGGCTGTGGGGTAAATAAGCAAATCAGCTCCCTTCAGGGTCATAAGACGTGCCGCTTCGGGAAACCACTGATCCCAGCAGATCAGGACGCCCAATTTCCCCAGCGAAGTTTCTATAGGCTTGAAGCCCAGATCGCCGGGAGTAAAATAAAACTTTTCGTAAAAGCCCGGATCATCGGGGATATGCATCTTTCGGTAGGTGCCGGCAAAAGAACCGTCCCGTTCGAATACCACCGCCGTATTGTGGTACAAGCCCGCCGCCCTGCGCTCGAACAAAGAACAAACCAGCACCAGTCGGTGCTGTGCCGCCAACTTCGAGTAAAACGCGGTAGAGGGACCGGGAATGCTTTCGGCCAGGTCAAACAGGTCGGTGGATTCCTCCTGGCAGAAATACAGAGTATTATGCAATTCTTGCAAAACCACCAATTCCGCACCTCGTCGCCGGCAATCGGCGATTTTTTGCGCCAGCATAGATTTGTTTTGTTCCGGATCGGCCGAAACGGCGGTTTGAATCAGGGCAATCTTGATGTTCTTCTTCATAGAGCCAAAAAATTAAGACGTTTTTCTGTTTTTACGCCACAATTGATAGCTGTTCACTAAATTCTGCCACAACACGTAAGAGGCAGGAGCGATAGCTGCAATAGGATTCAGGTAAGTCTGAGCCATCCAGATGGCCAGGATGGTGTTTTTTTGTCCCAGCGACTGACCTCCGCTGACGGTTTCGCCGTAACGCCGGCCTATAAAGCGTCCGAACAGAAACTGAAACACACAAATTATCAAAGCCGCCGCTGCCAGCACGGCAGCCATCCTGTAATCCGATTTTTGCTGGTCGAGCATAAAGTGCACAATGCGTCCGCTCACAATCGCCAGGGCAAATATCCACAAATAAAACGAAACAGAACTCATTTTTTGAATTTTACTATTAAAGCCGGGAGCGAATTTTCGCAAAAGCAAAGCTGCCACAAAGGGGAGCACCAACAAGGGGAAGACCCTTTTAAAAATCAGCCAAAACGAAGTCCAGAAATACAATTCCGCCTGTATGCCCACAAAAGAGAACAGAATGGGAGCCATAATCGCCACTACCAGATTGCAAAACAAGGTATAGCTGGCCATCAGGGCAATATTGGCGCCCAGCATGCCACCTACCACGATCGCCGCGGTAGCCGTGGGAGCCAGTATGCAGATTAAAACCCCCTGGCCAAGCTCTTCACTGAACAGACTCAATAGCAGATAGGCCAGCAGACTGACGGCCACCTGGTACAGAATGAGCCAAAGGTGAAAACTCCTCAGGCGCATATCTTTGAGCTGAATGCGGCAATAAGGGAAAAAGAGCATGAAAAAAATCAGGTAAGGGGTGAGGAAATTCAACTGATTAAAAAAGGTATGAAAGATACCTCCCGTCAACATGGCGAACGGCAGGGCAAAGCTGTTTATTTGTTGTTTCATAGAGGCAAATCGGACATCAGGCGGCAAAATTACCAAAAAAACGACGACAAAAGCAAAACAGTAAGTAAAGCTCCCAAAACAAAATGTTAGAAGTAAGCCCAAAAAAAGAATCCCAAAAGTTCCATTCAGACTTTTGGGATTCTCATAAAATGTTAAAACAATTGCCGATTAATTCGGCTATCGTTTGGAAAAGTTAAGCGATGTAAGTGGTAGCTACCGTATCGCCGCCACGACCGGTCCAGTTGGTGTGGAAAAATTCACCGCGGGGCTTGTCGATGCGTTCGTAGGTGTGTGCGCCGAAATAGTCGCGTTGTGCCTGCAAGAGATTGGCCGGAAGGCGCTCGCAGCGATAACCGTCGTAATAAGCCAGAGCAGAACTCAGGGCGGGAGCGGGGATACCGTTCAGAGCCGTTTGGGCTACAACGTTACGCCAACTGTTTTGAGCTTCTTTCAATTTTTCGGTAAAATAGGGAGCAATCAGGATATTGGGAATATTGTGGTCTTTGTCGAAGGCTTCTTTGATTTTGCCCAGGAAGACCGAGCGGATAATACAGCCGCCTCGCCACATCAGGGCAATACCGCCGTAATTCAGATCCCATCCGTATTCTTCGGCAGCCGAACGCATCAGGGTGTAACCCTGGGCATACGAAACCACCTTGGAGGCAAACAAAGCTTTGCGCAAGTCCTCAATAAAGGCTTTTTTATCGCCCTTGAAAGCAGGTTTGGGGCCTTGCAAAATTTTGGAAGCAGCAACGCGTTCGTCCTTTTGAGCAGACAAACAACGGGAGAAAACAGCTTCGCCGATCAAGGTGAGAGGCACACCGTGCTCGAGGGCGGCAATGCCGGTCCATTTGCCGGTGCCTTTTTGGCCGGCGGTATCGAGGATGTATTCCACAACCGGTTGATTGTTTTCGTCCTTGTAAGCCAGAATATCCCGGGTGATTTCGATCAGGTAGCTATCCAGATCGCCCTTGTTCCATTCGGCAAAGACTTCGTGCATTTCGTCGGTATTCATGCCCAGCATGTCTTTCATGATATGATAGGCTTCGCAGATAAGCTGCATATCGCCGTATTCGATGCCGTTGTGTACCATCTTGACAAAATGACCGGCTCCGTTTTCACCAACCCAGTCGCAGCAGGGGCCGTCTTCGACCTTGGCGGCAATAGCCTGGAAAATCGGTTTAACATGGGGCCAGGCAGCCTTCGATCCGCCGGGCATGATGGAAGGACCGGTAAGAGCGCCTTCTTCTCCGCCCGAAACACCGGTGCCGATGTACAAAAATCCTTTGCTTTCCAAGTAGGCTGTCCTACGGTTGGTATCGGGGTAATGGGTGTTACCTCCGTCGATAATAATATCGCCGGGCTCCAAATGGGGAAGCAGCAATTCGATAAAATCGTCTACTGCCTTGCCTGCCTTAACCATGAGCATTACTTTGCGGGGGCGTTTGATCGAAGCCACCAATTCTTCGATGCTCCGGGTGCCGATGATGTTTTTACCCTTGCCGCGTCCGTTGACAAAATTATCTACTTTGGCCACAGTGCGGTTGAATACGCTGACGGTAAAGCCTTTGCTTTCCATGTTCAATACGAGGTTCTCGCCCATAACGGCCAGTCCTACTAATCCAATGTCTGATAGTTGTTTCATGTTCGTGTTATTTAAATAGTTATTATAATTTGTTTTTATTCAGGAAGGATTTCCAATTTGAAACCTAAGGCAGCAAGCTTCTCTGCGACAGGCTTTTCCACTCCTCGCAAGCGAAGGGTATAGCAGCCGAATTCTCTGCGAACTGCGTAGTCGGCCCGTTGTTGTTCGAAGGTGCCGGGGTTTTGTTTTAGCACACGACTTTCGTCTTCCACCCTGTAGGTATGCAAAATAGCCTTGCACAACACTTCCTGCGGGCTCTTGCCTCTGCCATTAAGCTCGGGATAGATGCTTTGCGCGGGCAGGGGCAAGTGGACGGCCTGCCAGTCTTGGAGCGGCAGATTGAACTTTTTGGCGATGGCCCTTACACTCATGGTGGTGCCGTTGCCTTTGCCGTCGGCGGAATAACCCGCTATATGGGGTGTTCCGTAAAGCACCAGGTCCAGCAGTTCCAGATCGACGGCCGGCTCCTTTTCCCAGACATCGAGCACCGCCGCTTTTATTCCGACTTGCTTCAGGCAGGTTTTCAGGGCCTGGTTGTCGACCACTTCTCCTCTCGAGGAATTGATGAGTATCTGACGCGGCGACAAGCCCTGCAGGCGTTTGGCGTCGAACAGGTGATAAGTGGCATCCGGGCCTTTTGTTTCGAGGGGCACATGCAGAGTGATGATGTCGCTCTCCCGGATAAGCTGTTCGAGCGAAACAAAAGCCTCGGGGCCTTCGGCGCGGGCACGGGGCGGGTCGTTCAACAGCACCCTGAAGCCCAGGATTTCGGCCAGACGCGCCACTTTTTTACCCACATTGCCAACACCCACCACGCCCAGGGTTTTATCTTCGAAACGGAAGCCCGGCTCTTGTGCCAGACCGGCCAGTACCGAAGCGATATACTGTTGCACGGACCCTGAGTTACAACCCGGGGCATTGGTCCAGGCTATGCCCTTTTGTTCACACCATTCGGTATCGATATGATCGTAACCGATGGTGGCGGTAGCGATCATTTTAACCGCAGAATGCTCCAGCAAGGCGGCATTGCATTTGGTTCGCGTACGGGTAATCAGGGCGTCTGCGTCTTTTACATCTGCAGCCGCAATCCGGTTGCCGGGCAGGTAAACGACTTCAGCATAAGGTTCCAATGCACCTTTGAGGAAAGGAATCTTATGATCGCATACTATCTTCATCCCCTTAGTTGAATCTGTCCTTATGTGCCCACAAACCCAAAGCCGGATTGGAGATATAGAAAATTTCTTCTCCGTCGGGCATAATATTGATGCCGTCTTTCAGCTCTTCGGGATTGTAGCGTTTCATCATCTCTTGCAAATCGCCGTAATTGAAGTAAACGCTTTCGATTTCTTCGCGGCTCAGGTGGCCCGGACAATAGGTGATGGTAAATCGCCCTTCGCTCGATCCGTGAATCAGGTGAGAAGGAGCGCCCAGGTTGTCGCGCAGGTCTTCGTTTTCTTCCACGGCCTTGAGTATGGCGGGGGTGCCGGCATAACCGTATTTGCGTATGAGTCCGTCGATGGTTTTGTCCTCGCCGAATTCCTTCAGGGCCGGGGCCAGCACAATCAGTTCCGCTCCGTCGGCCAGGGCCATACGGGTACGGTAAATGCTCTTGTTACCCAACCAGGTGCTTTTGAATTCCGAGGGATCGAGCCAAACGACGCATTTGCGAATGGGCTTCTCTACCATCAGGAAATTGACTTCCATAGAGAGATCGGAGGCCTTTTGGAAACATTCAAAATCGTCACCGATAAAAATACCCCTGATCACTAAGTTGCCCTCTTCGTTTTTGGATACAACGGTTTGGATATAAATCAGCGGCAGATGGGCGGTGAAGTTTTTAGAAGCGTATTCGAGCACTTTGCGCACCGGCGAATCGGCCCTGCCCATAAGACGTTCCATTCCGTAGGTGGCGCCGATGTAGTGGCTCTTGTTGATGCCTTCGGAACCGCCGGTTCCCACGAAAATGTTTTTATTGTAATTGGCCATGCCCACCACTTCGTGCGGTACCACTTGTCCGACGGACAAAATCAGGTCAAATTCCGGATCCAGTAAGAGCTTGTTTACCTGAGCCGGCCAGGCGTAGTTCAATTTGCCTTCGGACACCTCGTGTACGTAGGAAGCAGGCACTTCGCCCACGGTTACCACGTCGTTGCGCCAATCGTGTACACGGAACAACTCTAAAGGAATATTGCCGAACATGGTTTTTATTTCCTTTTCGGTCATCGGCACATGAGTTCCCAGAGCCGGCATCACATCGGTCAGGGTTTTTCCGTAATAATCCCAGACCATTTCGGTAATCTGTCCGGCGAAGGAATGGAAGCGGGTGAAATCGGGCGGAAGTGCCAACACCCGCTTTTTGGGGCCTAAACGCTTAAAAACCTCGTACAGGATCTTTCTCAATTCTTCCGGACCGATGTTGTCGTTTTTGGAGCCTCTGCTATAATACAACATACTTATATGCTTTTAATACTAAACTCCGCCGAAAGCACTGTAGCCTCCGTCCACCGGAATAATAACACCGGTAACAAAAGAAGAAATATCGCTCAACAGGTACAACATGGCGCCGATCAGGTCTTCGGGTTCGCCGTATTTTCCCATGGGAGTATTGGAAATAATCTTGTGACCGCGGGGGGTGGCTTCTCCCGTTTTTTCGTCGGTGAGCAGGAAACGGTTCTGGTTGGTCAGGAAAAAGCCGGGAGCAATGGCGTTGACACGGATACCCACTTTGGCCAGGTGAACCGACATCCACTGGGTAAGGTTGTTGACAGAAGCCTTGGCAGCCGAATAAGCCGGAATTTTGGTCAGCGGGCGATAAGCATTCATCGAGGAAATGTTCAGCACACAACCTTTACCGCTTTCGAGCATGTCTAAAGTAAAGACCATGGTAGGAAGCAAGGTGCCTTTGAAGTTAAGATCGTACACTCTTTGGAAACCCTCCATACCTAAACCGTAAAAAGTTTTGCTTAAATCGGTTAAGTCTTCTTTTTGCATTTGCTCAACCGCGGTGGTTGCTTTGGGAGAATTGCCTCCGGCTCCATTGATCAGAATATCAATCTTACCCAACTTTTGGTTGATAACGGACTTAGCTGCTTCGAGCGACTCTTTGTCCAAAACATTGGCCGAAATACCTATGCATTTCACGCCGGATTCTTTCTCGACTTGAGCGGCCAGTTTTACGGCAGCTTCTTCGTTGATATCTACTATGGCGGTTTTAACACCGGCAGAGGCCAGGCCTCTTGCCAATGATGCGCCAATAACACCGGCACCTCCGGTCAGGACACAGACCTTACCTTTAAGGTCTTCGAATGTGAATTTGTTCATAATATAGTGTTTTTATGGCAATTAAGCGAACATGCGCAAAATATGCCGATCGTAAATGTTGGCAATGACTTGTTCTGCTACCACGGCTTTGTTGCGTTTGAGGGCATCGGTGTATTCCTTGCCGTACTCGGCAGCAACTTTATAGCCTACGTGAATCAGCTGACGGAAATGGGGGTTGTAATCGGGATTATCCGGAATATGACGCAGCGTGTTGGCAAACTTTTCGCCAGTCCATTTTTCAACCTCTTTGGGCGTAGGCAGTTGTTTTTTGTCGATGTCAATAACAGTGGCGTATGGACCGCAGAGCTCATCGAAACGTCCCAGCGCGCTTTCGTAAATGGCCTTGGCCAGATCCAGCGCCTCTTCGTCGGCCATGGCCAGGCCGATGATTTCTTCGAGCCAGGTGGTTCCGGCTGTCTTGACGTGAATCCCTTTGTCGTATTTGCGAATCAGCTCGCCCATAACGGGATAAATGGAGAATTTGTCGCTGCCGGAGTGAATGCTCAGTTTCAGGTTGTCGGGCAAACCGAATTCCTTGACGGCAAAATCAATCACCAGGAGGTCTTGTTCAAATTCCTTGGCAAATTGAGCTACATCGCCTACGTAATCGACTCCTTTGTTGAAGCGGCCGGTGAATTTAGGCGCAATTGTTTGGGCAGGCACCTTTTCGGCTGCCAGGGCGCTCAGAATAAAAAACATTTCTACCGGAGTCTGGGCGTCGTTGACTTCGTCCATCGATACTTCGGGAATGAAGTTGTCGGCACCTTTTCGTCCGGCAATGTAGCGGTAAATGCGACCTGCTTCCTGGGCGGCAAAAAGAAATTTTTCGGCGGCTGCTTTCAGTACGGCATCGGTAATGACAAAAGCTTCGGGGATGCCGGGGATATTTAATTTACCCAAGTATTTGGCGTTGCGTTTAATGAAGGCGTCGATGTCGCTTTGTGCGGCTTTCTTGCCGATAAAATCAGCCAAATCGATGGTGAAAAAGTCGGAAGAATCTACAAATTTTTCGACATTAGACATGTTGATGTGGTCTGCATCTACAAAATAAGGACCTGTGTAGCCCAGGGCTTTTACGGCAGCATCGGCTTCGATGCGGGTGTCTGCCGGCGAAGAATTTACGATCATATGTTCGCGGTTCGATTTGTTCCAAACGGGAGTGATGTCCAAACCAAGCTCCTTGCGGGCTTTCAACAATGCTTTCAGTTGGGCCTCGCCCTGATGGGCAAAGCGGTCGCCTGTGCCAAAAGAATATTTACCGATTTTCATGATAATATAAGGATTAAAGGGCGGTCATAAGCCACCGTTAGTAATGAAAATATTTTCCACAAAAATAACGGATTTTTTTACCAAAAGCGAAGCCTTTTCAAAAAAAACAAGATATCAACCGTATTTTAAACTTATTTTACGTGATAAGGGATGCGGGATGCGGACGTGTTGTTCAAGACGATGTCGCCGTTTCGAAAAGTATCGATGGAGAGAGTAGGATCGTATTGCAGTATTTTCCTCAAATTGTAGGTCGCTTTGTAGAGGTACTGCGTTGAGTTGGCGTTTTCGCCCCAGATGGTTTGCTCAATAATTTTTCTGTGCTGAACCATGTTTATATTGTCGCATAAAAGCATCAGCAGATCAAAATCGCGCATTCCCAATTTATGTCTTTTCTCTCTAATAATCAGCGTTTTGTTTTTAGTATCAATGGAAGTATTCGGCGTAAGTTGTATGGAGATATATCTTTTGTGGCATCTTTTCAATTCTTTTTCGATGCGAGCAAGTACAACGTTTAAATCGGCTTCCTTGCAAATGTAATCGCAGGCTCCCAATTTAAGGCCTTTGATTTCATTTTTCGGATCAGACAGAGAAGTGAGAAACACTATGGGAAGAGTCGGATCGGATTCCCGCGCTGTTCGGGCGAAGGTAAAACCGTCTAAATCGGGTATTATGATCCCAAGTAATACGATGTCGGGTGAACAGTGTTTGAGCAGTTTAAGTCCTTTTCTACCACAGGAAGCGTGTACGACGTTATGGCCTTTTTTTTTCAATAATTCGCCGATCAATTTTGCATAATCGAAGTCGTTTTCGACATGAAGAATGGTGCGGTTCATAATGTTGGCATTAAACATATCTTTTGTGAAGACTTGCAAATATACGGGGAAATAATGGATATAATAGAAAAATGTTCAAGAAACAGCCAAAAAAGGTAAATATAAGGTAAACATGTAGGGAAAGTTGTTTCTACATTTGTCGCGTTTCATTGTCCTTGAGTTCAAATAAAGCAGCATACTCATAAAAAACACTTAATCATGCTCAAACGACCCGGTATTTTGCTGACCCTGGCAAGCATTCTTATGATGTATACGCCGGTCTCTTTTTCTTCCGGCGGGAGAGATTCGGTCTTTCTCAAGGGCACTTTGTTGTACAATTTGGACTTGTTCGAAGTCTATTGTCCTTATGAGTTGCTGACTTGTGGCGATTTTTTGTATTTGTTTGACAGCGACCGGTCCTGCTATAAATTGGATAGGCAGAGCAGGGAAATCACAGATGTGTTTACTTTGCCCGGATGTTCCAGAGTGCCCGTGAATATCGATGAAGAGAAGGTCTACGCCCTGTTGACGAATAACCCGTCTATTGTGCAATACACCTTAAAAAGCGGCCGGTCTCAACATATTTATTTGCCCAAGTCATTTGATTATAAGTGTTTTGCTCTTTACGAACGAGATATGTTTCTTGTCGCAGACAACAGTGAGTATGTGTACCGCCTGGTAAATAGGGACGGAGAAGTAGTAAGTAACGGTGGCTTACGTACCGAAAAGAACGACGATGGAGCCTCCTGTATGGAATACAATGCTGTAAACGACGTGTTGGCCATTGTCTTTCCTCATCGCATCGATGTATATGAGGTCGGTTCGTCTCTTTTAAAGACCTGTGTGCAGATGGAGCACTGCTTAGATGTAAGCATCTGCGGTAACCACATTTATGCCCTTTGCCCCGATTCCTCAGCAAACCCCGATCAATCCAATCACAGTTGTATTTATGTGTTCGATTTGGAAGGGAACGCACTCAAAACCTATATACTGGATACAACTATCCGCAGATTCTGCATAACAGAAGAAGAAGGTGTTTTGTATGGCTTGACTCTCGAGGAGGAGTTGCCGATTGTTAAATATGAATTGGAATAGAAAAAATAGAAAAACCAAGTAAACCCTGAGGAAGGAAGGGGAGCAAAGCCCGCCGCACAACTTTAAACAGCGAAGGCCTTACTCCCCCGACGTCCTCCTAAAAAAGAAAGGAGGTGGCAAATGAAGTAAAAAAAGAGATGAAAAACAAAATAAGTGGTTTTCCCGAACGCAGCCACATTCTAAGGAAAAGCCTGAAAATGTAGCGAAAGAGAGGGTAATAGAAAATGCAAATAACTAAAGAGGTTTTACAACCAAAGTAATTGTTACAGTTGTTAATTATGATTTTTAATCTCAAAAATTTTTTATTATGAAAAGAAAATGGACAATCATTTTAATGTTTGTAATAGCAATGGTAATATTATCTGTCATTCAGATGAGTACGAGTAAGAAAATTTTTAAGTCAATAAATAGGGCCAATTTAGAAGCATTGGCATACGGAGAATTACCGGGAGCATGGTGTCAAAATTTTAAGTCTTCAACAGTTTGGTATAGAGAGAGTTGGAGTGCTTCCATGGGAGTGACATTAACTGAGCCAAGTCTATGGTTACAAATAACACAGAACTGGGTATCAATGGTGTGCTGTGTCCAAGGCACTGATATGGATGCATGTGATATGGATAAAGAAAATAGTGAATGTTCTGCGAGAGTAATCAGACCAGCTTGTTGAAATAATCTTAAGGGTATGTGTATTTCAAAATATCATCTTGTCTTATTGTCAATATTACCATTTCTTATAAGTTGCAAATATGAAAGTTCAGATGGAGTATCGACAAATAATAGCCTTGTTTTTGATATCACTTTTGACAATGGAGATAAAACATCTCCATTGTCTCTTTCTCAAATTTTTGACTCGGTATCATATATCCCGTTGAAGAACGATTCAGGTATAATAATTGGTGGGATCAAAGATATTAAGTTTGTGCACAATCGCTTTTATATCTGGGATAATAAAGCAAATGCGCTATATGTTTTTGATAATAAAGGCAATTATTTGCAAGAGATTTCTCACATCGGAAATGCTTCGAATGAACATATTTTGATAGGTGGATTTGATGTTAATCCAAGAAATGAAGAAATCTCGTTGTTTGATTCCCCCTCAAGGAAAATTAAACGATTCAGTAAAAAAGGAACATTTTTAGATAATCTATCCCTGAAAGATGTCATTCGTGATTTTGCCGTTTTGGGAAACGGAGATTATGTGTTTTATACACCAGATTACCTGAAAGGTAAAAATCGTCGGGGTGCCTGGCAAACCGATTCTTCGGGTGTATTCAAAAAACAATTGGTAAGCATGTCGGATGATTTTCTCTACGGGGGCCTCTATCCAACGTGTTTTTGCAGAATAAACGACAGCACCATAGGATTGAAGGGGGGGGAAGATCATGATTATATTTATCACATTACCGCTGATACTATTGTCGTAAAATATCAACTAAAGGTTGATATAAAGATTCCCGATGAAATAAAGAAGCGTGCTATTTTGAATTTTGAGAATTACAAGGGTAAGGTATACACCAAGAACGATTATTTTGAAACGGAAAAACTTATGACAATAGCTGTTTCAAACCTTAAAAGGCGCATACTGCTTTTTTACCACAAAACAGACAGTTGTCATTGGTTGATACAATCGGAAAAAGACTTGGTGGAGGATATCAAGCTTCATACATGGTTTCAATCATCATACAATAAAGCACTCATTGGAGTATTGGATTGTTCCTATATATTATCCTTTCCAGGCCTCAGAGAGGAATTTCCTGACATTGACGAAAGTTCAAATCCTATCCTTATGGTCGCATATACAAAATGACTAAAATCGTCAAAGTAAATGAAAATGAAAAATTGTACGACAGGATTATTAATTGCATGTCTTTGTCTTCTGTCTTCCTGCAGAAACAGAGATACCATCAGACCGGGCAACTATCAGATCAGTGGTATAACGAAAACACCGTTGGCCGACTTTAAGATTATCTATGATTGTGTTTTGCCTGTTTTCGAGTTTAGGAAAGGAGGAACGTTGTGTGTTTTTCCTGATTTTAACTTTGGTTATTTTAAAGACTCTCTTTTCACTTATAAACTAAAAGGAGGATATTTACACCTGAATGGACAGCACATTAAACACAAAATCGTTTGCGAACCTTATACCATTGGAAATAAGCATTGTTACGAACTGTTTCTGGATTCCGAACTAATAATAAAAATATTTATTACCAAAAATGATTAAACAAAAAAAAAGGAATAATTAGAGAAAATATAAAGAAAACATTAGCATCACTATTGTTTATTTTTTTCTTTGTTCTTGTGTAAATAAGCAGAATCAAATACTTATGGATGAAATGACATTGTTAAAATCACAGAAAATCATTATTCCAACGGAATCATTAACTGTATATATCAAAGATCATCTAAAAAACGCAACAATAAAGGAAAATAACATTCAAAATCCTGAATTTAAATTTATTGTTTATTCAGATTCTATAGAGTGTGGTTCATGTTATATGAATCAATTGACAGGTTGGTTAAAGTACATATACTATGCACAAGAACATCCCGATAAATTAGGATTTTATTTTATATTCTCTCCTCGAGTTGGCAAACTTGAAGAGGTTCTTAAATCGTTTAATGAAATATATTTTGAATATCCGATATATGTTGATGAGAATAGAATTTTTGAAGAGCAAAATCCAACTATTCCTAAAAACAAAAGAATGCATTGCTTTTTATTAGATAAGGATAACAAAGTAATACTAATAGGCAATCCAATAAGAAATAAAAAGGTTGAATCACTATTTTTTGAAATAATAGAAAAATCAACGATAGATTTGATTGGTTTTGGATGAAGAACCCCAATTTGCTTATCTGGATTTAAATGAGTTGGTCTAAGTGCTTAAATAACAAACAGTCATTCCTGATTTTAAGAATCAAAGCAGCAAAGGGCCGAAATATGCGTTAACTAATTTGGCTTTACACTTTTTTCACTCCGTTTCTATGATAAAGATAAAAAATACGCGATCGAGTATTCTTTTCTTGTTGCTCTCTGTCATTGCTCTTTCTTGTAACGACATTCGCAGGAAGAAAGAAATTATCCGCTTGGTTGAAACCTGGCAGGGGCGGGAAATCATTTTCCCTCAACAAAGTGTGTTTACGCGCTACGCCAAAGATACTGTTGATTTTGTTATACCACAGGATGTCCCTTACAAAGTGTTGATTTATGTAGACAGTTTGGGTTGCCTGAGTTGTAAATTGCAAATGGATCGATGGATGCTGTTGATGGAAGAAATCGATACTATAACTGAAGATGAAATTCCTTTTTTATTCTATTTTCATCCGGCCAAAGTGAAGGATACAAAGAATGCCCTTTTAAGAGGTCAGTTTGACAGACCGGTCTGTATAGACAAAGAAGACAGTCTGAATTTGTTGAACGGTTTTCCTTCGAATATGGCTTTTCAAACCTTCCTGTTAAACAAGGACAACCGTGTGTTAGTCATTGGGAATCCCGTTCATAATGCCGCTATAAAGGACTTGTATATTCAGGAGATTAGTCGAAACAAAGGAAAGGAATCTGACCTCCCGCCAACCGTATTGGCTGTAAAAAACACAGAGATCGATTTAGGCGAAGTAGAAACGGAAACCACCAAAGAAATTCGGATAAAACTTTATAATACAGGCTCCGGTGATTTTGTATTTCAGGGCATCACCACCTCTTGCGATTGTACGGAGGCTGAATGTGAACAAAGTATGATTCCAAAAGGCAAGAGCCGAAAATTGACCATTCGTTATAAAGCAGAACAAGCGGGCGACTTTATGCGCACTGTATCGATTTACGGTAATATGCTGGTTTCACCCTTGATGCTGACTTTAACCGGAGTAGTAATAGAAAAAAGAAGTAAACCCTGAGGAAAGAAGGGGAGCAAAGCCCGCCGCAAAGTTCAAACTGCAAAGGCTTTACTCCCCCGACGTCCTCCCAAAAAAGAAAGGAGGTGGCAAATGAAGTAAAAAAAGAGATGAAAAACAAAATAATTGGTTTTCCCGAACGCAGCCACATTCTAAGGAAAAGCCTGAAAATGTAGCGAAAGAGAGAGGAAAAGAAAAAGGACTAATAATCACAATTATCAATTATTTTTTTTGATCGAAAACATTAAATATTTAACTCATGAAAAAACTATTTATTTCTATTGTTCTTTTAACAGGGCTGTCAATGTCTATAGTTTTGTGTAATAAAATACAGAATGATGATTATATGTCAAAATTTGTATTAGTCAACGTTGAGGCCTTGTCTGCAGATGGTGAGGTTATTACAGATTGTCCCAATGGATGTTTGGACGAGGCGGGTGAAGGATGTTGGTGTAATGGATGGCATCCGTATATTAAAGAATATGGTACATAGTATATAAGATTTTGATTACTAATGAAATTGTTACGTCAGGTTGATCACCTGACGTAACAATAACAAATATGAAACTTATGAAGAAAATCAGTTGGTTACTATTTGTTGCGTTTTTCTTGAGTTGTGCGCAGAAACCAGACACAGAGAAATTCCAAAAAAACAGAGAAAATATTTTGAATGTTAAAAACAAAGTGGTGGCTATCAACTTTGAAAACATTATGCTCAGTAATATTGTTCGATGCTATCTTTTGGATAATTACATTATTATCTCAGATTTAAGATCATCAAATAAACTTATACACATATTCGACAGTACTTCTTTTAAGCACATTGTCAGTTCGATAGATAAGGGAAGAGGTCCGGGAGAAATTATAAACATGGGTTATATCGCTATTGATAAACAAAAAAACAACCTCCTTGTTTCAGACCATGGGAAAAACGCGGTATTTACATATAATATTGATAGTTTGATTTTGAATCCATCGTATCTTCCATCCATCTTCATGGAAATGAGAAAGAAGCAATTTCCCAGCGAATATAAGTACATAAATGATAGTTTGTTGATAGGGAAAATGATCATTGTATCATCTTCCGGTAGTTTCGATGAAGATATTTGTCGAATAAATCCGAAGACAGGGGAGTATAAGCCAATGAAATATTCTCATAAAAAAATTGATGTTAAACGGGTTTCGTTTGATGCGTCGACAGAGGACAATATTTATGTAGAATGTTACAATTATTACGACCTGATGAGCATTTGTACCCTAGATGGGAAATTGAAATACAACATTTATGGTAAATATTGGAACAGACAGGACGGACAAAAATACACATACTATAATGCTGTGGCCTTTTGTAATGATAAAATAATAGCGCTTTATGCAGACGGCAAGGATAATGTATATAAAGGGAATAATGGAGAACTCTTTGTGGGGCGACCCACAAAATTGCTTGTATTTGAAAAAAATGGAGATTATGTAAAGACTTTAGATATTGGAATGAAAATTAATAGTTTTTGTTTTGACCAGACTAATAACAGATTGATTCTGGTTTTGGATGAAGAACCCCAATTTGCTTATCTGGATTTAAATGAGTTGGTCTAAGTGCTTAAATAACAAACAGTCATTCCTGATTTTAAGAATCAAAGCAGCAAAGGGCCGAAATATGCGTTAACTAATTTGGCTTTACACTTTTTTCACTCCGTTTCTATGATAAAGATAAAAAATACGCGATCGAGTATTCTTTTCTTGTTGCTCTCTGTCATTGCTCTTTCTTGTAACGACATTCGCAGGAAGAAAGAAATTATCCGCTTGGTTGAAACCTGGCAGGGGCGGGAAATCATTTTCCCTCAACAAAGTGTGTTTACGCGCTACGCCAAAGATACTGTTGATTTTGTTATACCACAGGATGTCCCTTACAAAGTGTTGATTTATGTAGACAGTTTGGGTTGCCTGAGTTGTAAATTGCAAATGGATCGATGGATGCTGTTGATGGAAGAAATCGATACTATAACTGAAGATGAAATTCCTTTTTTATTCTATTTTCATCCGGCCAAAGTGAAGGATACAAAGAATGCCCTTTTAAGAGGTCAGTTTGACAGACCGGTCTGTATAGACAAAGAAGACAGTCTGAATTTGTTGAACGGTTTTCCTTCGAATATGGCTTTTCAAACCTTCCTGTTAAACAAGGACAACCGTGTGTTAGTCATTGGGAATCCCGTTCATAATGCCGCTATAAAGGACTTGTATATTCAGGAGATTAGTCGAAACAAAGGAAAGGAATCTGACCTCCCGCCAACCGTATTGGCTGTAAAAAACACAGAGATCGATTTAGGCGAAGTAGAAACGGAAACCACCAAAGAAATTCGGATAAAACTTTATAATACAGGCTCCGGTGATTTTGTATTTCAGGGCATCACCACCTCTTGCGATTGTACGGAGGCTGAATGTGAACAAAGTATGATTCCAAAAGGCAAGAGCCGAAAATTGACCATTCGTTATAAAGCAGAACAAGCGGGCGACTTTATGCGCACAGTATCGATTTACGGTAATATGCCGGTTTCACCCTTGATGCTGACCTTAACCGGAGTAGTAATAGAAAAAAGAAGTAAACCCTGAGGAAAGAAGGGGAGCAAAGCCCGCCGCAAAGTTCAAACTGCAAAGGCTTTGCTCACCCGACGTCCTCTCAAAAAAGAAAGGAGGTGACAAATGTAGCGAAATAAATAATATATTTTAGATTGTTGAAATGATAAATACAATAAATCACCTAATCTTAATCTTAAAACAATTTAATGTGAAAAAGACAAATAAAGTCGTTTTATTGTGTGCGTTGGTATTTACAGTAATATCCTTTAATCAATTGATCACAAATAAAATACCATCATATTCAAATCTTACTTCAAATAAAGTTGAGGCTTTGACTGATGAGGAATTGCCTCCTGCTGAAATAACTTGTTCTGCAGGTAACTCCGGTGTATGTTATTTAAAGGCTTGGCGAGAAGGACTATATGGTGTGTGTTATTTTTGGTGTGAAGCTACAGGAGATCCGGAAAATTATTGTAGCTCCTTTTGGGTAGATTTAATCAACTTCTGTACTATAATAGGTGGAATATAAAACGCTTAACATTAAGAGCAACCTTCTTCTCTAAGATAGATATGTACGAAAATTTTAGAGAAAAAGGTTATTCTTTTGATTATTATCAATATTCTTAACAGATATATATATGAAAGAAAATATTATTTTAATTGGAATCTTATGCATAACAATATCTTCTTGTAAACCAGGGTCTGGATCGAATAACAAGAGTCAGGCAAAAGATGTGAGTATTGCGATTGATTTAGATCGAGAAGACAAACTTTCGTTGTATGATCTTTTTTCAAGTATAGAGCTCATTCCACTTGAAACAAAAAATGAATCGTTATTGCAATTTTTAATGGAAGAGCCTGACCAGGTATATAAAATTGATGATCTTTTTTATTTACTAGATAGACCTCAGGATGCAGTATTTATTTTTAATCAAGATGGTAAATTTATACGCCGTGTATCTAAAAGTGGTAAAGGAAATGGAGAATATGTTTCTGCAGATGCATTCGCCATTACTGATCATCATCAAATAGAAATACTATCATCCATCGGAAGATCAATATATTGCTACGACTCGTTAGGGATGAACTTTTTAGAATGCAGAATATTTCCAAGCGAATTGCCGGTTATTCATCATTTTTTTCCATTAAACGAGGATGAATACATCCTTTATGCATCGCACCCAAAAGAAAACGAAGGAAATATGTATATATACTCATGGAAAGATAAGAATTATACAAAATTAGGGTACAAACTTCCAGATTGGACGCCATTTGGTCCAAAGTTAAGTGTGCCATTTTATATGTTGAATGATCAACTCTGCTTTGCCCAAACATACAACGGCGATGTTTTTACTTTGTCGAAGGATAAAAAGCAACTGAACTTACGCTATTCTTGGGACTTTGGTGACAAAACATTTTCATTATCAGCGATTCCTGAGAATAAAGAGTTATCATATTACATTGACATGTTAAAAAACATCAGCTATGATTATGCCATACAATTTTTGATATACAAAGAAAATTCATCCTTTTATTTTACACGTTTCAAATACAAAAATCGTTACAAACATCTTATATACGATAAAGCGACAAAATCCTATCGCTTGTTTGAACATTTTACCGAAGGTGGGCAATGTGTGCCACAATGGATTGATGAAAAAGCCATATATACTTTTATAAATCCCTATTTTATTCACAATGTTATCGATTTATCAAAATTGAATAATGCTGACAAACAACGACTTCCGACTTTTTCAAATCATGACAATCCAGTTGTTATAAAATATAATTTTAAATGATAAAAATGATAAATTCTGACTTTTAATAATTTTCATCCAATGAAAAACAATTATTATTATTATTATGGGACTTTAGCCCTTTTATTAATTTCCTTCGGTTCTTGTAATCAGAGAAAGACAACTGTCAGCCATTCGACACTGATGGAGATTAATGCTTCCAATTGTCATGCAACGGATAAATATCTGTACACGGATAGTAGCATTATAGAATCGTACGATTATGTCGCCTTGGAGACGACAGAAGAATCTCTTTTGGGGGATATTTCGTCTGTTTGTTTCGATGATGGCTTGTTTTTTGTCTCCGATAAGATTGACGGAAAGATAAACAGAATATTAGTTTTTGATCAATCCGGGAAATTTATTACTCAAGTAGGGCAGAGGGGAAATGGAGAGGGTGAATATATTTATGTCCGCTCATGGACAATCAATCCCTTTGAAAACTTTGTTTCCATTATTGATGCGAATTTCAGTATTAAATATTACGATTATTCCGGAAAATACTTGAAGGCAATTCATTTAAAGGATGACTTTACCTGCGTCGCTCAATATCAATACCTCTCATCTGGGGATATTCTTGCTAAATATGCCATCAACTGGAAAAAGGAAGACGATTGTATTTTATACACAAAAGATTTTAAAAGTAAAGTTATATTGTGGGAGCATCGAAACATTTATTTCGATGGGATATATCCAACTATGAGTAATTATATTAGTGTAAACAAAGAGAAATGTTATTTGATGCGTGAATTTTGTGATACTGTTTTTGCATTAAATAAGGGGAGACCGGAGCCGGTATGTGTGCTGAGCAGCATTAAAACCATCCCCCCCGGCTATTCATTCAAAGGACAAAAGCTAGAAGAGTTGTTTACACAGTTGAAAGAACAAAAATATTCCCGTCTGCTGAATTTTGTTGCGCTTGATGATTACTATATGTTTGAGCACATAAGTCAATACCAAATGACGATACTTTTGTGGAGTATAGAGAAAAAGAATGGTTATTTATATTCTTTTGCTCCTCGAAAAAAAGAGGATCAGGATCCTATTTCTCCGAATAAATTCGTAGGTAATTTTGGGAACACTCTGATTGGAACAGCCACCGCTACAGGTATTTATTCGGATGTCAAGGGTAGAAAAACCATACCGGCGAAGCTTCAAATACTACTCAATAATCTAAAAGAAAACGACAATCCGGTATTGTTGTTGTATCGATTGAAAGACTAAAAATCAAAAGCAATTGAAAATATTTTCGTGCCTGCGTGATTCTGTATGAGTTATAACAGGTATGGAGATTGTCAAGATTTTCCTTTTATGCAAATTGTCACAAAAATTATGCTGTTCACCGGCACTCTTCTTTTTCTGTCGTGTCGATACTCCGGGCCAGTAGAGGAGGCCTTGCGGCAAAGTGGCAGGAATCGCAGCGAATTAGAAAGGGTACTGGATTTTTATAGAGAAAAAGGCGATGATTTATCGTTACAAGCTGCAAAATTTCTTATTTCTGAAATGCCAGGGCATCACAGTTTGGAAAATCCTTCTTTGTCTGAATTTAGACAGGCTTTGGATACTATGTATCCCCAAATGTCGAATGTAATAAAAAGGGTCGTCTATCAAGTACCCTATCGCAAGGATGAATTTGTCGCTAATGCGGAAAAATACTACGATCTTGAAACCCTAAGCGCTGATTATCTGATTGCTCATATCGACAATATAGTAGAAATGTGGCGCAAATGTTCATGGTTGAAGGATTATAGTTTTGAAGAATTTTGCGAATACCTGTTGCCTTATCGGTTTGCTCGCGAACCGCTATTAACACGGTTCGATTCCACCACCTACTGGTGGCAGGAAATAAAGGCCCGGACCGAATATTATAAACATCTTCCTCCATCTCCTATGGAACTGCGCCACTTCCTGCACGGCATTATCGATCGCCAGGACGACCCCTATATGCAGGATTTTGAACTTCCAATGTCCAAGGGAAAACATACTTTCGATTGTCTTGACAAGTGTTATTACAATCTGTCCACTCTCCGTTCTGCCGGCATACCCTGTGCCATTGACTACGTTCCCGCGTGGCCTACCCGCAACGGAACTCATTATTGGTGGGTGTTGATTGATCCCTTGTGTATGCATAATACCTATAGCGATACCCAAAACCCTCGTGCTGCCAAGGTGCTTCGACAAACCTATTCACATCATCCTGTACCGCGTCCGGGAAAGAATGAATATATCCCTGAACAATTTCTCAACCCGTTTAACAAGGATGTCACAGCCGAATATGTAAAGGTTTCCGATGTAAAGCTTTCATTTCCTTTATTTCGGCAAAGGCATGCCTATCTGGCCGTATTCAACGAAATGAGCTGGAAACCCGTTGCCTGGGCAAAAATCAGAGGAGGAAGAGCCTTGTTTAAGGAGATGGGGCGTAGTGTAGTTTACCTGCCTGTCTGTTATAAAAAAGAGCAACTGTGCAGTGCAGGCAATCCTATTCTCTTGAAAAGCGACGGAAGCACGGTGGAATTAAATCCAAAATCAGAGCGTTTCTCTCTGACGCTGACACGTAAATATCCGTTGACTTATTCCAAGACACAATGGAGTCGCAATATGCTTGATTGTCGTTTCGAAGCCGGCGACGATTCTACATTCAGGGACTCGACTGTGGTCTTTCATATTTCCCGACCGGACCCTAATCTGAACTATGTAGAAGTGTTTGTGCCCGACAGTATTGGAGCTTTTCGCTGTTGGCGTATCATTGGCCCCAAACGGATATGGTTGGGCGAATTAGCCTTTTACAGCAAAGAGGGCGAGAAACTTTCAGGTCGTACCATATATCATCCCGAAGATAAAGGAGAAACTCCCGAAAATGCTTTCGATAATGATGAGTTGACATATACCAACGTATATGCCTGGCTGGGTAAAGATTTTGAACGACCCGAAAAAGTGAGTAAGATTCGTTATATCTCCCGTACCGATGCCAATGGTATTATTCCGGGGATGGAATACGAGTTGATGTATTTTGACCGACAATGGATTTCTGCCGGCCGACAGACGGCTGTAGCCGACAGTCTTGTTTTTGATAGTCTTCCCGCCGGCGCTTTGTTTTGGCTTCGCAATTTGACCGAAGGCAGAGAAGAACGCATCTTTACTTACGATAGTGAGTTTGATAGGATAGTGTACTGGTAATGAGGTTAACCAATTTATTTTGATAATAGTAATTCTAATTTTAGAATATAACTCTGAGGAAGGAAGGGGAGCAAAGCCCGCCGCACAAGTTCAAACTGCAAAGGCTTTACTCCCCGACGTCCTCCTAAAAAAGAAAGGAGGTAACAAATGTAGCGAAAGTGAGCGGAAAAGAAAAAGAATTTTGCTTTTCCCGAACGAAGCTACATTCTAAGGAGAACCCTAAAAATGTAGCGAAAGTGAGCGCAGAAGCTAAAATTAAAGGACCTACGCGGTTTTGGGCTGTTGAAAGGATAGATACAGCCACAAGTATTGATTAAACCAATACACTTATTTTTAAATTTGTAAATCTTTAAATTAGTTGAACTATGAAAAAAACAATTTTTTTATCAATAGCACTTGTTTGCTTTGCTTTGGGGACAAGTTTATTAATTAACTCAGAAGCGAAGAAACATATTAATCCATTAGCATTCGCAAATATTGAAGCATTGACAGAAGATGAACCAGGTTTAAATGAGATTACCTGTTACAGTACTTTTAGAATTACATCTAACGATCCTGAAGAAGATGTTTGGGTAATTACTGATTGTAACGGATGTGAAGAAGTAAATGTATTTGAATATAGAGACAAGGGAACTTGCACTAAAAAGACCGGCGCTATATTCGTATAAAAGTAACGTAATACGCAGACAATATTTTCTGCGTATTACATAAAAAATTATTATGATGAAGAACTTGATTTACTTACTACCTCTATTACTGCTTTTTTCCTGTCGGGAAAAATCGGTAACAACAATAACAGTGGCCGGTTTCCCATCAACTATTGAATTGGAAGCCAAAACCCTGGAGACGGATACAGCCATTCTGGCTCCAAGTGAAATGTTTATACTCAACGACCAATTGTGGATTTTACAAAGCCGTAATAATCCATTGTTTTGGGTCTACAGCCTGGATAAAGGTAATTTTTTGTATAGCACCGGTTACAAGGGCCATTCCTCCAACGAATTCATTCATCCCGGTTTCATGACTATACAACTTATCAACGAGCATACTTTTACCATGTTGGACAATTCCTTTCTGAAAACCATCGAAGTGTCAAAAGACGGTATCTTGAATGTGCTTAAAACGGAAAGCATCTTTGATCTGCGTCCGATCAATGGTTTTGTCCGTTTGAACGATTCATTATACTGTGCTTTTGCTGACTGTGCAACGGGTACTGAGAGCGATTTTGAGTATCGCATAAAGAATCGAAATACAAACAAGGAGAGCAAATTCAGCGAATATCCGGTGTTATTCAACTTTGAAGAAAAGGGCGATGAAAGATGTCAGTTGTATTATAAATATCTGGTAGCTAATGCTAAACAGAATAAATTTGCAGCCTTTTATGGCTACTTCAATTATATCAGAATATTCAAAGACCTCGAATTAGAAAAAGAAATTTTTATAGAAGCAATTCCTTTCAAGGCAGACCGAGAAAACCGTAAAAACTATTACAAAAAACCTTATCCATCCGAAGAATTCATATACGCTCCTTGTCTTTCAGATAAAATTCAGGTTTGGGATTGGGAAGGTCAACCTGTTGCCCTTCTTACACTTGAGCATTCTTTTTTTCGTTTCACTATTGATGAAAAAAGACAAAAATTGTACACGATATCCCTGGGGGAAGAAAATGAAAATAAAATTCGGGTATACGACATCGGATTTCTGCATGATTAAGCTCCTCAAAATAAACTTTTAATTCAGGACAATATACTCTCTGTTATTAACGAATACACCTTATTTCTGAAATCAACCACCATATAAACTAAAGACTTATTCACCGGTGACTATTCTATTATTTATAATACTTCTTATTCCGCTATCGGTTGTCTTCAAGACCTTCCCGGAACTCAGCAGCGACGAGAGCGTCGGACAGCAATTCTACCTGGCAGGAGCTTGTGCGATTGTTGCTGTATGCCTCTTAGTATGGATATTGTTAAGAGAATGGAAGGCAGAAACCGTAAGTGGTGAAAAGGAATCTTGCAACAGTCATAATCCGGGTCAGGAGAATAACTTCTCAATCATTTTGAGCTGGTGTCTGATGTTTTGCGTCGTGGTGGAGGTCATTTGGGGAATAGGGCAGGTCTATGGCGCATTTTATTCCCGTCATGCGATGTATGTCCTTAGCGGATCGTTTTATAATCCGGGGCCGTATTCGGGCTTTCTTGCGTTAGTATTACCGATAGCCCTGCATGAATATTTACGTCAAGCACCTTTATCCGGAGAGCACAATAATATTGACTGTGAAAAGAATTTTACGATACCATGGATACAAAGTCGTTGGAAACATATAGTCCGTTATACGGCCCTTATCGTGGTTCTACTGGTCGTATGCGTTCTGCCGGCAGGAATGAGTCGTTCGGCCTGGTTAGCGGCAGTTGTATCCTGTTTTTTTGTGTTATGGACAGATGGCCGCTGGAATAAGAAAGTGATAAGTTACCGGAAGAAACACCCCCGCGTCTTTCGTTTATGTCTCTGTTTTGGACTGTTGATACTGTTGGTGTTGGCTGTCGGAATGTTTTATATGAAAAAAGATTCGGCCAATGGTCGTTTGTTTATGTGGAAAATATCGTTGAAAGCTATTGTTGAAAAACCCTTGACAGGCTATGGAAGCGGAGGTTTTCCGGCGGCATACGGTGCGGCTCAGGAAGCTTATTTTTCATCGGGAGGTTTCTCCGAAACAGAAGTTCGTGTAGCCGGCTGTCCCCAATACGCTTTTAATGAATACCTTTATACGGCTGTCGAATACGGCATTCCATTTACCATACTTTTGTTGGCGATCATCAGTCTTATTTTCTATCGTGGCTACCGAAAAGGATTGACCGGCATTTGCGGTGGAATATTGTCTCTGGCCGTCTTTTCTTTTTCGTCCTATCCTTTTCAGATACCGGCTTTTTGGGTTGTGCTGTTACTGATGTTAGTTGCCTGTCTTATTGAAAACAAGCGCTCTCATTATATGACATTAAGTGTGGCAACCGCTCTAATCGGAAGTTTTCTATGGTTGGATACTTGTCAGGAATACCCTTCCTGCCGTTCCTGGAACAAATTTCGTGTTTTCTATCAAAACGAGGCCTATGAAGAGGCTGTCAGGGCCTATGAAGAATACCATGCCGATCTAAAGAACAACGTTAAATTTCTTTTTGAATACGGCCACAGCTTGCATAAATTGAAACGGTACGAAGAATCCAATACTATTCTTATGGAAGCGGCTCAAAAAAGTTGCGATCCAATGATACTTAATATCATCGGCAAAAACCATCAAGGATTAGAGCAATACGAAAAAGCCGAACATTATTTTATCCGTTCAACACATATGATTCCCGGCCGTATGTACCCCTATTTCCTACTTGTAAATCTATACGCCGAACCAAATAACTACAAGGAAGATAAGCTCCTTGAGGCAGCCCGTCAGGTGTTGGAATTTGAACCCAAAGTGCCTAGCACAGCCATCAACGAAATGCGACTGGAGGTGAAGAAGATTCTTGTTGCTAATAAATCAAAACAATCGCCCTCAAATGAAAGATAAAATATCGAATTTATTATTTATAACTTCTTGTGTTATATTGATATTTGCGGGAATAGTCATTCTCCATACATTACGACGTATCTATGTTTTCGATCAATTCATTATACCCACTTCTTCGATGGAACCCACCTTGATTCCTGGTGACAGAATCATAGTCAACAAATTAATTATTGGGGCGCGCATCTACAAGGAATTTGATTTTTCTCCGGGTGCTCCGTTGATCTGCAAACGTACAAAAGGAAGGCGCAAGGTTCAGGTAAACGATGTAGTCGTCTTTAATCATCCCTACGGCAATCAAAAACGCAAGATTGGTTTTCGAATAAATTACGTCTGTGCTAAACGCTGTATAGGGACTCCCGGGGACACGGTGAGCATAAACAATGGTTATTATTTAAACAAAAGGTATGGGGATGTTATTGGAAATAGCGGTCAGCAACAAGCCTTTTCAAAAATTACAGAAAACATATGTGATTCAAGAGCATGGAAAACAAGCTGGCTGAGCTACATTGATACAACATGGAACACTCACGACATGGGACCTTTGTATATACCTCGCAAAGGCGACACAATTATTATGGACCGTTACCATTATTTAATTTACGGTTATATCATTGAGTACGAGACAGGATATCGTTGCCGTTATAAAAACGATTCTGTTCGGTTGGAAGGACATCACTTGGAAAGTTATACTTTCCGTCATAACTATTATTATTTCTGCGGAGACAACATTGCCAACTCCAACGACAGCAGGAATTGGGGTTTTGTACCGGAAGATTTTATAATTGGGGTAGCTGATCGAATTTCCTATTCCAAAGACCAAACCACCGGCCGTTACATCAAGAATCGTTTTATGAAGCGAATCAAATAAAAAAATGGGAGGACAAAGCAACAGTTTACCCATTGCTCTTTTCTCAATTGTATTCAAAAAAGGCAAATAAAAGGTAGTTAAATTAAATTTATTCTATCTTTCTTCGCAATCGAAAAAAACTCTAAGTCAAATTAAAATTAGGAATCTATAGATTGAAAAATTTAAATAAACCCTGAGGAAAGAAAGGGAGCAGAGCCCGCCGCACAAGTTCAAACTGCAAAGGCCTTACTCCCCCGACGTACTCCCAAAAAAGAAAGGAGGTGACAAATGTAGCGAAAGTGAGAGCAGAAGCCAACTTTTGTTGGATTATGCCGAGCGCAGCTACATTCTAAGGAGAAACCTGAAAATTTAGCGAAAGTGAGCGGAAAAGTCAAAATAAAAGAACCTCCGTAGTTCAGGGCTGTTGAAAGGATAGATACAGTCATAACTATTGATTAAACCAGGACATTTATTTTGAATTTTGTAAATCTTTAAATCAGTTTAACTATGAAAAAAACAATTATTTTATCAATAGCATTTGTTTGCATTGCTTTGGGGATAAGTTTGTCATCGTATTTAGCTATGAGAGAAAATATTTCAAGCATGGCTATTGCGAATGCTGAAGCATTAACTGGAGTTGAACAGCCAGATGTTGCTGATTGTATATCGGATCCAGATTTCAATTGTGAAGCACTTCATCCGACAGATCCAAGTAAAGATAAACTTAGGCTTAGAGCGCGTTGGTGAAAATTATGTAAACAATTTATGATAAGTTGGAGGCAACCTCCAACTTATCATAAAAGTTTTAATGACAATGTATAATTCGTTATTTGATAAAGAATATGAAAATTAATTATAAAGAAATATTTCTTTTAGTAATTATTATAATGTGTTATTCTTGTGAAAAACAAAAAAGTATAAACTATTTTGATAATACTGAACATATAACTGAAAGCGAATTGTTTTTTACGGACAAAAAGGCCATATTAGGCCGTGTCTTTAATATCGATGTATATGATAGCCTTGTTATTTTACAACACAATCTTGATGAATATGCTTTCTCTTTTATTCATTCTGTCAACGGGGAATTATTAGCCAAATGGGGTAGTAAAGGACATGGTCCAAACGAATATGTCCAAATCTTAGGAGATTTTGATGTCTACAGGGGAAAGCTTGTCTTTTTGGATAATACAAAACACATCAATTTTGTGCCTATTGCTGAGGTCATTCATCAGCAAACAAACTTCAATATTGATAGAGAGCCTTATCCCTACATTGCTGATTTCAGGCCGATGCGCATTGTCCTTATGAACGACAGTATAAAAATTGCACTTGGCGGATTCGAAAAAGGTCGTTTTGGTATATTCTCCAGTCATCGGATTCTAAATTGTCCTTATGATTATCCCTTTAATTATAAAGAAATACAGGGTATCTACCGGGGTTCTGTTTTTCAATCCAGGATGAAAACAAATCAACTAGAAAACAGATTTGTACTGTCCATGTTGTCGTCTGATATTTTTGAAATCTATCAATTGACAGACACAACGGTAGAGCGAATATTTATTAGTCCATACAAACACATCCCCACTATATGGAAAAAAGGGAATCGTTATACAATAAATTATGCAAGAAGTGTTGCTGGAATAACCGGAATGGCTGTAACAGAAAATTACATCTGTTTTACCTACTCGTCACAAAGTTATGAGGAAGCGGTACAATCTTCTTTATATTCGAATGAAATCCTTTTTTACGATTGGAATGGAAACAAAGTAAAAAAAGTGATATTACCTTTTTCAATTGGTCGTTTCTGCCTGGATGATAACTATATATACGGACTTCGTACTGAAGGTGAAGAGACGTGCATCTATCGATTTAAAATGAATTAAACATCCATAACGTCGTTCAAGTATGTATGAGTTATAATACGTATGGAGATCGTCAAGATTTTCCTTCTATGCAAATTGTCACAACAATTATGCTGTTTACCGGCATCCTTCTTTTTCTGTCGTGCCAATACTCCGGGCCAGTAGAGGAGGCCTTGCGGCAAAGCGGCAAGAATTGCAGCGAATTAGAAAGGGTACTGGATTTTTATAGAGAAAATATGATGATGATAAACTTGATTTACATACTACCGTTATGAAGCGCATCAAATAGAAAATGGAGTCAATTGTATTCAAAAAAAGTAAACAAAAGACGGCCACACTAGGTTTATTTTATTTTTCTTTACACTCGAAAACAGATACTATATGAAATTATAATTTAGAATCATGCTTCTTTAAAAGTTGTTACAAACAAAAATCTCCGTTGAACTATACTGTCGATATTATAATTTTTAAGCTGGAAACAGCATCCAGAACTTTGCTAATATAACTATGAAAAAAAAACCTATTCATTTGATTTGGCTTGTTTTAACAGGACTCTGGGGCATATCGGGCATTGGTTATGCGCAGGCTGACAAAACGTTTTTATCGCTCGAGCGAGCCATTTTGGTAGCAAAAGAACGATCGCCCTGGGCGCAAATGGCTCGTTTTACCTTGATGAGGCAATATTGGAATCACCGTTCGTATAAGGCGGAATTACTTCCTTCGTTGAATTTGTCGGGCAACGCACTCAATTACAACCGGTCCATTGTAGATGTGCGCGATGCCGGAACCGGGCAAATCTCTTATGTCAGCAATAATTCCTTGGCCAATACTGTTTTACTTTCGATAGATCAGAATATTCCTTTTTTGGGTGGCACTTTGTCTTTGGAATCGTATTTGTCTCACCTGGAACAATTCGATTACGACAAAACGACTTTCAATACCAATCCTTTGGCCTTGAGCTACAGGCAGCCTCTCAGAACCTATAATTCCTTGAAATGGGATATGAAAACGGCCCCCTTGGTTTACGAGCAAGCCAAAAGGGCTTACCTGGAATCCATGCAGACCATTGCGATACAGACCACTTCTTTGTTTTTTTCGGCTTTATCGGCTCAATCGAACTACGAAAAAAGTCTGGCTACGTACAACGATCGCAAAGATTTGTTCAACAATGCCCAAAATCGGTTTGAGTTGCTGGGAACAGTAATGCGGAGCGAAATTCTCCAATTGGAGCTTTCTTTACTGAATGCGGAGATGAGTGTGAATACTTCGAAATTGAATATGGAAACGCAATTGTTTAATCTATGTCTTTACCTGGGTATGACCAGCCATACCCGGGTTGAATTAGTGCAACCATCCGAAGTGCCGCAGTTGAGTATTTCTGCCGATCTCGTGTTGGACAAAGCCTTAACCAATTCCACTCATGCACTGAAGCAAAACCTGAAATTGCAGCAATCTCAACGGGCCCTGGCGCAAGCAAAATCAGCCAAGGGCTTGCAGGCAACTTTGAGTGCACATCTGGGGTTTTCGCAAACAGGAGACAGGATAGGAGAGGCTTACCAAAATTTACGCGAACGGGAAGTGGTTGGAATTTCTTTCAGGTTGCCCATCTACGATTGGGAAATGAGCAAGGGCAAGGTTAAAATGGCTCAGGCCGATCTGGCAGTTACACAGACCGAAATAGAGCAAGCCGACTTGGAATTTCGGCAGGATATCACCACCAAGGTGGTTCGCTTTAATAATCAATTACGTCAATGCGAAATATCGGCTCGGGCCAAAAGTATCGCCGAAGAGCGTTACAAGATCAGCAAAAACCGTTTCGAGAACGGCATGTTGACTGTGACCGAACTGAATACCGCCCAGAATGAGTACGATGCTGCCTTAAGCCAGTACATCAATCAGTTGCAAGTGTTTTGGTCGGCTTATTACGAATTGCAAAAAATTGCATTGTACGATTTTATTCATAAAATAGACCTGAGTGCGGATTTTAATAAGATAGTTGATAACCTTAAATAACCACAGGATGAGAAGTTGGAACATTTTACTCTTGGCTTTGCTTTTGCCTGTATTTGCATGCCAGGATAAAAAAGAGGATAAAACAGAGGAAGAGTCGATGGATATGACCCGTCAACAATTGACTAATAATTATGTGGATACTTTGATTCTGAAAAAATCAACTTTCAGCAAACAGGTCAATTGCAACGGAAAACTAAGGGCGGTGGCCAAATCCGAGTTGACGATGCCCGGGAGCGGTGTGTTGCATACCATTTCCGTGCACAACGGGAGTGTGGTAAAAAAGGGCGATTTACTGGCAGTTTCCGACAAGGAAGATGCCGAACTGGAATTGCGAAAAGCTCGTCAAGACCTAAAACTGGCAGAAATCGAACTCTTAGACAATTTGATCGGGCAGGGGTACAGTCAAGACATGTCTGATGTGCCTGAAGTGGTGTTGGAACGAGCCAAGATCAAATCGGGTTACCTTTCTGCTCAGGAAAGGCTCGAAACAGCCCGGAGAAGATTGGACAAATGCTTTTTGTACGCTCCATTTACCGGTCGTGTGGCAAATATGAATGCTAAATTGTACCAACGTGCCGATGTGTTTTGCACCTTGATTGACGACAGCTATTTTGATGTAGAGTTCAATATTCTCGAGGCGGAAATGACTATTGGCACTTTTGGACAACGAGTTGTCGTGAGCCCTTTTATTGATGAACAAAAACGTTATATAGGCAAAATTACCGAAGTCAATCCTCTGATTGACGCCTACGGGCAAATAACCATCAGGGCCAGAATCAAAAATCACGATGCCTGGCTGGTGGAGGGTATGAATGTGCGGGTTGTGGTGGAAAGCGACATGAAAGATATGTTTGTTGTGCCCAAAGATGCGGTGGTATCGCGCGATGGCTTTTATGTGGTGTTCAGGTATCAGGATAGTACGGCTATTTGGACTTATGTGGACGTGCTGTACGCCAATATAGATTCATATGCGATTTCGGGATGCAAAGCAAAGCAAACCCGGATCAACGAGGGTGATGTTATAATAACTTCAGGCAACCTAAACCTGGCCGACGGCACCCCGGTAATTCCCCGCGCTCCCAAAAGCAACAGACCTTAGTTGAATTAAACGATGATAGTAAGAAACTTAATCGATCGGCCTGTAGCGGTAAGTATGTTTATCGTTGCCCTTATGGTGGTGGGAATAGTATCCTTTAAATATATCCCCATATCGCTGATGCCGGATATTGACATTCCTCAGATTACCGTGCAGGTTTCTTACCCGGGTGCTTCTGTCAGGGAAATGGAAAGCAAAGTGTTGAGGCCTTTACGCAATCAACTGATGCAGGTGAACGGACTGAAAAGTATCCGTAGTGAATCTCGTACGGATGCGGGAGCTGTTTTTATGAGTTTTGAACCCGGCAGTAACATTGATCTGCTGTTTATCGAAGTAAACGAAAAAATGGACAGGGCGGTAAATGCTATGCCTAAGGAAATGGAAAGGCCCAAAGTGTTGAAAGCCAGCGCAACGGATATTCCTGCCTTTTACCTCGATTTGACAATAAAAGATGAAACGACAGGTAAGCACGGGATTTTGCCTGCAGCCGGTGTGGAATTTGCCCAATTGGGCGATTTCGCCAGGAATATTGTGAGTAAACGTATCGAGCAGTTACCTCAAACAGCTATGGTAGATATCAGCGGTGTTGTGAGTTCCGAACTTTTGTGCGTTCCCGACGAAAAGAAAATGAAGACCATGGGGATCAGTACAGACGTTCTGGAAAAAGCGATCAGTGACAATAACATTACGCTGGGGGTGCTGAGCATCGCAGACGGTTTATATCGTTACAATATTCATTTTGACTCGCAACTGATGACACGCGAGGATATCGAAAATATCTACATCAACCACAACGGCCGGATTTTTCAATTCAAAGATTTATGCCAGGTAATCGAAAAACCGGCTAAGCGCAAGGGTCTGGTGAGAAACGGCAGAAACAATGCCGTAAGCATGGCAATAATTAAGCAAAACGACGCGCAAATGGAAGATTTGCAGCATAGCATTGCCAATCTGATCAAAGATTTGGAAGAGGAATATCCCAATGTGCGTTTTCAATTGACCCGCGATCAAACCCAATTGCTGACTTATTCCATCGAAAACCTGAAAGACAACTTGTTGATAGGTGCGTTGTTGGCTTGCCTTGTCTTGTTTTTGTTCATACGCAATTTCCGTTTACCGTTTTTGATCATCATAACAATTCCCCTGTCGCTAGTGCTGACTTTGTTGTGCTTTCATCTGCTGGGTATTACCTTAAATATTATATCTCTTTCGGGTCTGATTTTGGGCCTGGGTATGATGGTGGACAATTCGATAATTGTTATTGACAATATTACCCAGAGGTGGAAGAAGGGTGCTAACCTGAAAGAGGTTATTCCGCCGGCGGTTAGGGAAGTGTTTTCGCCCATGTTGAGTTCTGTCCTGACGACTTGTTCCGTTTTTATACCCCTGGTTTTTCTGAGCGGCATATCGGGCGCTTTGTTCTATGATCAGGCGATGGCCGTAACTTTAGGTTTGTTCGCTTCTTTGTTGATAGCCGTGTTGGTTATCCCGGTGTATTATTATCTGTTTTTTAAAAACAAAGAGGGAGTAGACACGAACGAGGCCATGACCGAGGGCATTCGTCGTTGGTGGCATGGATTGTGGGGCAATAAATCAAGAGTTAAACATCGCCATTTTAGCATTTACAAACCATATGAGCGTATATTGAGATGGATAATGCGTCATCAATACGTAGTATTGGGGGCTTTTATCGTTCTGATTCCTTTGTCTTTTGTGGTGTATACTCAGATAGAAAAGAGTAGATTACCCTATATAGAATACGACGATGCCCTTATGATAATCGATTGGAATGCGGGGATTTCTGTAGAAGAAAACGACCGGCGAGTGGATGAATTATTGAGCAAGGTGCGCGATAAGTTGACGACCAGCACTACAATGGTTGGTGTACAGGACTTTCTGTTGGCTCATACCAAAGAAATAACAGCCTCGGAAGCGGTGGTCTATCTGAAAACTTCTTCGATGGAAGAGTTAGACAAAATCAAAACAGAAATAACGGAATACGTCAAGTACCGTTACCCTAAAGCCGTCGTGGAATTTGAAGTGTCGGGTAATATTTTCGACATGATTTTTTCGGGAAACGAGGCCGATTTACTCATTATGCTTCAGGATAAAAACGGTGAATGTCCTACGGTAAAAGACTTACGCTATTTTATAGATACGCTGACAGCCCGTTTTGAGGGAGTGTATATTTCACCCTTGCTTACCGAAGAAAACATCCGTTACGAAGCCGACATTGAACTGATGTCTTTTTATGGCGTTTCGTACGAGGCGGTTTTCGGTCGTTTAAGGCAATTGGTCAATCAACGCGATTTGTACAAAATAAGTCACAGTGGCTCTTCCATTCCCGTCACTCTGGGAAGCGGACGCAAAGAAAGTCGCGATTTGTTGATGAGTAAGGTTAAAAACAAAAACGGCGTAGAAATACCTCTGTCTTACATCATTAAAGAATCAAAGGGTGAAGATTTTAAGAAATTGTATTCGGGCAGCGGAGGCGATTATTACCCCGTTGAGGTGACGGCCAACGATGCTACTGTGCGTGAAATGGTTGATTTTGTACGTAATTTTACAAAACAACAGGATACTTTTTACGCCACTTTTGCCGGAGAGTATTATTCGAGTCGGCAAATGATAGGGGAATTGGCGCTGATTTTGCTGGTGGCCATTGCCTTGCTTTATTTTATTATGGCTGCCCAATTCGAAAGTCTGATTCAGCCTTTGATTATTTTATCCGAAATCACCATCGATTTATTTTTCGTTTTGACAGGCCTGTACCTTTTGGGCGAATCCATCAATATTATGTCGTTGATTGGTATGGTGGTGATGAGCGGTATTGTTATAAACGACTCGATTTTAAAAGTGGACACCATCAACCGTTTAAGACGGGGAGGGATGTCCTTGTTGCGGGCCATTATGACCGGAGGACGCAGTCGCCTGAAGCCGATTTTGATGACTTCGCTTACCACCATCCTGGCCATTACGCCTTTTCTTTATCGGGTAGATATGGGTTCGGCCTTGCAGTTTCCGCTTTCTTTGTCGATAATCATCGGTATGTTTTTCGGCACTTTGGTCAGCTTGTTTTTTATCCCCCTGATTTATTACGTCATTTATCGAAAGAAAGCCTGATGGATGCCCCCTTGAAACATAAAAACTTTTTAGACCGGATACCTACTTTTTCGTTGGTACTGATCATGGTGATTTTTATCGTTTTGGGTCTTGCTCTAATTCCTTTGCTCGATGTGGGGAGTGCACCCAGACCCAGACAGGGTAAAACGCTGAATGTCAGCTTCAGCTGGCCTAATACAGCTCCCAGAGTAGTTGAGCAAGAAGTGACCTCCAAAATTGAGGGTTTGCTTTCGGCTGTCAAAGGGGTGGAAGAGGTTTCGTCCGTTTCCAATCTGGGTAGTGGCAGTGTGAGTTTGACCTTAAAGGAAGATGTTAACGTATCGGCGGTGCGTTTTGAGATTTCTTCTCTGCTGAAACAAGTGGCCGGCAAGTTGCCCGAAGGAGTTTCGTATCCTCAATTGTCGGGAGGCAACATTGTCAACGAGTCTTCGGCCAAACCGGTTAGTGTCAATTTGCTGACTTATCGCATCAATGCCGATATGGAGGGCGATCAGATCAGGGAGTATATTGAATTTACCCTAGTTCCCGTATTAAGTGCTTACGAGGATGTAAAGGAGGTTAGTGTAAGCGGAGGCAGCAACAAGTACATTGAAGTCGTTTACGATCCGGCCGTACTCTCCAATTACGGACTGACGGCTTCTGCCATAGCCGACGGAATTAAAAATTTTATCGGCAAAAACAACATCGTAGGCGATATTGATTTTATCGACAGTGATCAGGAACGCAGACGTATTACCTTGTATTTTGCCACCGGTAAGTTTACCAAAGACATTGGCGAAATACCCTTAACCTCGGTAAACGGTAAAACTATTTACCTGAATAATTTAGCTACCTACGAATACAAAGACAAGTTGCCTTCGCGCTATTTCCGGGTTAACGGATTAAATACCGTCAATATGACCGTCGCCGTAGATGCGGGAGCCAATTTGATTAAACTGTCCGAAATACTGCGTGCGGAAATAGAACGTATCAAACCCAATCTGAAAAGCGGCGTTTTCCTAACACTCACCAACGACGCTTCGTCGGAAATGCAAACAGAATTTAACAAGTTGATAAAGCGTACTTTGCTCTCGTTGCTGATATTGTTGTTGTTTGTATGGTTGGTCAGCCGCAAATGGAAGTATTTAATGATTATAGCCATTACCCTGTTGGCCAATTTGGCAACAGCGGTGATTGCGTATTATTTGCTGGATATTCGACTGCATATTTTTTCGCTGGCCGGTATCACGGTTTCTCTGGGTATGATTATTGATTCGTCTATTATTATGGTTGATCATTACAGCTATTACCACGACCGGAAATCATTTTTGGCCATCCTGGCAGCTTTGTTGACAACCATAGGTTCGCTGATCGTCATTTTCTTCATGCCGGAATATATACAGCGCGATTTATACGATTTCTCGAGGATCATAATAATCAATTTAAGTGTTTCATTGCTGGTGGCTTTGTTATTTGTTCCCGCCTTGGTGGAACGGATGCATTTCTTCAGCCGCAAAAGCATAGGTCAATTATACCGGCGGCGAGGTTTGATCCGATGGAGTAAGTTTTACGAACGTTATATCCGATTTACACAAAAGAGAAAGGGAATTTATTTTGCGATTTTGATCCTGGCTTTTGGTATTCCCTTTTATGCTTTACCCGGTAAATGGGAAAAAAAGCAAGCGTATTACTTGGCCGGAAGTGAGAAAATCCCCTGGTATCAGGCAGCCTATAATGCGACCTTTGGGAGCCTCTTTTTCCAAAACACGCTCAAAGAGCCCATCAGTAAAATCTTTGGCGGCAGTATGCGTTTGTTTGCCTCCAAACTCGATTCCCGCACCTATGCCGAAAAGGAAAGAGACGTCATTTTAACCGTCAGAGCTCAAATGCCCTTGGGTGGCAGCATTCATCATCTAAACGAAAAGGTGGCACGATTGGAAAAATTCTTAGCCCGTTTCGATGAGATTAAACGTTTCGAGACCAGAGTCGAAAGCACCGGGGCCAGAGTAACGGTGGAGTTCAAGGATGAGCACGAAAAAACGTATTTCCCGTATTACCTCGAAAATCTGGTTATTGGCGAAGTCTTGTCTATAGGTGGCGCCGACTGGAGTACAAGCGGAGTAAGTCCGCGGGGATTCAGTAATTCATTGAATTTGGGTCACCGGAGCGACCGGATTATTCTTTCCGGATACAACTACTTGCGTCTGTACAAATATGCAGAGGAAATTTCGGCCACCTTGTCTCAAAACAGAAGAGTTAACGACCTGATTATCGAGAATGTACAAGGTAAAGAGGTGGAAGAAATGTATCTGGATTTTGATCGTCATCGCATTGCATTGTATCAATTCAATGTTGGCACCGGGTACAGGGCTTTGCAGGAGCTTTTGACGGAAAGAAACCTGGGTCGTTTTACCAGCGATTTCATTACCGGCGATCTGGTGTTGAAATCCTCTCAAATGGATCGTTTTGATGTTTGGCATTTGTTGAACTCCTACGTCAAAGCAGGTGATCGCAATTTTCCTCTTTCGGCATTCGGTCAAATCGGCCAGCGAACAGCCAAAAACAGCATTCCTAAAAAAAACCAGGAATACACCTTGACGGTTTCTTTCAATTATATAGGTTCGTATGAATCACGCAATAAATACGTCAACGAAGTTATTGAACATTACAACGAGAAAGTTTTTCCCGTCGGTTATCATTGCGAAAACAGCAGTTATGGGTGGTACAAAGACGATGGTACGCAATATTGGCTGATTTTATTGATAGTGGTGATCATTTTCTTTTTGTGTGCGATTTTGTTCGAGTCTTTAGGCTTGCCTCTTGTAATCATTTCGTTGATTCCGGTATCGTTTATAGGTACTTTCCTGACCTTCTATTTTTCGGGTATAAATTTCGGCACCGGCGGTTTTGCTTCGCTGGTGTTGTTGTGTGGGATAGTGGTCAATTCGGGTATTTATGTAGTGAACGAATACAAAGACACCAGACTGAGAAACCAGGAGAGAGGCTTGGGGGTAAGCAGGCTCAAAATGTATCTGAAAGCATATAATCACAAGATCATTCCTGTTTTTCTGACCGTACTTTCTACCGTCCTGGGCTTGGTGCCTTTCTTTATTGACAGCGAAACAGACGATTTTTGGTTTTCTTTCGCTGTGGGCACCACCGGCGGTTTGCTTTTCTCTATAGTGGCCCTGGTATTTGTTATGCCCATTTTTATGCCGCTTATAAAAAGAAATCGCCCCCGACGCAAAGGCTGATTATCTCTGTTTGGTAGGCTTTTTATCTCTGTTTAGTAGGCTTTTTGTCTCTGTTTAGTAGGCTTTGCCCGAAAATCTCCTTAATGATTTGATAACAAATCCCGGTCCAGTTGAATCCGTATGCCCGCCCTCAACCATCGTCCGGGCTGAAGGATGCCTCCGTAATCGTAATAGCTTGTGTTGAACAGGTTGCCGGCTTCCAGGTAGAGGGTCAGTTCTTTTCTGCTCCAAAATAAGCGGCCGTCCAGCAGGCAGAAGGGGCGGTAGTGCTGCAGATTTCCTTCCGGATCGTTGTAGGTGCCCATACGTTGTTGGGCGCTGAAGTGCCAGCTTGCGGCAAAGTCTTTGTAGATAGAGTGTTCCAGTCGGGTGTTGAATTTATGTTTCAGGTAATCGAGGGCGTATTTCGACATCAGCTCTCCGGACTCTTTGTTCAGTATGGTAAAGGTGTAGGAACTTTCTAATAAACGAAGGTGTTTTTGCGGTTTCCAGCTGATCAGAGCTTCGGCGCCGGCAGCATTTACACGGCTGTGGTTCATGCTGTGCCAAACTTCTTCGCCGGCTTGTTTCACCCAGTCGATGATGTTGCTGCCCAGGCGGCCAAAAAGGCTTATTCCGGCCTGTAATCGTTGTTCGTTGTAACTGAAACCCGTTTCGGCACTGTAGGCGGTTTCGGGTTTGAGGTTGGGATTGCTGACTTGTACCGGACTTTTGTAATAGAGATCGGTAAAACTCGGATACCTCAGGCTGCGTTGTGCATTGACAAAAAGACGGCTGCGATCCGAAAATAAATAGGCAAAGGCGGCTTCTGCACAGATCCGGGCGCCGTATCCCGCATACTTGTTGACCGATAACCCTAAGGAAGAGTTGAAATTGGGGCCGTTGAATTGTTGTTCGGCAAAAAGGGTTAGGCCAAGACGTCCGGCGCTGTTGGTATAAACAACGGAATCGGGCAGAAAGGCCGATCTGCGGCTTTTTTCCAAAGGTTGCCCCAAAACGGTGCTCAGAATGTGTTCGTTGCGTATATTGAAACCGATCATCGATTTTCCCGCAGGGCCGTAACGGCTCAGGTTCAAATCCAGACCGCTTACATCGCTTAAATGATGATTGTGTGATTGTACCAGGCGGGGGCCGCAGTTGTTTGACGAAACAGTTCAAAACGGTCGCTGTGCAACCTGAAATAAGCCGAAGCGCTTGCTTTGTACCTGTCCAGGAGCTTGTTCCATGTGAGCGAAGACAGCAGCGTTTGTGTGGCTTCGAATTGATCGGGGTAGAGCAGGGAATAGAATTTGTTGGCTCCGTATTCTTTTTGCTGGAGGCCCAGTTGAATGTTCCAGTTGCCCGAAGGCAGAGAGGGGGCTTGCAGTTGAACAAACAGATTCTGTTTGTCAAAATCGGTGTTTTTGATATAGCCCGATGATCGCACTTGCGACCAGGAAGCGTTTAGATACCACTGTTTAAGTTTCTGCTGTATTTGCAGGCTGCGGCGGTCCCATCCGTATTGTCCCGCCCCTAAGTCGACACTCAGCTTGTTTTTGCCCGAATAGCCGGTGACGATGTTTACGGCTCCGCTAAAAGCCGGACTGCCCGAGAGGCTCAGCGAGCTGCCCTGCAACACATCGATGCGTTCGATGGCGGCCAGATCGACGGGAAGATCCAGGTTGTAATGGCCGGTTTGAGGATCGGTGATATTGATGCCGTTGAGCAGCACCAATACCTGGTCAAAACTGCCTCCGCGCATGGACAAATCGGCATGTACACCC